>Ga0126342_10006445_pt1 | contig 20799 bp, 19 predicted proteins | sample Cyp1metagenome_FD_92528 | JGI IMG/M metagenome (GOLD analysis project Ga0126342, IMG submission 92528) | Coral microbial communities from Lord Howe Island, Old Settlement Bay, Australia - Cyphastrea 1 metagenome | ecosystem: Host-associated > Invertebrates > Cnidaria > Coral ...
GAGAAGCAGAGAAGCAGGAGAAGCAGAAAAGCAAAAAAGCAGAAAAGGCGAGAAGCAGGAGAAGCAGAAAAGCAAAAAAGCAGAAAAGCAGAGAAGCAGGAAAAGCAGGAAAAGCAGGAAAAGTAGGAAAAGCAGGAAAGCAGAGAAGCAGGAAAAGCAGGAAAAGCAGAGAAGCAGGAATCCAAAAATAATTCCTAAACCTGATCCAAAAAAAATCCTAAAATAATTAGCCCTCCTTTTGGAAGTGGTCACCTCACCCACAACTGCAGGATGTAGTGTGTGGTGTAGCGAAGTGTAATGTAATCGCACTTGCAGTTGCAGTTGTAGTTGTAGTTGTAGTGTAGCTGTAGTTGTAGTGCAGTTGATGTTGTTGAAGTTGCAATGTTGTAGTTATAGTGGTAGTTGTGGTAGTTGTGGTAGTTGTGGTAGTAGTGGTAGTAGCGGTAGTAGTGTTAGTAGTGGTAGTAGTGGTAGTAGTGGTAGTAGTGGTAATAGCGGTAGTTGTTGTTGTTGTTGTTGTTGTTGCTGTTGTTGTTGAAATGTAGTTGAAGTGCAGTTGAAAATGTAGTTGAAAATGTAGTTGTAATAATTGAAATAGTTGTAGGAGTTGTAGCTGTAGCTCTAGTTGTAGTGTAGTGTAGTCGTAGCTGTAGTTGTAGCTGTAGCGCACTGTAGCGGAAATGGTTGTTATTACCGTAATGTAGCTGAAGTTGTAGTTGTAATGTAGTGGTATTTGTAGCTGTAGCTGTAATTGTGGTGTAGTTTACTGGAGTGGTACTGGTAGTGGTAGTTGTAGTTGTATATAGTCAAGTGTGGTGTAGTGTAGTGGTAGTTGCAGTTGTAGTGTGGTTGTAGTTGTAGCTGTAGCTGCAGTGCAGTGTTGCGCAGTTGAGGTTGTAATTGTAGTTGTAATTGTAGTTGTAGTTGCAGTCGTAGCTGCAGCTGCAGTTGTAGTGTAGAAGTAGTAGTTGTTGCAATTGTTGCAGTCTATCTGCAAGCTTGAAAACAAAGCTATTCTGCGAGACTTCCTCGAGTTTTGAACGTGGTCATGCCAAAAACGAAGCAACTCTGCGAGACTTCCTCCATTTTCCAAGTTGGCAACATCAAAAACGAAACATCAGCCCATGTCTTGAAAATATTGCGCCTACCATGAAAAAGTGATGCCAGGTCATACGACGTGCTGCACCTGTCACGCAAAATCATCTTAGCAAACCTAAAGATTTGATGCTCCAAAATGCAACCCCTCTCCTAACATCTCTGATGAACATGTCTCTTGTACTGCGCCTGCCACGCGAAATTCATCTTCGCACATCCTCTTTCAAATGTCTCACGCCTAGCATCGTTTTTTGGAAATGCTAGCAAATCCTCTCGTTTGCTCACTTTGGGCAAGGTGCGGAATCCCTTGCGCCTGCCACACAAAACGAAGCTTCAACGTCCAAAAGTGGCGCAAACATGTCGTTTTTTTAGCATTCTGACTTCGAAATGTGCTTCGCGCCACAACGGCATGCACCTTTTCAACATCTCAACTTCCAAGAGTGCTCCGAATCCGTCAGTTATAACACTTTTGCCTTCCAAATGTGCTTCGCGCCACAACGGCGTGCCCTTTTTGGACATCTCAACCTCGAAAAGTGGTCCCACGTTGGTGTGCTTTGCACATTTTGACTTGGAAATGTGCTTCGCGCCACAACCGGCTGCAATTGTTCATCTCTCATCTGGCCAGATGGCTCCGCACCCGCCGCTTTAGCGAGCCTGCTTTTCGACCCTCCAGAGCCACAAATCATTGGAAACATACAGTGAATCGCGACTTTTATACCTTTTCGCGCACCTGCATCTTCTTTCCTCTGACTGTTTCTCTTCTCTGATCTTCTTTCTTCTTCTCTTCTCTTCTCTGACTCTTCCCACCTCTGCTTTTCCATCTGTTCATATTGTCGGAAGTTTGGATTCTAAACTTCCTTCGATCATGCATGTAATATATATATAGTGTGTTATACATCTATGTCTATCTGAAAGCGGGACTACTTCTTTGACGTTTCCTCCAGCAGGAAGACGTCACAAGTTTGGCAAGCCTTACTCTCCAGCTCGCATTCTGATTGGAAGAAAGAAGATGAAATGAAACAACTCAAAAATCCCTAGGCTGTTGAATGCTGTTGAATGGGGGGTACTAATGTACTCGCCTTTCATTACTTCTGTGGGTGAACCGCCTGGGTTTGGACCACAGGTCATCCGAGTCAAGACATGGTCAAGACATCGCTTCTTCTACTTCGTCTAGAATTATAGAGGGGTCCGGCCATTTGCTCAAGTCCCCTCCAAATGCGGAGAATTCAGAGAGGCAAACTGGAAAATGCTTACTGTAACTGCTTTGTATCGATGTATCAGAAAAGAAAGGAACATTGGTTTGCACTTGTCAGCTCTATAAGCTACAAAGTAAGGACATACCAAGCGAGAATGCAACTTGTCAAACTCAGCTGCTGTTACAAGTATCAGCTGTGTTTGCCAGCTCCATTCCGCGTTACTTCGGATTGAGTATTCATGCACAATGTCACAATAGGACTCCTGCCGGTGTCTGTTGTGACAAAATACATTTTGCAACAAGATTACAATTCATCGTCAGCTGATATGCGGACGTTCACTGCTTTGAATACACAGCCCAGTCTACAAGTCACCAATTGTCGAAGAGTAAAGAGGATACACAATGAGCGTGAATCACGTCTTAAAGGCATTGATAAGTTTTTGCTGTTGACGGACTGCTGTATGTGAGGATGTCGGGGCCCCAGCAATGAAATGGGTTTCAGAACAGCAAGCTTCAACAAATTATCGCTGTAAGAGATATCATCTGCCATAAACCTGCAGGAGTCCTTCGTTCAAAAGCCTCTGGCACCTAAGGGAGTTGTGACTGATGTAGCACAAAAGCACTTCACATTCTGCTGATTTCAGCTGAGTGCCATCTCGATCAAGCTTCGATATGGGCTGCGACAGTGATTTGTTAGGGGAAACATGACTTATCCAGCTGTGGGCTTGAGTCACTGGGCCCGAAGAATCAGAGAAAAGGGAACGACTCAGACTTCTTACCAGAGAAACTATGTAGAGGTTTTGTTCTAAAGAATAATGCGAAGTGTGACTATGCACAAAGTCTACATCCATTTATCTAACAGTTTCTAGAACGTGCTTCATGTCACCTTGGGAAGGCTGTAAAGAAGCAACCTGTCCACAAAGTGTACCAACGCACTGGTCTACTCCGGAAAGACAGTCAACTCCCATGAGCCAAATGGGCTCCGATGAGAGCCAAATGGGCGCATGTTCACATCCTTGTTGCACTTCTTCGTGCCAAGACAGAAACCTCTCAGAGAGCAGCACTTCGTCACATCATCGATGAGAAAGGATCCCAATGTAAAAAAAAACTGGTTATATATATATATATATGAATAAGTTAATGATCTATGAGACTATGAGGTATAAGTACTGTTACTGTAAGCCAAAGCGGGTGGATTGTTGGGATCAAGCATCCTCAGAGAAGATGGAAGACAAAATCCCTAGTGGGATGCTGCAAGGAAGTTTAAGCTGCGCTGAAGAGTTGAATGGCATCAGAGTATACATATGTATATATATATATGTATGGCATTTTCTGAGATAATGCTCTGCAGGATTGAGTCAGGTTCCTTCAGCTCGGTTGATATCCAAATGGTCCCGGCTAGTTTTCTCCTGTTGCCCCTGACTTCTGCAAGGCTTGGAGTGGGGCCCGGAGGCGGGACCCGTGTTACAACTAATAGCAGCTACAAACCTGCTCAAATTTGGTAGGATGAACTTCACGCAAAACGCGGCCTCACGGAGCGACCGGTTCACGCGGCCTCATTGCAAATGTCAATTGGATGCACCCGGCCATCCGACAGTGGGCCACTAGGCCTCGGCGAAGCATCAAAGAACCAAGGGCACAGAAAGGAATGAGCACAACGGACCATCCAGCTTGAATTGGGGGCAGTTCTATGATCTTGCTTCGCTTTAGCATTCGAATCTGGAAGGTGTTTGATGCTGCAGCTGAATCAAAATTGAGTCAGAATAGAGCTGGGGGGTGAATATGCAACAATGTCATGCCCTGAAACCTGATCCAGACCTGTGCAGCTGCAGTCACATACTAGCCTAGAAAGAACCAACAGTGAATACTTTGGAATATCTGATATTTGCTGCCACTTTCTTTCAATTTGTGTCGCCTCTCCAAGAAAAGGCGCCCAAACCAGTCACCACCTTCGGTGATGCCCCACCCTTGGGTCTCCCAACGCAAAGGCTACGCATCGAACCTTTGGAAATGACACCCCGCGGTATACCAAACGGGACCGTGACGCTGATACGGAGCTGGAGGACCCTATTAGCATTCAAGGCAATATATGCAATATGTTCACTGCACGTTTGAGAAGTTTTCCTCGCACCTCAGAAAAGTCTACCTCACAATGTGTCTCATAACTTTGCCATTTGGAGGTATATCCCATTCCTGGTCAAACCCACTGTTTGTCTTTTTTTTTCGTTAAAGTCATCAATGCATCCCCTCGGATGCGCTGGGGCCCGCACCCATTGGTTGTGACCAGTCACACTGCGGAGACACTTGCCTTGGGGGGTCAAATATGAGGTCCACTCCAAATCGATCCAAATTCATCTACTCTCGGGACTAAAAAAAAACCCTCCATTTTCAGTGGAACTAATCAAATCATTTTGACTCATACACTCATAGCCCATGAAGTCATTTCGATGGTTTATAACATGTTTAAACATGTGAAAAAACCACCACGCCCACCACGCAGAAGTATTTCTGGCTGCATCAGTTGCATCCCCCATTTTTGGGTCCCCATCTTTGGGCATCCCGGCCATCCAAATTCCAGACCTTTGCACAGGCATCTTTCGAAGAAGTGGCCACCTCAGAGGGCTGCGGCTGGCTGCAAACCCCGTGGAAAAATGATGAAATAACACGGTTTTCAGAAAACAAATGGAGAAAACATGATAAACAATATGATAAAACATTGGTTGTCTGTGAAAATCCAAAGTTCCCCAAGCATGAGAATAGTTCAGCCAAATCGGCAAAGAAAACTTGTCGGATGTTCGTTTTCTCAGGACAGCAGTATTTCTTAGAATCCGACTAATATGTCAATGTATCATAATCTGAGAAACTCACTCTTATTGCCAACAGTGGCTATGGATCAAAACCCTCACACCCTGGTAAACATCAAAATTCATGGATGTTCATCTGTCAAAAAAAGAACATGTTGTTATACGTTTTGACCTCCAATATCAGGTTTGTGGTAACCAGGAGAAATGTGCATCTTTTGTCAGCAACTATTTCACCCAGGTCATCTGGGGTGCAGTGCATATTGCCCATCTGACGAAAAAGAGGCATTTCCTCGGTCCGTCCGTCCGTCTGTCTGTCCTAAATGTATTCGGTTGGAGGTGAGGAGTGTAAAATGTGTTGACACTCACACACGAGTATGCTATGTATCTGTAATATTATGTAATATTATGTAATATTATGCAATATTATGCAATATTATGTATAATATCGTGTATAATATATATTACTTGTATGTAAAATATGATGTACATAAATGTGTATATGTATATACCGTATATGTGTGTGTGTGTTACATGTTTGGCGTTACCGTTCGATATGATGGTCGTGCACTGATTCGCTTGTGTGAGGCTGAATCCATACAACGGATCAGATCATCCTAATGCTGTTGCATCCATTGTTTGTCTCCAGCCCTCTCTGTGTAGAGTGACTCCCTTTTAGCTGGATACATATCCATTGTCTCGTGGCAAGTCTTCAGGAACAACTCAACAAGGGGTTAGTGAACAAAGAATGATTCATTGTTTTGGCATGCTATCTTCATCGTCAAATGCGGCTCCACGTGTTGAGCTCACCAGGGGTGATCCACCACCACCACCCCAACCATTGGTTCATGGATTGCGAGGTCTGCCCCGTTCAACGAGGCTCTGATCCAATCAGTGTGTCCTCGGAAGACCATCAAGGACCTCAGCGGCAGACCCCACCTGGAAACGTGGCACGATGCGGCCTCCAAGGCTCAAGCTATGATACTATGGGACATCCAAATTGGTCATTTTACCTGTAAGAAAACATTGTTTGACATTGTTGAACTTTTAACCATCTAATTGGAGGGCAATGATTTTGTGCCACAACCACATCACCCCACCGCTGCACGGCTCTTCCGGACAGCCCTCCACCAGGCAACCAAACACACAAGTCAGTGCATCCCACAAGATGGCGGTATGGTCGCTGACTGACGTGATCACCTGCAGCAAGCCACCGGTAGTCTATATCCTCAAAAATTCAAATGGTTCCGATTGCCCAAAAAAAAAGAAACCTTGCACAAAATGCAAGCTGGAATAGGTACTGAGTACAGTCTATGGCAAAGATCACATCAGTATCTCACTTGAAAAACAAGAATTGCCAGCAGTTCCAAATAGGCCTGGATAGTTTACACTAAATCCCCTGGTTATCAAAGGTCCTCCATGAATCTTTTCCCAACAGCCATCATGGATGGTAAGGCACCTTTGATGCATCGGGAGAAAACTGGGCATGTCTCACCCACTCCTCGACCAGCACTCTGCGAAAATGCTACCGTCTAAGACTGTGCAGAGATAAATCATGATATAAATCATGATAAATCCTACTGGAAACAAGAAACAATAACTATCAATAACTTACCACAACAAACAAACTGACTTGGTCGGATATTTTCTGTAGCTCTCCAGGAAAAAAAAACACCAACGCTCCCAAACAGCACAGTCCTCATGGACGAAGCTGCGCTCCGGGTGACCATCACCTGAATCTAAACCTTGGCACGGAAAATTGGTCTGTTCCGGAGCTGCAGTCAGCTATTGTATATAATTATATCATGATCGACTATCGATTTATTGTCGTATCCCATAAATCCCACAAATCCCATAAATCCCATATGAGATTCATTATTCAATATCAGATATTCATCCAAATAGATCCCGGTCCCAATCCAGATTTCTTCACAACTTCTGGCTTGCACCCTGCTGAAATTCAGCGCCGTACACCAGGTTTTGGCCGTACAGTCCTGGCTTCAATGCTGGTTGCTGGCTTCCATGTCACCGTCACAGTGAAGGAGAAATGCACATGTCTTCACAACACCCATTTGTCCTCACTGGCACTCACCAGCTTACCTTAGAGATCACACAGTTTCACAAGTACCGGAGAAAGACGGAGAAAGAGTAACCAGTAACTTTCAGTAACTTTCAGTACTGAATCAGTACTGAATCAGTACTGATTCAGTTGGATATTCCACCAACTTTCATGGTGGAATCTCTGGAGCCAGGTTGCGAGAGACGTCCGAGATGGACACCGAATAGACCTGGCTGAGCTTTCACCCCCTGCGAATCTCACCCTTTGAGGAAAAACAGGCCAGAAGTGCGGCACCAGTGTGCCCATAGATGACCTGCCAGGCTAGCAGGTCTCATTTCATCCAGGTTCTTCACTTTTCTTGGAAAGCTGCGCGAATGAAATATGGGTCCGTCATGGAAAATGCAGCAGCCAACGGCCCATTTATATAAATGCTGTTGCTATGGAATAAAGATGAATAAAGTGAGACCACGTGCACCTCTTGCAAATTATGTATTATTTATATATATATATATATATACATAGTTCGTCCTTGTTTCAGTTTGCCCATTCTGTGGTAGTCTCATGTTGGTACATAGATCTACATTGCCAAACCACATAAGGAAGACTCAAAAGACTCTGCAGGTGCTGCAGTACAGCCACCTTCGCACATGACTGCGTCGCAATGTTCCAAAGCCTGGCTCGTTGAGACCCAAACCCGGCGCTGAACCAAGACTAAGACTCTCAACCAACTGTCCACCATAGCAGCATACAACTCTAGGATTGACAGTCACAGTCAAAATCACCACAGCAGCTGTTGGCCGCAAAGGTGCTGACTGAAGTGGAATCTTCCAAATGATGTGAATTTCCTTAAAGTTTCGGGATAATGCTGTTCCAAAGAGAAAACTGTACTCCTGAGGGAACTGGCAACTACCACTTTCCATGTCATTTTGACCTGCCAAGGTCATTCGAATGCCGATCCAAACCCCCGCCTGATGGTCGCATCATCTGAAGATGAGGCCAAGGTACGACCTACAACCGGGACAGATTGGGGATGTCAAGCACTTGCGAACCATTCACCTGCCATTTTTGGGACTTGGCTCCCCCACCATCGCCAGCCCATGCCACTGAGAAAATCTGCTTGCTGTGCCTGGGGCCACAATCTCAGGAAATCTTTCAAACAAGGCATCGATTGAGGATGGCCAAAAGTTCCACAACCAATCTTCTTTATCTCTTTGACACTGCGCATCAGAATCTGCCAGAGGTCTAGATTCCAACTTCGATCCTCTGCATACATCCATCCTCAATATCTTCCAAATGTCCAAATGAAAATAAGTCGGTGTCAAAGTTGGGTGCCCAAAACATAGATTGCTTTATTTATCAATTCATCATAATTAATCACCCAGGAATCAAATTTTCACGCATTCTTCATTTTCTCATCATGTTCCCTGTTGGATGACCAAGGCTGAGGCCCTGATAAGGTGCTGAGACAACGTCCTTTGGTATCCCAGACCTTGATCTGCTTGTCCTCACAGGGCTGGACCGAATCATCGCTAATCGGTGAAATGCTTTCCTCGAGATACCTGATATTACCTGATCCATACTGATCTCCACTGGTATTTTGTTCTGAAAGGGTGGAATCAATGGTTGGATCAATGGTTGGATCTGCGGGCCGGCCCGAATTCAGACTTGGAGCATGATCGAAGCAGTGGCTCTCATCCAACCCTCCATCCCCCCGCGTCATGTGAGCAGGTGGCCACCGACTCAGCATCAGGGGAAAACGTGACCTCCCAAGCACAGACAAGATCCAGCAATAGGTCTCACTCTAACTGCCAAGAATCCGCCAAGAATTGGAGCAACTATGACATCCTCCCCAAGGGCAGCAATATCTTGAACTTTTCCAATGCTGTCCGCTATCCATATTATCCACCAGGTCTCCCAGCCGCGAAGACAGGGCCCTTGTGGCCACGGAGGGTTGCTAAACCTCAGGCTGCAGTGCCCCAACTCCGGACCCTGAGATATCGATCGTGTCTCCTTTTGATGCGGGGCGTACAGGGGCAACCTTGCATAACAAACAATAAACCCGCTGTTTTATAGGTATGTCATCTAGTGCCTCCGATATTCCCACAACTATCAAAAATTCGACAAGGACTGCAAGTTCTATAAATCACCAAATTCTGCCATTTGCCTTAGACAACTCTCCCTACCAGTAGATCTTTCCCCATTGATTCTTCCCCGTTGGCCTCACTGCAACTGCGACCAGGTCACATTCCCCACTGTCTGCACACCAAATTTTGGCCGTGCGGTCCGTCGAGGCAGTGGCCTCAGGATGCCGGTGCCATTGAAACCCTGCAGACACCAAAAGGGAATCCAAGGGACCGGATCGCTAAAACCGCTGTCACTGGGGCCCAAGGCCAGTAGTTGGCCATCTGGCGAGAAGCACAGCCACATCACTTGATCTTCATGGCCTCGGTGGTACGCTACACTAATGTCCAGCTTGGACAGTTTGGAAACACCTGACCTTACTAAGGTGTGTCTTCTGGTATTTTTCCGAACGTCCGTTGCAACGGATCAAGAGAAATTGAAGCCAGTGCAGTTGAGAAATAACCAGCGATTGCTGGCTGTTTGATGCTACTATTGCCGTTTGATGCTACTATTGCAGATGATGCTGCTGGTGTCATGGAGAAAAATAGTATTAATTAACCAGCTTTCACTGAAGTTGGATACACGACACGGGCCTTCAAAAAGCTGAACACGTTCACCTGCCATGAGAGCAACCAGAAATGTTCAGAGCGAACATGTTCGATTTCACTAAATGTTTTTTCAGAACATTTTTACGGATCAAATTTGTGATCCCTTCCCCAAGCCCATCTACTCTTTGGCCATTTTGCCCACTTCCACCTATACGACCTATGGATTTTTGTGGTGCTTGGTGCTTGAAGCTGCGCCTGTCTCCAAGCTCCAAAAGGCCGCAGTGGTGTCCGTGGAGGCTGTGGCAAAGACGTCCTCCGGTAACCAGACCAGTTGAAGGGAGCAGCCATCACAAAGACCGGCCTCCTGCAATCACAGTCTGAGTGGTGAGATCGGCCTGAAGAATTCAACCTGTATGTCACTGTATGTGCTGCATTTTCGCGCCCAAAATGAATTCCTACTCTTTGGCATACATTACTCATGTTTTAAGGCTGCCTTCACTTCCACCCCGGATAAACCTCCAAGGTCATGTTGCCGGACAGCACGCAGCATCCCGCCAGCAGCCGAAAACGTCGCACCATGCCCAAGGTATGGACCAACTTTTGTCGCAGGGTAACGACCCGGTCCTGGGCTGAAACCACTGAATAATGGCTGCTGCCTACCATCAGTCCTCCAGAGCATTCTACCTCCACTTTGTCTGGCCAGGTACAGTTTGGCAGAGGCTCGGAAATCAGTCCCTACCCCCTGCGAGTATTTTGGAACTGGCTGGGAACTGAGGCTAGTGGAAATGCGGTAGCTCAGTAGCTCCTACAAACCATACCATACCGATACCAAATTTTATCAATTGAGCGTCCCCATGACTGACCAAACTGTGTCAAGAAACTGTGGGGAGCGCAGTCATGCAGCAAATGTGGCCACCGTCGACAGCAGCATAGACATTCATCGTCCATCCCTCTCGCAGCAGCAAGTGGTCCATAGGCAGCACACGACAGGGCTGGCTTCGAAAAAAACTAAGGGAGCGTGTTTTGCTGAACGGGTAAAGAAAATGTAAAAGAGGGACCTTGCTGAGAACAATGGTTCCAGCTCGGTTTCCACATGTGAATTCAGATATTTGCTGAATTCGCACAAGTGATTAGTTAGGCGGCAAGAGAATGATTGGGCTCAGCGTCAGCAGCCTTTCCTGGTAGCTTTGAAATAGTGCCAGTGCTGGCAGAACTCAAAGAAATGAACATATCAGATTGCATAGGCTTTAGCATGGAGCGCGACTGTTGTTTCAGCCACTAGTGGCGTTTAAAACGACGCGTTGCTGAAGATGAGCCATCCACAACGGTCGGCGTGCAAACTTTTGCTGTGGCCATAGGCTTGATTAGGAGGTTGCCGAAACAATTGGCTCCCCAAAGTCCCATGGTTTGTGAGTAAGAAGATTGAATATGCATTTTCACATTTTGTCATATTTTTTCTCCGTGATTTGTTGCATTTTAGTATATTCACCATTTGGAGGCAAACCTCAAAAATCATTCCTGAGATCCTGGGATCCTACTCCAAGCCAATCACACCCAATGAACTCATCAAGGTGCCACTGGGTTATCCGCATTTTGGGACTCACTTTTTGTCACGAAATCAGCTCATTTGGAGACCAATCTTCAACACTGCAGGGCACAGAAGCAGCAGCGACCACCAGTGGCCACCAATTGCGCTATGTGCCCTGCCCATGTTTCACTTGGGAACCGAGAGATCGAGCTATTTGCAGAGTGAGGTGAGTTGTACAAGTTCAATGCATCTGTGACATCTTGACTCTTACAAATGCAATGGAGCCACTCTCACCGATGACGGGCCAGGCAGGCTATATAACGTCTCTTCCCCTTTCTGAAAGACGCTCTGTTGATGGGAATCTTCTCACAACGAGTAACGAAGGAACACGCAGCTGCAGTGGCATTGGCAAGCATTTCTTTAGAAGTGTTATGGACCATGACACCGTTGACACACCTCACATTCCGGTTGTTAGTTTAAGAACAGCCCTGTCTTGGGACAGATTGCTCATGGTTGCTCACCTCAACTGCTATCTTCTCTTTGCACCTTTCGCCACTAAGCTAGGGGCTGCTAAGGTGTGCGCAGCTGGGATTGAAGGAAACAGCTGGATCCAAGCAGTCATGTTGAACTGCTCCAAGTAGGTGAATCTGCACAAGATCTTGTGACTATAAAACCTGAGTGACCAAGATGTTACCTACACTTCCACGCCAGCTCGCACACAGTTACTGCCAAAAGCAGACCTTAAGAATCTTAAGAAATTTCTTGGCCTGTTGAGGGCGCCTCAAAACGATGGAGATCCCACAATTTTGAGAAAATCTCCAGCTGCCAGAGCCAGGAGAAACGCTTTTCTCCATGCCTTCAGCAAAGCTACCTACACAGCTGTGCAAAGTAGCACTGCTCATCTAGGTCAACGCTCACCTTGGCCCAAATTCATGGGGGTCAACTAGCCCCAAGATCACCATTCAAATGCATCAATACAGATCAATGCCACCGCTGAGAAGACTGTCATACCGTCATACCGTATCATCATACACATTCGCACCATTTCGCACCCGCTTTGGAGATGGGAATCATGGCAAAAGGGTGACAAAGGTACCTTAAGCGAAGGAGTATCTCGATGTATCCACCTTCAGGGAAATGCAACATCCTAATCTTCAAACCAAAGTACTAGAGTGGTAAACCAAAGTGCCCAAAACAAAAACTTGACCTTGCAAGATGTGACATAGTTTTGATGTTACAAATCAGAGCCTGAAGACTATCTTACATAAGGATTGGGTCCTCACACTGACCATTTTCATGCCATGGCCAAGCAACTTGCAGCACTCTAAGTAGCAAATGACACAGGCCTCAGTGGTGTGACTGGGTTGATAGGAACCCAGGTTGTCACGGTCATCGGATGGAGCCGTAAAAGGTGACACCGGTGACACCGATGGCTCCATGGTTGGTGATTTAATCAGCCCTCAATAAAGCACTATTGGACTGTCGGACCGTGCTGGGGTCACCCACCACAATCATGAAGATCAGGGCCAAACACTCTGCAGTGGTGCTGGTGGCGATGTATGGGTTGGAGGCAGCATCAAACTCGATCTCCTTACAGGAGGATTTTGACCAAGGCCAAATGGGCGAGTAACCGCTGGATTTGGGGTACCCAATCAGACAAAGCTGAATCACCACCTCAGTCGTCTTAGTCAACAAGCCTTAAGAGTTGACAGTAAACGCAAAGAACGCAAACAAAAGCGGACACGGGGGACTCACCTTGGTCTCCGCTACCGTCACGCCGCCCTCGCTGCCGACCTATAGCTCAAAGAAGAGTCTTCAGAATGAGTCGTCATTCTTTGGAAATGACTGATGACTGAAAGTTACTTTACACTTTCATACACTTTCCATTATCATCATGAAGAGATCCTTCGATTTCGAACCGACAAGATTGTCGCTTCATAAACAACTCGGCGCTTGGTCATCCAGCCTCCGGCTTGCCCGTCGCATCACTTTCCACTTTTGGGGCCTCAAATATTCCCACACAGACATGGAAATATTGTTGTCTGCAAAGTATTCACCTGGGGATCTGCAAGGACGTGTTACAAGTTCAAAGACAAATCCATCCAGTGCATGAAAGATATGAAAGGATATGAAAGGCAATGATCACGTGCACACACTGGAAATCCAAGCAATGCAAGCACAGCTCAACCTCTGGTCAAAACATAATTTTGCTTGAGATGTCTGGGACACCCGAACAGCAGGCAAAAACTCCTGCATGCAGACAGATCATCAAATGTTCACCTCTCCCAGCACACCTGGTTTTCTGGATGTTTTTGGGACATCATCAATATTTTCACCATTCATAATCCTGGTTCTTCAAAATGCCAAAGCCATGAGAATAAGAGTGTGGCAGAAACACACTAGACTGCATGGCAAGCTCACAGCATCAGGCCCCTCAAATCCTGGGAAGAGTCGGACTGGGCCACAAAGAGCAGCAAAGCTGTGATCAAGATGCGGAACATCTCGCAAGTTTCCTTAGTCACCAGTTACGAGTCTTACGAGTCACGAAACTTCGGAGTTGGGGGAATGGCAATAGAGTCTATAGAGCAAGGCAGCAAGTACGTTGTTAATCTATGCAAGCAGGGTCATTTCTTGTTAATCAACCTGCAGCTTTGTCTTTTCCGTTGTAAAATTTGCAATTTGCGATTGATTACAACCTGATGACTTTTTGCACATCCGAGGACACCAAGGAGGCGGAAACATGCACAGGCTTACACCCCTGATGTGGGTCCAGGCCCAACCCAGGATCCCAGGCAGTGCAGGAGTGGCGCACGTAACAAATTAGAGCCAAAAACTGCAGAGGCGGATGCTTTCAGTTGACTTGCTTCGGGTGCGCTAAGCGGTCGACAGGAAAGCAACCACTCCACCACGCTTTCATATTTGCCGGCCATATATTTGCACAACCCACAAAGATTTTGTTTCATCAGGCTGTGCAACAACAACCATGCCTAGTTCATTAGGAACTAGGCCGAAGTCCATGGACTTTTGAAACCCAGCAATCAACACAACTGTTCACTTCCAAATGTGGAGCCGCTCCGCATTACTTTGTTGGCTCCTCCCGCTGTCTTTTGCGGTGTCGGATCTCTTTGGGTGTCACGATGACCTTGATCATCCCATCCTCAAGTGCCGGTAGCAAAAGATCTGCACCAAACCTGAAGTTGTTCCTTTCCATGGTTCGTTTCACCCTCCAGAAGGACTCACAACATCACAACATGACTCCCCGAACATGGGTTGACACCTGCTTGTAGCTTGAAACCCTGGTTCCCTGGTGAAATTCACAAACATTGAAGAAAACGACTAGGTTGAAGGAGTGAGGTTGGCCATTGAAGCACACAACCACCATAGAAAACCAATTTCCATTCTGCTAGCCACCTTCAGCCACCATCAGCCACCATCAGCACCATCACACCATCACACCATCCTGTGGCTGAGGAACAGGTGGCTGACGCACATTCTCGATGGCCTCCTGGTACTTCTCCAAGCCTTCGAAGGCGTGGGTCACGACCTAGGCTGACAAGACTTGACAGGACCGTGGTTATATCTAACATGTTTGTGGTGATTCTAGATTCACACCTATACTTGCCTGGTTCTACAAGCAAATGCATACATCTATCCGTATCCACCGATTGAGCTGCACTCTCCCTGCCCAAATCCGCGGTTGCGCCATGTTGGACCCAACTTGGGCCCATATTTGGCTGATCTTACAGTCAACGTGGGCTAATTGGATGTGGGGGGGGAAATTCCGGTCCCGGCTCATACATACATGTATATGTACATGTACATAAATATGGGCAAGGGGTTCACTTTGGCATAAACGGTGTTTTTTGTGGATCTTTTAGGGTTTCTTTAGGGTTTTTAATGGTTAATTTGGGGGTTCTTTAGGGTTTCTTGAGAGTTTCTTTAGGTTTTCTTTAGGGTTTCTTTTTCTTTGGGGTTTCTGTAATAGGGTTTATTTGGGGGGGAGGGAGGAGAATACCAGCCATTTACAGAAACAGCAATTTAGGGTTTTTTTTGGTGGGAACTTCTACTTGCATCATCATTCTTGCTTTGTTTCGAAAGTAAGAACAAACGACTCAGCCCACTCAAAGGGTTCTTACTTCTCTCTTGCCTTGGCCATCCTCATGCTCACAGCAGCCATTTAGGGTTTATTTAGGGGGAGGAGGGGGCTCAGAACTTGCCAGTTAAGGTTTATTTGGGAAGGAAACATTCTACTTACATCATCATTTCAGTTTACTTTCAAAGGTTGACGACTCATTCCACTCTTAAGGGCTCTTCCACGTCTCTTGCCTTGGACATCCTTTTGCTCAACTAGACATTGAAGGTTCCTCTGGAAGGACGAACAGATTCGTTTTCACTACATTTCACAGCAAATTCTGCCCCATCCTTCGTGCACTTAAAATCCAACCATATCAAGAGAAACCCCGTCAGGGAAATGATTCTTTCCACTAGCTATTTTGATCTATTTTGGATCTCCTTAGGAATTGGACCCCTCAGCCCGCAGCACTGAAGGAAGTTGCCAAACTTTTCCGGACAACGCCGCGGCGATCTGTTACATGCTGCCCAAGATGGTCATGTATACACTGTGTCGCATTATGGCACGGCGTAAGAAGTTAACGAATCATACCATGAAGCGCACGGGACACGCCCAGCACAGTGTTGCATCTAGATGCGCGATAAGAAGTTAACAAACCAAACTGTTGTCTTCGAGTAATCCCCAACTTGGACAACCTATCTGACATACATTGCGATCTTCTCTGTGGCATTCTATCTGACATCCCAATTGGCATTCTAACTGACATATACTATCGCATTCTGTCATACCCCATCCGCACAACATCGTCCGTGTCCGCGCGACCCCACCCCCTAGGCACCCGGTAGCAGAGTTAGATGCGCCGTATTAAGTACGAAACACGCCCAGCACAGTTACATTTAGATGCGCCGTATTAGGTCAAAAAATCAGACCATGAACTCAACGAGACACGCCCAGCACAGTTGCTTTTAGATGCGCCGTGAAAAGTTAGGGAATCACACCGTGAAGTGAACGAGACACGCCCTGCACAGCTGCATTATGGGTTCCTGGCTTTTGGGTTTATTCCCCGTAGCAAACATGGGATGCAACCCGTCCATGCCAATACCCCCAAAAATATCCACATCGAGACTCCTAGGCAAGCCCGCATCCAGAGACAGCACCGTTGAGCCCTGAGCCCTACACGGCGGAGATGTATCCACTTTACGCCCGAAGCGAACCCAAATTTACGCCCGAAGCGAACCCAAATTTACGCACGAAGCGAGCCAAAATTTACGCCCGAAGCGAACCCCTGCCCCATAAAAACATTTGCCTGTGAAAAGAATGTTCCTACTAGTAATACAAATATGACACCAGTCACAAACCATCTACAACTTGCAGCCAGCTTGGGTTCCCTGACACTGCTCAACTTCCCAGCCGCCAAGATTTCCTGGACCGCCTGCCTGGGCTATGAGTCTCCCACAGAAATCGATCATAGATTCCTTTGAAAGAAATGTTTCATTATATAGTAGGTTTTGGAGGTCTCTAAATGTTGGATTCCCAATCTCAACTCAACAGAAAACCCTGTTCTTGTCAACGCCCAAGCTGCCAATCTTCCGGCTCTGACGACAATGAACCCCTCAACGTCAGCTGCCGGAGGACAACCTTGGTTGATAGTTGATTCAGTTGATAGGGATTTCCATCATCCACCTATCCATGTCATTACAATACTTTCCTCATATTGCAACCCCCAAAAGATAGAAAAGTAAAATCCTGCTAGAAAAACATATGTATCATGTGTATTTTTGAAAGAATGCAAATCCTTCCGGCTAAAAATAATCATAAATTAAAATCATGAGCGTTCTATCTTTTTACGGGTTACGAAACTATTCAATGTCAATACCCCCCAAACAATCAAATCCAATACACAATGGTGTTGGGGGCTGTATATCATGTGGGTGGAAGGATTGCAGAGGGGTTGCAGTTGCTAGGATCAGCCCCAGGCACGTCATCGGTGCAGAGTTCCGCGAGTTTGTTGCCGGACAGCCTCAGAATGTTTGTGCCGGAATACAGGGATACAAAATACACATGTGGTGCCCTTCCAAATACACCTGACCCAATCGATCTTCTCCCTGTGATTCCTGACTGAGCAGTTCCTAAAGACCAGCTGTCCATTCTGCAGTTTGAAGCCACTAAAAATCTACAAGACATTTTTTTGCTACGCCAGTGGGGTTGAAAAAACCCTGAACCAACAGGGTTTATGGCTCTCAGCCAAAAGGAATTCAGCTTCGGCATCCACGTGACCCCAGCAGGATCACAGTGCCCCCTGGCGCCACCAGCGACACCGCCAGCTTCACCGCCTCGGGGGTGCCTGCTGCCTCCAGCACCAGCGACGGCGGAGCATCTGCCAGCGCTGCATGGAGATCCGAGGGCGACTCACGGACGTTCCAGGCCTGCCGAGGTGGCTATGGATGGCCACGGATGGCCACGGATGGCCACGGATGGCCACGGATGGCCACGGATGGCCGATTCGTATCATCTTGGGCCGCAGGTTCTTTACATTTCTTTGGGCCAAGATTGAAACAGTTTGGGGCCCCAAAGCATTCAAGCGGAATCTGACATGGCAGTAGCTGGGCACGGCATCATGAACTGCCGGAGGAAGCACTTCCAGCCCCCGTAGCGAAATCCATCCCTCCCCGCCAGCTCTGCTCCAAGTGCTTCGGCTTGCTTCAACCTGGTGGGCTGCGCACCCACCAAGCACACCCGAGGCACTCTTTCGCGCACTCGGAGCACTTGCAGCAGCAACAAACCTGCGCAACACCAAGCACTTTGGCAAAGGCACACCAGGAAGGGGGACACAGACACGATTCGGCCATGTGACATCTAATTCCTCAAAGCCTCAAACAAACAACTATATATATATAGATAAACTACTTATTTCCACGGTGAAGAGTCGACTTTTGCTGGGTTCATCTTTGGATGAGCCTGTGTCACACACCTGTTTGCATTGATAACTTTCCCAGGATCTGAGCTGCTGAGAGCCTACAGCGCCATCGCCCACAACGACCACCCAGGGCTGGATGCCGTTCTTTGGCTCCGGGTTTTTGTTGAGGTTGGCCTTGTGAGCCATGGGGAGAACATGACTTGCAGAGGTAGATAGATCAAAATCGAAAAAATGGATAGCCTACATAATGGTATAATATGTGTAATGGTTTATCTGAGAGTGTGTGTTCCCTTCTGTAGATTAACATCATGAGGAATTTCCACGCAAGCCAATGATGCCATAAAATGCACCATGAGTAGAGTAAAATGTCTCATACCTATAGCCTATAGCTTATAGTAGCAAAAGCAAACGAATTATTTTCGACAATGTCAATGAGGATCAAATACAGCTCATCTTGAGGTCATACATATGACCCACAGACATAGAAAAATCACAAGCACTTCGGCCATGCCACAAGGCGCACTGCTTTGCAGGCAGTTGCCAAAGGCTCTGCAAGTACAGCTAGTTCCCATGGGGTGCCAGGTGGCAGCACATGCAGTTGCCAGGCGGGGAAACGCATCACCTCGGTACCCCCCAAGTCAAACGAGGCACTGCGAATGACCGAAGCAAACACAGTGTGCCAAGCCCAGGGACTGTTTGGAAAGCACCTTCTCGGCCAAAGAAGCCCGTCTCCTTCGGCCGCTAGCTACGGCTGCTACAGGATGACCAAATTGCACAAGATCTGAAGCCAATCTCTCTGCCGTTGGCATTTCAAACGTTGCAGCCGCCGGTCCTTTCGTTGAGGACAACGTAGCAAACCACCAGGCTGGCAACAAATCTTGCACCTGGGTGCGTTTTGCCGTTGACCGTATCGTTTCTTGCATCTTCTTGCACTCCACCATTCCTCTGCACCTACATGCTCCAACATGCCTTAGGTCGGCTTCATATGTTGTGTATTCCTGGTTCCAGCACAAAGGAACCTACACGTTGTTCAACATCAGGGCACAAATTTTACCTTCGGCTGAATGGGGGCTAGGTATGGCTAGGTCCCCCTTCTGTGATTGCGTGTTGTACATGTGGTATAGTAATCCAAATCCAGCCAAACCGCCTGGTGGTCTGAGTTTCAGCTGAAGTCTGAGGATAGCATCCTGAAAGAGTAATCTCCAAACTTGAATGACAGCATGGTGCAACTTGAAAGAGCCACCACCGACAAGAAATTGCAATGCTGTCCTTGCAAATTTACATAATCGGAATACACCAAAATCCCTTCAAGTTGAGAGAAACATTGAATATCATCGCAACAAAAATAGGAATATTTGGAACATGGATTGGAAGACATGTGTCTGTATTGTCTGTCTCTTTAACTCAACACTTTCACTGACCATCCACTCCATTCAACTCCTGTGCAATGTTCTCCAATTACACGCTGGCCCACATGCAAATGCGATGGCGCCGCGGGGCCCAACTTCAGGATCTCACCTAAATGCTAGCGACGGAGGGATCTGAACATATCACGAATGGAAATGGATATCTATCGGATAACTATCAGATAAAGGATGGTAACGGATGGTAACGGATGGTAACGGATGGTAACGGATGGTAACGGGTAACATATGTGTTTATTCAGGCCTGGCCAAACGATTGTTCCATCCTCTAAGTCCCTCAAAACTTTGGGCATTCAGCATCTTCTGGCATGGATCGCTTGCAAACCTTGTATATTGAAAAGACCAGGAAACAATGATTTGTTGCAATGGCATGAAAACGCATGTTGCAGAACCTACACCTTATCCGACAAAAACCTAAAGATATCTAAAATAATTAAAGATAAACATGTTCAAAGGACTCCAATATTTTTTTTCGTTCGGCCAAAGCACCGGCCCATTCGTGACCTGGCACCAATGGGACGGTGGAAAGTCCGCTGTGGTAGTAACCCATGGTTCCATCAAAGAGTTCCACATCCTCACGGCCAAGAATCCGGCATGGAAAAAATATCACGGATTCCTCTGAATTTGAAATTGAACATCTAACATCAGGGAATATCATCAAATGATCATGATACTGGTAAGTATATACTGGTAGATGGATTAGTAAATGGCAAAATTGCCACCAAGTTGCCGTGGCGCAAACCCCCACAGCTTTCACGGCCACCAAAGCCTCTCCAAAACCCAAGGTCTTCACTGGTTGTCGCCGCAGTTCCTTGGTGATGGGTGTTGAATGATGACAATACAGAAAAATGCAATTATCCAAATTAAACAATATTATTGCATATTATGACCATTTTTTTTTTTTCATTGTTTTGACGACTATAGTGCACGACTGGAACTTAGAATGACCTCCAGGTTTCCAAAACTTTTATCATAGACACTTAGAATGACTCGGTTTCGTGGGCATGCTAAGTGTTTGAAACCTGCAAAAATACACATA
>Ga0126342_10006446_pt1 | contig 20798 bp, 13 predicted proteins | sample Cyp1metagenome_FD_92528 | JGI IMG/M metagenome (GOLD analysis project Ga0126342, IMG submission 92528) | Coral microbial communities from Lord Howe Island, Old Settlement Bay, Australia - Cyphastrea 1 metagenome | ecosystem: Host-associated > Invertebrates > Cnidaria > Coral ...
ATTCAGGACCAAGTTTGGGACAGTTGATACTAAACACAACCGGCCCGTGTGGGTCCACAGACGTCTTAAACGTTGACACAAGTCTATCCAAAGTCTATCCCCACGATATCACCACTGAATATGTGGTATTCTCCACAGTTGCTGTTTAATATAATATATGGAAAACGGTTTCTCAATCATTTGGTGTGATGGTCTGATGGGATGGGCACCATATTTTTTAGACAACGACTCATTTTCTTGGCCGCAGCAAATCCCAGGAACCCCAATTGGATAGACCCGTTGATTTTGCAAATAGACCCATATGGCATATAGTTCATCCTATTTCTGCAATAAGTCGATTTGGTGAAACCATTACTTTTCTACCATGTTGAGACAGTTATATAAGTTGTATATATTATATATATATATGTATATATATATATATGTGTGTGTGCTCACCCCCCGCCCAAGGGTCCGTATTTCACAGCTTGCTTGGTATAGAATTGATGGTTGGTTGCCACATGATCATGATGATTGAATATATATATATAATAGATAGATTAGATTAGATTAGGTTAGGTTAGATTTTATAGATTAGATTAGATTAGGTTAGATTATATAGATTGGATATAATGATAATAGATAGATTAGATTGGATTAGATTAGATTAGATTAGATTAGATAGATAGATAGATAGATAGATAAATAGATAGATAGATAGATAGATAAATAGATAGATAGATAGATAGATAAATAGATAGATAAATAGATAGATAAATAGATAGATAGATAGATAGATAGATAAATAGATAGATAGATAGATAAATAGATAGATAGATAGATAAATAGATAGATAGATAGATAGATAAATAGATAGATAGATAGATAGATAGATAAATAGATAGATAGATAGATAGATAAATAGATAGATAGATAGATAGAATGAATACATTGTTTGTTTTCAGCTGGAATCTGGAAAACCATCAAACCAGTGGATTTCAGGGACCCAGGTCTTCTTCGCGACTTCGCAACGCGACGCAACGCGACTTCGCCAGGTGGGTGCCGAACGCAATGCCAAGCTGATCGTGGAGCAAAGACTGCAACGACGCTTCCAGGTGGGTTTCCGGCGGCCTTCCAGTTATAAGTTGGTTTATCCCATCTAAATATAAACTGGAAGTTATAGGTATCATAAACCATAGTTAACAGGTATCATAAACCATAATTATAAGGTATCTAAATATCCAGTTTATCCAGTGGTATCATAAACCTTTGTCATTGAAGTGATGTTCACCATAGATAGTTATTTCAAGTTGGTTTCCGGCGGGTGTCCTATGTTCAAAACCCCTGGCAGGGTTGATGATTGGTTTGGGGATTCTACTACCCTCTGGTTATGACTAACAGTTCGCCATGGTATAGATGGCCCATTTAGTTCGATGGTTTACCCATTAAAAATGGGTGGATTTTCCATGGCTAGCCCTGTTAGTCATAACCAGATGGTATACCCTTTATATATAGTTTTTTTTTATCCAATGGGGGAAAATCCCGTTCTCAACCAGCCAGGATTGACGCCGGGATGGATCATGATCCCGTTTTGGTTCTTTTTTTTCAGCACGGGTGGCAGTAGTACTAAGTATGATATCTTGTGATTTACATGATACTTAGATATTATAAGTACTAAGTAGTACTAGTAGTTGTGATTTATAGTGATAAGTAGTACTAATAGTAGTACTAGGTAGTACTAGTACTAGTAGACCAGGTATGATACTGATATATTGTGGTCTATGATGTAGTGGGTGAACAGTAGGATCAAACCCTTGGAATTCGCCCCATTTCCAGCCTGATGGTGATCACAAATCCTGGTCGTTGTGTCACAATTCCAATTAATCTCCGGTTGTGTCCAGCTACAGATTGGCGACCGCCTGGATTGTGTGTGGAGGCTCAACAAACTAGGTGACCACAGGCGACTTTGAATGATTTGAGCTTGCTCCACGCTGGCAATATCAATATAATTTGCTATATATATATACGCATATACAGTATATGATATATATATATATATATACATGATAATCATGATTATATATATATATATATATATATATATATGTGAGAATCATGAAATATGTTTATATATATAATTATATATATGTGAGAGAATCATTATATATATATATACATATACATATATTTAATGTAATGTACACACTATGTTTTTGGGCTATGCCCGATCCATTCCCACAAAAAAAGTCACGATTGTTGGAACCCTGCACCGGCGGATGGTTCTCCTGTTCTCTCGAAGCCTGGAACGATGGCTGGCGAGGGGAATTCTCCCTCCAAATAGATATTAGTTAGTAGGAGAAGGCCTTCAGCTTAGTGAATGATTATAATATTCCTTGATAAGATGGATGGTTATATAATGTTATATACTGATGTTCTACTGTCCGACAGCTGGGAGAATTCCCAGTCTGCTTGCTTTTTCCCAGTGAGATGTTACGAATTCAGGACTTAGGACCCAGGCTTATCTGATGGGATTGAATGGGATCTAGTGCGGATCCTCCTCGTCTTTCAGCCATAGCACTGAAAATATCACATCGTAACGCACCCCCGATGCTGCCTGTAACGCCGTGATGCATCCAAGTAACTACCCTCACACGGCAAGACTTTCTGCTTTCCTTTGTTTTTTTTCGAAGATAGAAACAGCATTTGTGGCGATATCATCCAGATTCAAGATCCACGGGGACTATGAAACCCAAAACAACCTATCCCTCCCCAATCCACCACCCCGAACCCCCATCTAGAAACATGAAACACTATTATGTTTCCTCACTTCCAAAAGAAACCGTTGAACAATTTGGAAGAACTTGCACAAGAGCTTGATTTTCGGACCAAGCTCTATCATTGAGTCATGGCCATGGCTTCTGACAAGTAATGGGACTGCTGTAGCTTGCGGGTACAATGAATGGGGCCAGTGCAACATCCCAACTTTGGATGAAGGCATGTCATACACGCAGGTTTCTGCAGACGTGTGTCGCACACTGCTTCTCCGAAATGATGGTAGAGCTGTCGCATGCGGAGACAATCGACATGGACATTGCAACATTTCATCTCTGGAATCGTCTGGCAGCGGCCGCTACATTCGTCACGTCAGCTACCCTGTCCGTGTTTCGCAATTGGACTTTGTTTGTCAAGATGGTGCATTTGTGCTGACCCGCTCGAGTTTGGCAGGGCATGAGGTCCTGTGTTTTGCAGCAAGTGGGTCGGACCTTACGGTGGACACTCACAGGCAAATTGCCCAGAGGTTGGATGAAAACCTTCACAGTGTCGGAGTGGTCTTGCCGGATGGACAGTTGTTGACTTCATTCAGACGAATCCATCGACCAGACTTTCAGATCGAAACTCGGAAGAGCCGGTGCCGTCCATAGTTGCGGCCCCGGCCATCGCTGAACCATCAGAAAGATCACCATACACAGATGAGACTCGTCGCTGGTGCCAAAGCGAAAGTTGAGTCCGACCAGTGTGGAGACAACTGGCGCAACAAGTGATCGGTTTTGTGGTGTTTTGACAGGTTGTAAGGTGCTACGTGAAAGTTTAGATGAAAGCCAAGATGGAATACACTGACCGATATTGGAATTATGTCATCGAATAGGTGTATATAATTATAATGACCTATAATATGTCATAATATTATATTTTTACATGAGTATAATTATATGACGATATCATATGTGATCAAATCAAATATAGAATTCAACGAGCAGTTTTTTTTGTTTTTTTAATACTCTCATAGCCATGGAAAATAGCCCATAGAAATAGATGATTTTCCCAGCTAGAAACCTCCATTTACGGTTGGGATTTTCCAGTTCGCTATGTTAGTCATAACCAGATGGTATATTTGTTATTTTCTCACCATGTTTAAGAACGGTAAACCATCTATTTCTATGGGCCATCTATACCATGGCGAAGTGTTAGTCACAACCAGATGATAAATGGTGTATGATGATGATTTGCCTACTAAAAATGCTCATGTTCCATTTCGCGAACTGGTAAATCAGCAAAGGGTGGATAGATATTCCCTCAAAGAAATCCAGATGGTCGGTGCTGTTTTCCATCGGGTCCCATGAGTCGCATGAGGTGGTCAAGGAGGTGGACTTTGAGAAGCGACGCTTTTGCGTCACCTTGCTGGACGTCACTTGGGGCAGAGCCACGCCAAGATGTTTTCAGATGTTCCAAGAGCTTGTTACAGCACATCTACAATGTGGTTATATATGTTATAGATTGTTATAGTTGGTTTATAAACCCCACTAACTATAGTTATAGGTATTATGAGAGTATAAACCAACTTAGCTATCGTTTGGGGGCCCCTCATTGTAGGGTTGCCGTGGTTCAGGTAATTGCCATCTTTCAGCAAAAACCCATTAATTTCAAATGAGATATGGAAGGGCTGTAATGATCTTAGCAGGGTATATTCATCGGCCGTATTTGGATCTGTGCCGGGGAACAATGTGAATCCTACTTGCGAGTGCGACACCCAGGGATTGTTTTCTTGTGGTTAGGTATATCTCATCATCATCACTGTGTTATTGCATACAACCCATGTATCATTATATATATAATTATATATATATATGTATGTATCCACATATATATATATATATACATACACAGATGATAGAAACCGACAAACCATATGATATGTGTATATAATACATGGTAATCGATCTAAAGGTCCTTGTAAAGAGTTTTGATTGCGAAAGATAAACGTGGAGTTCGCGAAAGATTCGCGAAAGTAACATGTTTATTCGCGCAGAATGGCCGCTTGCGGATAAAGGAATTTTGATCAACAACCACATATATATATATATATATGTGGGGATATTTCACACACAACTGGATTACTTATGTCTGTCGTATGTATCCCACGTAGTATAATACGTAGCAATAATAGTAATAACCCAGTAGCAATGTACCCAGTGGTACTACCCATACGAAATATATCACTAGTGATATCACTAATCCTACCCATCTTGTTACCATAGTAATACGGTGGATGGAAGAAATCCTTCACCAGTTGATAGGTGGTTTATCTCATTATCTATAGGGCTTCAACCATCCGTTTGGTGGTGCAGGATCTCTTCCATCCACAGTACCCTCTGGCAATTTGTTACATAGCTATGGAAGCCATGGCCCATAGAAATAGTTGATTAGTTGATTTACCCAGCTATGAAATGGGTGGATTTGTCATAGTTACATAATTATGGAAGATCACAATTTCTAATATATTAATAGCTACATCAACTATAAATCAGCATGTTCAATACCTATCTTAGTTTACCAGAGGGTATCATAGTTATGTCCATATCACCCACGCAGGGATGATACATGGGCTTCCCCAGCCTGTAGGCTGACCTCGAGCTTGCGGAGAACCGGATACCGCTGGAGGAGATGGCACTGACGCCCTTTCAATGGATAAAAAATATGGATTTAAGCAGGGAAATATGGGGATGTATGTAAGATTTCACCGACAGATTATGGATAAACAATGGATTAAAGGAACATCTACAGGAAACCATGTTTTTTCATTGTAAATTCTTCCGATCATGCAATGCTTCAATGTGGGGAAGAACGCCAACTTGCAAAGAAAACTGATGTCGTATGCATATGGCTGGTAGTTCGTGGCCCATAGGGACTACAAACTGTGGTTGCTTTAAGTCATGAAGATCTAGTTTTGCGGCCAAGCATTTTGAGCCAGTGCCATACATCCATCCGTGATGCAAGTCAATGCTTAACGTTCTCCCTCCGCCTGGGCTGATTCAACAAATCCAGAGATTGAACGTTTCACACTACCTCCAGCACTCACGTTTGATGTGGAAGTCTAGAACTGAATGGGGTTGGCATAGCTTGACAGACCTGCAGCCCGCACGGAGTGCAACTGGTTCGCAGGCGTACTTTTGCATATACCTATGATAATACTTGGTGGGCATCCCAGTTTGTGAATGGGCATACACCTAGTACTTGGTGGGCATCCGCAATTATATTATATATATATATATATATAGATGGGCGAAATATGGATTATAAACAGCTTACTAAATGGAATGCACTGCCAAGTAGGGATCCAAGACCCACCACCTTCAATCAACATCTGCCCGCCAAATTTTGATGGGAAACTTTGTCCAACCTGGTGTATATTGAGCATATCAATGGATGTAATACAATGCACTAGCTGTGGCTGAAAGATCCCACTGTCTTCATCTTAATTTACAGGATATACTGGATGTATCCCATGCACTGTGTCTATGGTTTCTGAAGTAATCCCAATAGTATTTATAGGGATCATTTCAAGCTTCCAGTTGAGATCACAATAGAACTTACCCTCTGATAATTTAACATAGCGATGGACAACCACCATATCTAATAGGTAAATCATCTATATATAGATTGGCCATTTTCCATAGCTAAGTTAACTTACCAGATGGTATTTTCACTGGAATGATTTAAGGGAAACAATCTACAGTTAAAACCCCGCATCATTGATGAGAAAGACCAGGTTTCCGGCCAAGATTCTAAACTCATCCATTGAATCTCATATTTGTTGGTGAAATCATGTTAAATCCCCATTTTTCCTTATTGAATCCATTAAATCCCAACCAATCCAGTAATATTTCTGATTTGTTCATCACCAGGAGCTGGCAGAGGGTGATTTGGCCACTCAGCTGAAGCCGGCAATGGAAAATCCATGTTCTTTCCATATCTTTCCACAGGATTTTATTTCATAGGTTTGATATGGTTTGATCATGTTTGTACTCTTAAGTCCAGGTGGTAGGCGCAGTCAACCATTTCAATCGCTTCAATGTCCTCGAAGTGTCCCGGATTTTTTCTGCGTCGATCATGTTTTCCCCAGGAAATGCATGGAAAAGGATTGTTGATCAAACAAACAAAAAACAAATCTGCTGGGATGTTGAAAAACTGAAGTGATGGTGAATGATCTTTTTGTGTTCCGACAAATAAAAGTCAGAAGGTTTGGAACCCAGTTGTTGCGGTTTACAGGTATTTATTGTAGCTATGGATCCAGAAGAAGCTTCAGATATCGCAGCAAGCCTTCAGGTGGATGGCATCATTGATCACACGAATCCCTATGGCATTTGGGTCGCTCGGCTCGTGAGATCACAGCCAAGGGAAATTTGGGATGTTGGTGAGTGGGTTCTATGCCTTTGGTGTCAACTCCACCATGATATTGATGACTGGTTGGTGGTTTGGAACATGAATTTGGATTATTTTTCCATTTCATATATGGGATAATCCTTCCCATTGACTAATATTTTTCAGAGGTATTGAAACCACCAACCAGTAGAATATTGAAGTAACACTTGGATCGACTGAAGCGTTAAGCCTTTAAAGGGCATACAGGAATTACGAACCATGACCCACCCAATCTTTGCATGTAGTTGCCAATGTGAGTGTAGACATCCAGCGTACGCATCGATAGAATTCCATGAAGATTAGCATTTGCTATTCTTACCTTCCGATGATGTGTAAAGTGTAAAACCATGTTCCTCAATCTGGGTAAATGTCACAAGGAGTTGTGGCATCATTGACCAAATGGTTTTCTTCTCTAACAATGTTCCTCATCAGATTTTACAATTTCTTACCTTGATATTTGATATGTGGATTTGCTACGGTAGAAATATAATGTCATCACATTCTTATCAATGTTTTTTTTACCATCAAATCCTTACCTTCTCACCTTCATACCATCTGGGCAAATTATAGTGAGCTCACTGTGACCTCACTGGAATCTGATTGGTAAGGGGAATCATCTCCAAATGGCTTTATTGATGGTATCTATTTGCCCAGACAGTATCATATCTATTCAAATATAATAGATATTTATTCATTATATCTACGAATAGATATCATATATATATATGATACCTTTATTTGATAGTATCATATCATATCATATCTATTCGGATAAAGGTTTCCGATGTTCGCACGTTTTTTCGCTACGTCCTGAGGTCAATGTGGGTGCAGAGGTCATCGGACGGCTGAACGTCGCGCGAAGGTCGGGAGTTTTTGGGCTGTAACTAACGGCATTCCAATGGGCAGATCATGGCATTTTTCATGGGGATTTGCCATTGGAATATCATTTTATATCAAGTAAAATTGGAATGCCATGATAAAATGATATCCATTGTTTCTTGCATTTACCATTGGGTATTATAGTCCCATGGTACTACATATAGGTAAATATTGGTAATCCTCCATGGGTAATACGGAGTAATACGGTAATACCATGATAATGATCAAGTCATACCTATATAGTATTTCGATGGGGATTACATGGACAATCGTTGGAATATCATGTGCTATGATGGGTGTGTATTTTTGGTGGCTTTACTAAGAATGAATGGACAACCATGGGATAAACACCACCATTTCTGATCCGCAAAAAGTGGTTCGACCATCCAAAAGATGCGGCGAATACCGCAGATTTTGCCGGGGAAGGTATACCAATCACCTCGTGGCTGGTCAATGCATCCGTGACATCGTCATCCAAAGCCCGGGCCTTGGGAAGACCATGTCCTCGGGGTTTGGCCGTTTTAGACAGTCTGTGCTTTCCGTTCTATTGGTGGAAGATGATCACAACTGCGAACAGCGTGGGATTTTGTTTCTTAAAAAAAACTCAAAAGGAGCTTGTTTTGAGTTTGCAGATTATCAGACTGTTGGGATGCTTTTGTGGAACATTCTCCAAAACATGCATTATTTTCGGGATGAATCTGTTATTGCACCGAATATCTATGAAATGCGCCATTTTCTCAGCAGCCACAACTCATGTGGGAAGCCTGGATTTGTGTCATTCGGTAAGTCCCCAAGTGGCAATGAATCTCAAGGTAAACCTTCGTAATCCTTCACACATAGTTTGAAATTAAACCGTTTTCACCTTTGTGAGGGTCACTATGACTATCTATCCTAGCCTATCCTAGCCCAGCCTATCCTATCTATCTACACCTATATATTTAATCATATTTACATATACTATGTATAATTTCTGTATACCCATAGGATCCATGTATGCTATATATGATAACATTTACCATCAATATACCCCCAATGTTAGCATATATACCATACATGGATCCTATGGGATAGAGTATATGTATATAATTACGTTCAAAACCTCTCTAATTGTAACGAACATCGACCAAGGACTCGACCTGAAGCAGACGAAGCTGGGCTTGACCTTGAATGACCCGGAGGTACCTTGGTGAAACTGTGGTGAGTGACGATTCTAGATGAAAACCTGGTTGAAGGGAGCCAGCAAGACCCAAATCCTTTGAAGCTGTGTGCAGGGGATGGTTCTCACGGGAAGCCCAACAAAAAGAGGGACATAAGCAGCAAAAACCAAATAGAAATGAGGTAGACGCCGCAACCGTTGATTTGTTTATGTTTTTTTTTTTTTCGGAAAGACTGCCACACATCCTTGGTTTCTCGGGGGAACTGTTGACCAGTTTTGATGGCGCCAGGTCTTGTTGCGGGAGACGGTGATGGTGTGACAGCTCAGGGAGCTGCGAAAAAGGGGTATTGGTCAAGTCGTTGGGGTGCCCCAAAATGAATGGTAAATGAATACATCAAAAATTCAAAATCTCTGGTACCCATCCATGCCAATTTTCTTTTCAACTTGTTCTGTTCCGCAATCGCCTCCCCCTCATGTCAAATAGCCCCAAATAGCCCCAGATAGCCGCATACCCCCCAAACGAACGTCTGATTTAGTATTGGATCAGGGGCATGGTGGTGTACTGTCTATCTCTTTGGGGTCAATATGATTGAGAATTTATTGCAGATGTGAGTTGACAGCTTGCAGTTATGGCCCTTTACCAGTTATAAGTACTTATAGCCCCATTTATAGATTGTATAATCCCATTTATAACCAGTTATAACTAATAAATGGCCATAACTGTGGATGATTCCCAACATCTGTGGCCGACTGTCGCTGAGATCAGCGATTTGCTCCGTGGGAGCAAGACAGCTGCGGAGCCTTCGGTGCCTCGAAGGATTTATGTCCAGGGAGTCCAGTGAAGTATGTTGACGTACTCTCCAAAAATGTGGATTCTCCAACTTTCAATCACCAAAGAGCATGGCTTCATTATGCTTTATTCAGATTTGACCACCAAAAAATATAGGGGCTCCATTGGCAAATGTCAAGACAGAGGCGTTTGGACCCCGAGGAGATGGGTTTATGGTGCAACTCTTGGGGGTTTCACTGCTGCAGCTTGAGTTTTAGCCATTTATAGCAACCACCAGAAAAATCCAGAAGACAAGTCAAGTCCTACTAAAGTAGTTACTGAAGTACATAAATGAATGACTTTTCTATCTTGTTGAGGGTTACCATATGTTACCATATTTGAATGAATGTCATATCCCTTCAAAATGAACTTGTTTGATGGCCATCTAAGGGTTGTCAGTGTTGTAATAGATACTACATTTTGCAGTTCCTTGACCATCAGCGGCATCTCCAATCCATGAGGATAAAGAAACAGTGACAGGGAACACCTAAGAATATTAAGAATCTAAGAATGATAGCGAGCATTTTGGAGATTGGGGTGGCCTTGAGTTATTTTGCACCTCAAACCATCTCAAGGTCGGAATGTACGACTTCAAACATGGTTAAGGTACTAAGTCAAGTCTATGTCACATTGGTATTATCATTTGTCATGGATTCGATTGATTAGATATGATTTGAATTTACTAGAAAGGATGTATTACTTATCATTATTTATAATATTTTATAATTATAATAATACTGTAATTATTATTATTATTATATGTTATAATCACTACATCCAAAGACCGCATGAGGTACGGTCAACTTTCGGGTGGACCACTTTAGTAGGGACTGCTTTTTATGTCTAGAAAGTGCATGAAAGTGAACCAAGCACTGTACACGAAATGACATGGAATTTTGATGGTGGCTCATGTAATACTGTAACATCTGGTAATTATCATCAAACAAATACTCAAATGTGGTTTTGCTCACTTTGGCACAGCCAACTTTCATGAAAATCCTGATGTCTATTCTTACTCCCCTTATATCCCTATGAATATCCCATGAAATCCCAAGAAAGATGATTTCAGTGAGGTTCCCAGCGCTACTGCACCGCTGCGTGGCAGCGCTGCACGCAGCCAGTCCGTGCCGCCGGAACGGGCGGAACGGGCGGAACGGGCGCCGGCGCCAGCGTTTGAGCCGCGACCGGGGGTGCCAAAGGCACTGGCGAGGGAGGCGGGCTGGTGGCGAGGGAGAGCTGAATTTGAGGATTTTTGAGGAGTTGACCTCTCTATTGTCTATAATTTCTTTATAATTATGTAACAATGTATAAATATATATATATATATGTGTTTTTTAAGGTTTGTCAAGTTGTATCAATGCTAAACATTATGTTGGAAATAGTACATAGCTCTACCTATCTTCTGATTATTGTTCCCATTTGCCCCCTTTCCATTGGCTTTTCATTGGTGCTTCAGGGTGACTGGAAATTGCCAGAGCCGCTCGAAAGGGCTCGGGGAGACACCTCAGCGTGAGGGTACCACAGAGAGGGCTTGGAAGGGGCTGAGGTTGAGCCTCTGAATTTCAAATGATTGTGGAGATAGATATGAAAAAAGATGCAATTGATACACTCTCTGGTAGTCAAAGCGCAGAAACCGATTCCCGAGGAACCTAGGACGTAAAATCGGAAATAAAGTGAAATATTGACGTAGCAATCGACCTGATTGGACGGAAAAAAGGTACGTTTGATTATATGTGAGTGTAAATCAGCCATTCATATTCCATTACCAGAGGGTTAATCACCATTGATATCCCTATTAAATCACCATTAAATCACCATTAAAAGTACAGGTTTTCCACAGATGTCAGCCGGCTGGAATCGCCATGGAAGTGCGTTTCCAAAAACGAAGAACACCATGGGGAGGCCAGTTCCAACTATTTGTGATGTCATTCCTATCATTGTAGCACTTGGGGAGCATATGTAATCCAATCAGTGGAGGAATATTTCATGATGAGATCTTCAGGAATCAGGCCAAAGTTTCCAAAACCGTAGCGTGTTTTGAGTTTTTGTAACAACCAACTAGTCACCCCTTTTTTTTGGTCGGCCAGACAAGATTGGTCCCGAGCATCCCTGAGGACTCCTTTGCGCGTGGGACACTTCGTGGACGGCATCGTTGTGGACGCGTCATCCAGCGTGGCACGGCTCCAAGCGGGTCCCTCTGGGGGTCCCCAGAGGGGCTGGTGTTTTCCCAATAAACCCAGGAAGTCATTTGAACATGATCTGGTAATATCTGGTATGTATCGTATTGATCTACGGAAAATGACACTATCATTGATTATATATATATAATGAAGATATATGAAGATATAATATGGATATATGATACACAGTACTGCCAACAATATTATGATATGTGGGTTTGTCAGTCTGAACTTATGGGATACCCTCAAACAGCCATTTTACACTGAGGAACATTTTGATAGAACATCATAAAACTAAACATGTTTTATTATTGGTTTAAACAAAATGTGGTACCCTATGTTTAGACAAGCCCATGTGTAGCAAGACAACACACACACAATTCGATGAACAGAAGGGTCACCACTGTCCACAACTGAGTTCCATGATAATACTGCCCCCTGAGTATCATCTTACACTGTAATAAGAAATCCTCATGTGATACATGGGAATCATATCGAGATCGAGACAACTGCACATATGTGCAAGAATATTCGATTTAGATGTATCTTAGTTTATAACTACCTCATACTACCTCTAGAATTGTATAGATTATCCACGAACTCATCAGCACCACAAATGACCTAAGCTTCCGAGGGTTGAAAACAACGTCAGGTGATGGTGGACATCGGTCTTGGGCACCTGGCTGCTTTGGTCCGGACGCCCCAGTTTTCAACACTTGGACCCTTAAAATTCAGGAATGTTCAGTGAAAACAAAGCTTCCAAGGCACTGTTTGCATCTATTCGATTCTATTCGCGCTATTTAAGGAAAGGTCTGAATCTATGTTAATGAATGGGAGGGTACATGACGTATGGTTGTATTAATGCGTTGATTTTATCTTTTGTGAATGGACAACTAGATTGATGGGTGACTGGTTGTCGTGTCGACGGTTACGAATTGGGGGCCCTATTATATACTTATAGTTGGGTCATGGACTATAAACCACTGACCAGGTCTGGGTGCCACACATCACAAGTGCTGTGACATTCATTGGGATTTTTTGCAGATGGAATCAATTGAGAAGAGTTTCACCTCATCAAGTCGGTACTTGTAAAGATTACGTGGTCCTTGGTTTAGGCAATGCTTACATCAGCATCTCCTAACCAGTGGGTAAGGTTCATCAAGCAAAGTGGCCAAATTATTATCGAACCATTCTCCCACCAGTACATATCTATAGATATCCATAGCCACCCCAAAAGTCCCCCAAATAGATATATAGACAATTCTAAAAGAAATGAGTTGTTATAACCATTGTCCAACCACAATCCAACACTTGCTCATAAAACTTGAATGGTTTCTTATGTTTCTTGATTATCCAACCATATCCAACCATTCTCCAACCATCCTCCAACGAGTCTCCAACCAATCCCAGCTTGTTTCCTACAATAATTAATAATCATTATCCAGTCATTGCTATAATCGTTATCCAACCATTCTCAATCCAGCCAGCGTATCATCCATTTTTTCCAACTTCGAAGCACAGGCTGTGGCTCCTTCCATCCGCGCTCAGTTGCAGCGAGAGGATGAGATTCAAGGCGGGATTTTACAAGGCGAATCTCGCGGTCTCCAACATGAATCGTTTTTGTCGTGGTGAAGAAAAACATGTGGATTTGAAGGGGGGTTAGTGGTGATTTAATGGGATTTAATGGTGATTTAATGGAATTGAAGGGAGTTTAGTGGGATTTAATGGTGATTTAATGGAATTGACGAGGCTTTAGTGGTGATTTAATAATGTGTTGCGGTGAACCAACATGTGTTGAATGCTAATAGAATTGATGAGAAGATTAATATATCATCACTTAAATGCTCACTTATATATTTGGATTTACTGGAATCTGTGTTTTTTTTTTGTGTGTCATGGGGGATCCCCAAGTCACCACGGTTGTTTCAATGCTAAAATGATCTGATGACTTGGAGGAATTGGGGGTGCCCCTATGGGTTGAAAAACTTCTGGCGATTCCATGTACATCGTGGGTTGCTCCAGCTCCAGGCAGATGGTAGATTCAACCAGTGCCAAACTGAAAGATGTCAAGATGTCAGAGGTATACGAAGGTTTGATCTTTATTGAACATGAACTGTTTTATATGCTAAAACATCAACTGTTTTATATGCCAAACTGAATTGATGTTGATCTTTTTTGAATGTGTGTAAGTATTCAGAGCTATAAAGCTGCAGGTTTTCGCTTGCTCGATGCACCTGGATGTGTATAATATACATCTGTATATGGTCTTCCTGGAGTAGATAAAATATTGAAAATTCAAAAACACCTCACTAAAATGTTTCTAAAATGGAAATATGTTTGAACCATATTCTATCTACTTCAGGATGATTATACATCATATACACATACACATAGATGGATAGTATTTCAATGATATCTGGGTAAATTGTAACCACCGCACTGTTTTCCCTCACTGGAATCATGGTTAGTAAGGTAAATCACCCCCTTAAATGGCCTTAATTATCCTTAATTCAGACTAGTGAAATATTAGAATTTGCTCAGATGATATATTCAGATCATGTATGTCAACCATACAATATCTTATATTTCTACTTTACTCATATCAGAATCATATCAGAATCATATTCTAAAAATCCTTCCCAGTCCCAGTCGTCCTCACGGCTCGAGGCATGCGTGTGGAGCGCGTCGACTGGGACGAAGAGCGGCAGAAAGGAGCGGACTCGGAGGGGATCCGATGGTGAAAGTGGCAGGGGTTTTCTATCAGTTCCTGTTGAAGGGTTGTGCTCTGTTATAAAAAAAATGTTTTTTGATATCATACAAGTGTTCTCAAAAATATGTTTGTTTATGTGTATATATATATACATGTATATGATTATATATATATATATTATATATATATGTATATGTTTGCTAATATGATCCAGACACATGGTTTTTGTTGATATGAATCAACAAAAATGGTCGCTTGAACAGTTAATCCATAGCTATAGAGATATAGGGAGTATTTTGACGTTCACGAGGGAACATTCGAGTACATGTGGTAAACCGATGTAAACCAACCAAGAAGCCATACCTCATTGTAATGTTTTGTGTGGGTTATATAAATAACCTATGGCTTGGTTGGGATTTCACCAGCTCAAATCAGTGGGGTGGGATGAGCTTCAGGAAATTGTGACGTAAACGCTACCTTCCAAACTAACATACTATGTGGAAAATCATCATTTTTAATGGGTAGATCAACTATAAATCACCATGTTCAATAGCTAGTAATGGACCATTCTCCATTCAGACATGGCCCATTTTTAATGGGTAAATACGGGTAAATCAACTATTCTCCATATTCTCCATAAGTAAATCATCTATAATTGGGGCCATGGCTTCCACGTCTGGAATCCCATTGCGAGCTCCAGGTGCCGTGGTGCTATCCCTGGAAGACCCCGAGCTCACGGGCGACAGCCGCGACAGCCTTCCGAGCCTTCCGCAGCGGCCTGAGAGGTATCGGATCAACGGCTGATTGGTTTGGGGGATCAACGGCTGCAGAAATGATGTTCTGGTTTGGAATAATGGTTAATAATGCTTAAGAATCTATAATAGGGATATTAATGGTGATTTAATAGGGATATTAATGGTGATTTAATGGTGATTTAATGGTGATTAATCCCCTGGTAATGGAATATGAATGGCTGGTTGGTGGTTTGGAACATGGCTTTTATGACTTCCCATATATTGGGAAATTCATCATCCCAACTGACGAACTCATATTTTTCAGAGGAGTAGGTATACCACCAACCAGTGTTTATAAGATGGTTTGACCATCCTTGAGGATAGTCAAGATATGTCAAGATGATATCACATAATCATATACCTCAGGAAAAAGGAATAGATCCTCTAAACCAAGGTTGCATTTGGGTGTCTGTCATGGGGAAAGGCATTTGTGGAAGGCATAGCCATATAGCTGCAATGGTTTTCCACGAGTTTTTAGCGACCTTAACCTGCAGCGTTTTCTGATTGGGTAAAGGGACTGGTGAACGCTTGGTTTCTGTGCTGTACTGTAAAAAGATGCTGAAGAGCATCCTTTCCCAAGCTGTATAACATTAACTTAACTGCAGTCAGAAAATGTAAAAAAATATATATATATACATATTATTTTTATTTAATTTCAGCTATATTTCCAGTAAGTACAGTAACTATAGATGCATGTTAAGCATCTGATCTTACCTAATTTCTACTTCCAAGTAGTCGCGTCGCGAGGTCCGACTCGCCGAGGTGCATCCGGGAAATCCCCAAAGTCGAAAAAGGTAACTGGGAACATCTTATCATGAAATGTAGGTTCAATAGGATTTAATTTTGATTTTGGCTGTGTATATATATACATATATATATATATATGGTAAAAATCATTGAAACTGATCGAACTAAATCAACTCAATAGGGGATTTTCCAGCCATGGCCATGACTACCAGAAGGTATCAAAGATTGCCGATCTTTTCATGAGGTCTAAAACAACCAACATTTGGAAAACTGAGCACCAGAGATGCTGATTTAATTATGTTTAAGCAGCTAGACTATATGGTTGTGATGGTGATTTCATCCTGGTTGCTTTTGGCCGTCGTAACTCCTGGGAAAATCCATGGTTGGATATAAATTTGTATAGCCGGTAGGGCGTCGTCATTGTATGATATAGGTTGGCCTCCTCAGGAAGGCTCCATGTAGCCTTGGATGTATCTACCACAAGCCGTTTGCCGTTTGCTGACTTACCAACTAATCTATGCTTATCAAATTTTCTTGCAGCCCAGCATTGGAGATATCTTATACCCTCTGGTAAATAAACATAGACCCTGAAAATCACCTATTTTTAATGGAAACTAGTCTTCCAACCCCTATCTGCCAGGGTCTATGTTAATTTACCAGAGGGTAACTGTTTTCGCTAGAGGATCTCATGAAAGATTGAGCTTGGGAGGTGGTACAGCAAATGGCATGGATGGAACGATGGCTGGTCTTGGAGTTCCTGGAACTGGCCCGGAGCCCGGGCAGCACGGATGGGGGAAGGCACTAAGGTGCCCCTGGTCTGGATGATTTAGAAAGACCTGAAGAATTGCCAGAAAATGAAGGCAAATCATAGCTAGTTAATGCTAATTATATGGCAATATTGGAGAAAGTATCAACAAGTATATTGAAACTTAGAGTTCAACACACAAATATTCATATAGTTTCATTTTGTAAATTCATTCATACAGACCTGGAAGTTTTCGATCGAGGAATTGAGTGCATCGATGGCTCACCTGAGGGATTAATTAGTGACATGCATACGTACACATATTTATATTTATATGTAGACATACATAGGCATCAACAAGGAGAAGATGGGTTAACAAAACGGTGATTTGATTTGCTAACACTGTGGAAACGTTGTTGATTGTACTGCCAGGTCTCAGTGTGTTTTGGGAACTGCTGGTGATAGCTTTGGGATATGGAAATGATGTCATTTTTGCTGGCCTCATTTCAGGATTGTGACAGTCAATATGGAGTTTTGTAATTCAATATGATAATTAGTTTATGTGTAGACTGGGTGATAGTTCGTCCGACAAAGCGGCTTGGTTGGAATAGGGCCGTGGGACGTACAAATCCAGTTGTGTTTCATCTCCTTTTGACACACACTATAAAAGAATACAGGCCAAACTTATGTATACCACAATACCCCAGAATCAGATTATCATACATACATTTAAATTTGAATCATACATCATGCAAGTACTATGAATTACAGTTGCAATTATACAACATTATACAACATATATAAGTGTATATAAGTCTATAAGTGTTATAATAGTTACCATCTGGTTATTTAACATAGCCATGGAACATCACCATTTTTGATAGGTAAACCCAGGTAAACCATCTATTTCTATGGGTCATCTATACCATGGCTATGTTAAATAACCAGATGGTATAATAGTTATAAAACCATATATAAATGTTATAAGTGTGATATACACACTATAAATAGTTATAGATATCACACTATATAATAGTTATAAGTGTATATCACACATACATTTATATAAAACTCTGTGAAGGATCCCCGGCTAAGGGACTGGGATTGGCGCAACAAAAACAGCTGGTACCAGGTGCGGGTGCATCTAAAAATGGAAGGGGCCGGAAGGTAAGCACTAAAAATGGCAGTTTTGTACACAAGAAATTGGGGAAATGGATTTAATCATCAAAATTGGGATGTTAATCATCAAAATTGGGATGTTGAGTTGATTTAAGATTTCGAAGTTGCTTTGTAACCTGTCTAACGCTTGGCTTTATGGTAGATGTATATATCTTAGAACATAACTGCGGTGCACCTTCCTGCAGATCAGTGGCACATCTAAGTAGGTCATCATCTTTCGAGGGGACCGACATGGGGATATAATGATGTAGATGTGTATATTTATAAACAGTATGACCATAGAAGCAACATTCAGAATCTGACACTTTTCGCATCTTTCGCAGGGTATCTGAGATTGGCAATGAACCTTGCAAACATCCCACTGGGTCCCAGTCACACGTCTCCAACAACACTTCGATATCAGGCAGATAGCTGGTGGCGCTGACCAAAAAAAGAATGCCGGCTTTGGGGGAGTTTGGGAGTGTTTCGGATGTGAAAGATTTCCAGATCCCAATTCATCCAATTCCCCAAAAATCGGATAAGGGCGTCTAGACGGGCTTCAGTTTTCGAGGATTGGGTGTTGGATCAGCATGATCCATAGGCATCGCGGGATGTTAAACGAGCCCCAAAGCTGTGTCTTTAAGGCTATGAGCATGGAATACAACCAAGTAGGTGCCCCAAAAAGTCCGATGATAAAGAAGTATCGCTGAAAAGTCCAGGGACGAATTCCGACCTGTATTGCTGGCCACACTCATTTTAAAATGGTAATCCAGTGGTCCAGTAATATCCAGTATGTGTGTGCTTGGTGTATGTTGGTGGTTATCCAATTCATGCGCCATCTGAACGAACCATTGCAGGTATTGCCTCCCTTTCCTAGCTTCGCAATGCTTTTCATTCCTGGTGAGTTTCAGGAATCACACCTCTAACCAGACGCAATCATCGTTGTAGTTGCTTTTTCGAACAAGTTGTTTCTTTGGTGGGGTTATCTTTTTTTAAGTGAGGTCTCAATCATCAAGATGTCACCAAAATATATTTACCCTCTGGTAAACTAACATAGCTATTGAAAATGGCCATTTATAGTGGATTTTCCCATTAAAAATGGTGATTTTCCATAGCTATGTTAAATTACCAGAGGGTAATTAATTTGTATTAAGTGTTGTTTCGGTTCAACAGCAGCTACTCCCCAAACAGCTGATGTTTCTGGGGAAAAACGAGGGAAGACACGGCTTCTCAAGCCGTGAAGGAATCGTCCATCCATGTGACATCTGGACATGTGAAAAGAAAATGAATGGATTTATGACTTATTTATTAAGATACATGTATATACATCTATATACGATAGGTATGAAAGACATGGTGGACTTACTCTTCAGTTAGATAGAACATGAATGAAAATGATACACAGTTTGGTCCTTGGGGGTCTGAGTTATGACCCCCATGTAGAAAATTGCTCAAGAATCATGGCCCAGGAAGGACAGAGGTCCATTTTTCATAGCTCACCGAAATAGATAATCTGTAAATATTTGTAACATCCTGGCGAAAAAAGACACATAGTTTAGGGGGCCATTATTTTTTCAATGGAAAAGAAAGCAGCAACTGCGTCCACCAACTGCGTCCATCATGGGAAGAGTCTGATTGGGCTGCATCCCATGGCTGAAGCTCCCACGACAAACTGCGAAGCGGAGTGGTGGAAGGGACACATTTTCTACAAGGCGTCCATTGCATGTGCACTCAATGGGAACTTTCTATGACCTCGCTTACCTGTGATGGGCACAGGTACGACTATGTCATGCTAGACTTGAAACATTATGTTTAATATTGTTGGTGATGATTATTATTGTTAATGCTTGTTGTGCGCTTACATGCATATGCACATATCATATGCCAATGGACCGATATGACATTTTGGCCACTGTCTGATAATTTTGACCCACCTCATGACCAAGGAATCGATGCAATGCAAGCTACAAGGGGTTTTCGTAACAAGTTCAACCGAAGCATCAAGGAAGTTGGGAGCCTCCTTTTCTGAAAGCTATGTTGTTCTTGTGTGTTTTGATTGCTTATCTCTTACCAGAGATGATTCACGATGATTCCATCTCCGCTTGAAGTGGTTTCAGTTTCGGAGTCCTGTTTCGGTGCTTATAAAGTGGCCATCCTTGGCCGCTTTGTGAGGCGAACTCTGGAGTGATCTGGCACAATGGCGGCTGGAAGGCGGGGAAGGGGTCAATGGACCTCTGCTGAGCCCATTTTGATGCAGGAATTGATTCTGTTGACATCTATGTTTTGCGTGGCGGCGTGTATATATATAACCCTTTGGCTTCCTTGGATAGTGTGAAAGGTGTCACTCGCTCCGCAGTCTGGCTTCTATGTGGAGGTAAGACAGGTAATTGGGACCCCTCTTTTGTGGGAGTCCCTGGCAGG
>Ga0126342_10006447_pt1 | contig 20798 bp, 6 predicted proteins | sample Cyp1metagenome_FD_92528 | JGI IMG/M metagenome (GOLD analysis project Ga0126342, IMG submission 92528) | Coral microbial communities from Lord Howe Island, Old Settlement Bay, Australia - Cyphastrea 1 metagenome | ecosystem: Host-associated > Invertebrates > Cnidaria > Coral ...
AAGAAGGACTGCTTCAGAATATAGCCCCAACAACCTAGACAAACCCTAACCAAAACATAAATCAAGCAAAAAAATATCAACAAGGTAAGCATGAACACTTTGACCTAAAATGTCCCAAAAACAACCCCAGAAAAACATCAAAACATATCAAAACCAAGGAACAAACATTGAACATAAACCTGAAAACCATAACAGCCAAAACACCCTCAACAAAACCTACCCTCATCCAAACCAAACAGTATCACAACAACCTCAACAAAACATTTAGCAAGATAATCAAAAAGAAACAGTCAAACATTTAGATTTACAGTATTGAACAAAAACATAACAACCTCCCAACCAACCTCCAACCTCTCTTGTCCTAGTTTCCCCCTTTCACCATTTTTTTCTGGGGCACTCTGAATTGAAGCGCGCTGGAACCAGAAGGCATCTTCCGGTGCTCCTAGAAGGCAAATTTGGATCGCAAATCGTTGCCAGAAGGGAACATTCAAAAGCACTCCCTCTGGCTTGCAACGTGCGCATGCTGCTGACAGTCGGCAAGCCAAGATTCACCATGATTTGCTTTCACAAATATCATATATCCTACAGCCAAGAGAGCTCAGGAATCCAACAGGACCTGCCGCCTGCCACATGCTAGACCTTCATCCGAAAGGTCTTGACCAGCATTCTTGAGCCTCCGGGTCACAATTGCTAAGCAAGATTGAGGTCTTGTACCTCAAGCCTCGAAATGGTTTTCCCAGGTGCCTTCCCTATGCACATAAAAACCAAAAAAAACTGCATCAGGCTGCATACCGCAGGCTCCCAAATGGAAACCTTTCACCGCCTGCAGCGCTACTGTGTAAAAATAACCTTCGGATACCTTCGGCGAATCACGGAACGAGTCCCTCACTCGTGGCCTATGTAATTTGAACCTTGCTTGCCCTCATACCAAGTCGAATTAAGTTGTGGCCAGCACAGGAACCCTCTGGCGTGGACACTGGGAGTCAAGGTGGCACAAAAACCCTGCCAATATCTGCCAATGACAACATGCTGTAGCTCAAGAAACTCAAGCGTGATCGGCACCACAATGCTACCACCAGTCTCCTCCGCACAGAGAGTTCTAGACAATTCTAGGCACAAAGCCGGTTGACAGCCATGGCGATATCCCCGTTTTCAGGCACCATGACTCCGCAACAAGCCGGGACCCAGCTGAGCTGAACGCAAGGTAGTGTTTGATAGCTTGTTCCGCTTCACCAAGGACTGAACGCTGCCGCAAGTTTCTGCCAGCGAGGGGAAAACCGCACCAGTAGTCGTGCACGTTTTTGAAAACACACATTTTTGATCATTTTTGACCGGGTTGGGGGGAGGTGTTAACGTTCATGTTAGTTTGCGTCACATGCACATGCTACGTCACGTCACTGGGTTGGGGGGGAGGTGTTAACGTTCATGGCAGCTTTCGTCACATGCACATGCTACGTCACGTCACTGGGTTGGGGGGTGTTACCGTTCATGTTAACTTGTGTCACATGCACATGCTACGTCACGTCACTGGGTTGGGGGGAGGTGTTGACATTCATGTTAACTTGCGTCACATGCACATAATACGTCGCGTCACTGGGTTGGGGGGTGTTAAAGTTAACGTTCATGTTAACTCGCGTCACATGAACATGCTACGTCACGTCACTGGGTTGGGGGGGAGGTGTTAACGTTCATGTTAACTTGCGTCGCATGCACATAATACGTCGCGTCACTGGGTTGGGGGGGTGTTAACGTTATTTAACGTTCATGTTAACTTAATTGCGTCACGTGCACATGCTACGTCACGTCACTGGGTTGGGGAAGGTGTTAACGTTCATGTTAACTTGTGTCACATGCACATGCTACGTGACGTCACTGGGTTGGGGGTGCCAACGTTCATGTTAATTCGCGTCACATGCACATGCTACGTGACGTCATTGGGTTGGGGGTGTTAACGTTCATGTTAACTCGCGTCACATGCACATGCTACGTCACGTCACTGGGTTGGGGAAGGTGTTAACGTTCATATTAACTTGCGTCTCATGCACATGCTTCGTCACGTCACTGGGTCGGGGTGGGTGTTGACGTTCATGTTCACTTGCGTCACATGCACATGCTACGTCACGTCACTGGGTTGGGAGGGTGTTAACGTCATGTCTTGGGTTTCCCCTTGCTGGCATCATAAATGTAGGATGGGCACAGAAGTAGGTACATATATAAAACAGATGTTGATATTTAGTTAAAATAGATGTTGATACAATTAATACATATATAAAACTGTCGACCCTGAGATTCATGTTGTCAATTGTGTTTCATTTTGTTGTATGCCTCTTCTTCATTTAGCCTCAAGGGTTCCTGCAACATCTTGTGGCAGTCCCCTGGCCAAAAAACAATTTTGATCACCGATGGGGCACCATGCAATCCATCTTTAAGTCACAAGTTTGGTTGGCGCCATGAAGCTTGCAACCACTCTAAAGGGGTGTTTTGTATAAAGAAACGAATTAGAAAAAAACATATTCTGATTATTCTGATTCACACAGGTGGGGTCGATGCGATGTGGCGACTGTCAAAGTCGGCCATACCATGTAGTCTTTCGACCAGAACCAACCGCCATGTGAACCCAAAATTGATGCGAAGCATCAGGGTGTGGCAATGGCGTTGGATGAACTCCAAAACCAAAAAGCCTTTTGGAGGTCACTGGTCGCTCCTTGAAGAAGCGCAAGGCGATGTGAGAGGGAAAAACATCGCCCACCTTTTCAAGAACAAATTCCCTGTAAATTACAGGACATCATCAAAAAAGCACTTCAAATTCCCGGGGAATTTGAAGCCTATTTTGGGGAATGAATCAGTAGTTTCGCTATGGCGAAAACGACATTTTTTTCAAAACGTTCAAAATGCTGGCGCGGTTTTCCCCCCGACGGGAAGTTTCTGCAGTTCAATGGTGAGAAAACGCTTGGCATTCAATGGCATCTACAGATATCACTACGGTGGCCCCTCTGTCAGTTGCATTCACTTCCACACTTAACAAGGTTTCAACCATGTAGAAACTGGCCGTACAAGGCCACCATTATACAAAATAATACAATTATACACCGTACTTTCCATAACCGAACAGGTGTGTAACTTTCGAGAGGGCAGACCGCAACGCAGGGCCATGCTTACCTTAAAGAAGCTGTAGAGGAGGCTTTGCACACAATCGCTGTAACATCTTGCAGCTGTAACACGTTGTAAATCATCGGAAAGGCCTGTTGTGAGCGGTGGATTTCAAGCTTTGGGGTATAATCACGTCCAATGAAGAAATCCACGCCTCATAACAGTTCGTCTTAAATTTGTAGGCTGTCAAGCATTCCGTAGTATTTGAACAGGCTGCCAAACGTCTGTTTGCCAAACGTCTGGTCTGTGATGAATCCAAATGAATCAACTAATTTGACCTCTGGACAAGTAAGCCATATTTGAAGAAAATGAAGTCTCTACAACATCCAATTCACACCCCTCTTCTACAATATTTCTCTACAGATTTCCCATGAATTCTCACTCTCTCTCTCTATAGAATGCACGCTACCCCGAACCCTGCACATCTCAGGATCGCTCCAGGTCAAAAACTGAAAATTGATATACCATGATGAAAATTGTCAACATCCAAAATTGAGGGGGCAATATCTCTACAGAATATATACAACCCATTTCCCTACAATTTCGCACGGGAAATATCATCACATAGTTATACAGAGTTTTTATATTATGGTGTGTGTTTTGGAAAGTTGTTTTGAAAACGGTTATTGTTTTATCGAAGTTATTGAGTCAATCCAGATTATACAATATTGATTCGTCATGAGCGCGCGCACACATGTATACATGTGATGCATATATACGTTTACGACATTTACATCTACTACATTTACATGTTCATTTGCACTTACATTTACTGCATGTACATACTGCATGTACATTTACATTTACATTTTGGTGTGCATTTACATTTACTGCATTTACATTTACATTTAAATCATTTACATTACATCGCTCTTTATACATATATATATATGTATGTGTGTGTATCCTGTTCATTACTTGATATTTCTTGGTTTTCAGTTCCAGTCGTCTTGTTTCCTTCCTGTCCTACATCACGGCCCTTGGAGGTTCTCAGTGCTGTCCTTCTTGCCTCCTTCCGCTTCTTCTATCCTGTTTCCACACGCCAGAGCCGCAACGGATGTACTCGCTACAAGTACGGCAGAATACTTCTCCAAAACGCAGCGCCAAGATTCTACTGCTGCAACGACGCTTTCACATTCCAATTCCCGTACAATTTAGTTTTGCGCCCCAAAAACAACCCAGATGGAATCACCATTTCTCCCCACGATGGATGTTTTTTTTGAAAAATGACAACCCAGACATCACAGAAGAGTTTGTTGATGCACTAGCGGCCAAGCTCAGCGTCATAGCAGCATAACTATAACGGAGACGCTGGCTCCGTTTGGCTCATTCAAAAGGTGCCTTGATTTGGCCATTGATTTGGCCATTCATGCTATGCCCAACCGTTCCATCACTGTCTCCTTGAGTTTCTGGTGAAGAGATTGACAAGGAAGCAACTGACTGAATCAAACACCAAGGACGTCAAAAGGCCAGTACAACAATGAAATTATCTTTCTCGCTTCATCTTGACTTGGCCGCACTTTTTAATCAAATGGAAGAGCCGGGCAATTAGGGCTCTGTCAGGGTACTTGTCCTGCAAGTTGTGAATCGCAGAGCAGCCAAGCCCCTCGGGCCAAATTTGTGCAACTTTAAACCTTGAGATGCATGCACACGCAATTTAAAATTCAAAGATCTTCAAACATGGGATGCTCCCATAGTTAGGAGTCTGTGCAGGGTACAGCAGGGGACTGGGATCGCGCATCCTGCAGCCGGTCGCAGACATCGCCCCATCGGCAGGCTCTTGATAGGATTCCAGACCCAGCCCCCTACGCAAAGAAAAATGAAATCAGGGGGCGCTAAATGTCCCATTCAAGCACCCTACAATGGCCCAACAACCGTTGGAGATGTCACTGCCACCGACTGATGACAATCCTGTGTTCAATTTTGTTCAAATATATTTTCGAAAGCCACCAAAACAGGACATCTATCAACCCCTGATCTTCTCAGCAATTAATTTTTGAAACTCGGCAGTCTATTGCAGGCAGGTGCCGTCTCAGGTCTTTTTCACTGACCTTGTCATCTCCCAGCTCCCAGTCAGCATCCAATATGTATAGTCAATGTATACATACAAAAAATAAAATAGTCAGTCATCATAAACATGCGTGTATAATTATATAATATATGATTATATATATGTGTGTATTTATGTGTGTTGTTATATATAGTTATATAAACATTAATAATAAACATGTAGATTCAGAACTCCCAACGAAAGAAACAAATGCCACCACGAGTTGTACTGAGACTTCCAAAACCAAAAAGCCTTTCTGCCAAGCCACCAGCTGCAAGCGAATGCACCTCCCAGCTGGGCAGCAAAAGCTGGATCCCAACGACTTAACCAAGTCTTCTTAGTGGACCAAAAGATTTTAAAATGATTTAAAGTTGAACATACAATGCCTATATAATCTACATACAATCGTCATCATATGGTACGGCACGACTAGTTGGTTTGAACAAGAGCTCGGGTGTGATATCTTGCTTTCGCATGACACTATATATATATATCTATCTATATATCATCTTTAAGCTGAGAGGTAAACAGTAGCACTTGCAAGTGTCTCGATCTTTGGATCATTCGAATGTCCACTTGCCTTCAAGCCAAACTTCTTGGCAGCTGCCGAAAGGATATGCTTTCCGGCAGCAGAACTCCTGAGTTCGTTGCTGGGGTTCTTCCCCTAGGATTTTCCATCGAAATCCCCAAAAAGATCCAAAAAGGAACCCTTTTGCAAGGACAAATTATGTGGTTTGGGATGCTTCGAGCCCCCCTAAACCAATGGAGAAAAAAAAAATGCCCCGACCCCCACCCGATTTGCACCGGCAAAGTGACTGAAGCTTTGGCAAAGCCAAGGCAAGCAAGCGCTTCACCTGGTTTTTGTGCTGCCTTTCCTTTCTTTTGTGATGGCAAAAATGGTTCCAACATGGATCGCGTGGGCGGATGAGGCATCTGAATGCTGCAGTCTCGAACCCAAGCCTCCTCTTTCTCTGCTCCACTGCAGGTCTCAATCACGCGTTGCACAATATAGTTTCCAAAGCGGTCCTGGAGGACTTGCGTCCAAATCTGCTTGAGATGCACGGCAATCAACTATAGATAATTGCTCCAAAGAGTCTGATGTTGCACAATGTTGCCTCATGTCCTAAACTTTTGACTTGATTTGTGGTTTCAGCTCATCCACACAAAAAAAAAAACGGAAAAAAAAAAGTAGAAGCTGATAGACCCACACACCTGGATTGGTTCTTTTCAAGGTTCTCCGAGAACGCAGCAGCCATGGCCTACTCTACACACCACCCTTCACACCCGCCACCCTACCCTACACTCCAACTCCACCACCACCACCACCAAGAAAACAAGAACACTGCACTATGCATGCGGGGGGAAAAAAAAAACATATCGGTCATTGGGGATACTGTAATATCTAGATCCTTTTGGATCAATCATGTTCAAAAAATCGCCAATTTCATTGTGGAACAAGTAATAGGAAATTGATTCTGAACCCCTGGGAACGTTGTTTCCAAATTTTATCTGACAATTGCGCACCTGGCATGAGTAGTGTTGTAGGAAACACATACATGCAACGAAACCACCAGCCAATGGGGTTTTATTTCAACATTGTTGACTCACGAACTCACCACTTTCGCGTCGTCTCCAGCATGATCTGCAGCAGCGGCGGGGAGGCACTGCGTGAGGTACTGAAAAACGCATTCATCAACTCGAGACGCTCCTGGTACTTCCAGGCGATGAGGATATGATCATCGGTGAACGCACGGCTGATTCGGTGCAACCCAACTTGCGGAAAAACATGGAAAGGGGCCTACTGGGATGGCGTATGAAAGCACCATAAAAACACAGAAGCATTTATAGAACCCATATTGATTGTACTAAGCCATTTTCATGGGGCTAATCCCAACCAAAGCGGTGATTGGTGTTGGGAATGTGCGGTGGAAATTGGCTGGTTAAAGCTGGCCTAAAACCATTTCTGGGATAGCGGGATGTGCTGGGATGGATTTTGGAAATCCAACAATGTAATATAACAATACATAACATATATATATATATAACATAGCAAGGTTTGGTTCGAGTCGCCCCCCGCTAACTCGTTCAACCTCAGTGGGCCTTCGCCATTGTGCCCACGGGCTCTGTGCTTCGAGCCTTTGGTTAGGGGTTATCCAAAAAACCCCAGGTCTGCGATCTTTGTTGGCCCTGATCTGAGTGTGACTTGTTCCTCAGGCACTGGGCACTGCAAAGCTCACATTTTATTTCATTTGGAACTCACCTGACCTTAGCTGTCGTTGGACCTCTGGTTGGGCTATTTCATTTGGGTACATCATTTATTGGTTCTGCGGTAGCCTTATACCGTTGGCAATTTTGCAATTTATTTGGCTGGTTCTGCGGTGGCCTTTACACCGGGTGCGACTTACAATTTTACCATTTATTTTGCTGGTTCTGCGGTGGCCTTTACACCGAGTGTGATTTTCAATTTCATAATTTGATTTGGTGATCCTCAATTCACGGAGTTGCTGGCTTAGTGATTTTCCTAGCATTGGCGCTTCTGTGTGGACAATTTGCAAGTGGATGTGCTCATTCATCTTGATTTTGACCGTCCTCGTGATCGCATTTCAATTTATTCAAGATTTTCTCATTTACCAATACCTTGAGACGGAGAGCGCGCAGACGACGTGCACAAGCAAGGTACGATTGGCATTTGATCAGGAAAGGTTTGGTCGTGGCCACTGTCAGAGATTTGGATCGAATCTATCATACGTTGGCGCACCACCATTCAAAGGACAAGGCTTTTTTGAAGAGAATCAAATTAGCAATGACGGAAGTAGAGGAAGCGTACCCATGGCGCTGTGCCAGGTGCGACAGATTAAACAAGAAGATTATGAACACATGTCCCAAGGGTCATGCTCACTGGTCGACAGGAGTCAAGCACGAGGTTCAACCTCGACAGCGGTCTGTAAAGGCACAACGTGCTCAGTGGACTCAGTGGTCGAAGTGGGACAATCAACAATGGCAGTCGAATCAGGACTATCGGTCTGGACAAGGCAATCGATCTGGGAGCAGGAAGCGACAAGATCATGCGACTGGACGGACCCCGAGTCCTCGCACACGAAAAGGCAAGGGCAACAAAAGCAACAAGAAGGGCAAAGGCAAGGATCAAGAAGATCCCATGGCAATTCCCAAAGCAATGCAACCGTTTGGGGGCAAAGCATCCACCCAATGGACGCCAGAGGCTGGAGAGGCTGGATCAGGTGGCGCAACTGGTTCGGGAACCCAAGGGCCAACTCCGAATCAGATCTATGCCCAAAATCAAGAATTTGTGGCAGCGCTGAGAAAAGCCTATCCAGATGCCGAGACCACACCAGACGATGTGACAGCCCTCATAGAGCGCACAGAGAAGGATCTGGCAAAGACTATTACAACAAACATCCATGCCAACACCAGAGCGTTGAGCAAGGCTCAAAAGGCCTTGTCAGAGGCCATGGAAGCCAGGAAGAAACATCGCACTGCATGGATGGAGTACCTCAAGGAGGGATTACAAGCCTGGGAGAAGTCTCTCGAAGGTTACCGCCGACAGCAGGCAGTTCTGCAAGAAGCTGCTGCCAAGGCGAGGCAGGACATCGCCGCTGCCAGGAAAGCCATCGAGACCAATGCCAAGGCTGCAGTGGATCCAACTACGCTCAAGTCGGCTGCGACGTCTGCAGTGAAGGAGGAGCAGGAAGATGTGAGCCAAGAGGATACAGTGGACCAAGAGGAGGACAAGCTCAGGTCCACACTCCAAGGTGTGCTCAATGCCTGCGCGAGCTCCTTGGGAATGCGACCCGATGGAGAAAAGATGGCCGAGACGGCTCAAGAAATCTCGGACAGCGAAGACGAAGGCCGCAATGCAAAGCGGCCTCGATCCAAAGATGCTGGCGAGCGATCCTTGGGATCGTGAGTGGGGGCCATGCATGTCCAGTTCCATGGATGAATGGACTGCATGAGGCCAGCACAACGAGCAGACCTGCAAATGTTGTTGAGGCCTATGGGTGTGATGGGGTTTATGCATCAACCTGTGCAGCAAGCAACATTGGAGGTCTTACAGCTCCTTCGACAATTTTCAATGCAGTTTTGCCGTGGACCCATTCTTTCACAGATGAAGCTGATTTTCTGAGCCCATATCACGCAATTCTGACAGCACAATCCCAACGTTTCGAAGTCTTGTTTTCTGCAGACGTGGAAGCCCATATACCTATTGAGTTGGATGCTTTAGGTTGTCATGGGCGTGAAAGGTCAAATTTTCCAACATCGAATTCATCTGACGCCGTCAAAAGTTGTTTTCGAGTCCAACAAGCAGAAACAAATCAGCCTCGACGCAAATCTGAACAGAACACATCTCGAGTTAGTTTTGTACCAGAAGTTTCGCTGTATCTTGGTTCGGAACAAGAACTGCGCATGTGCCGTACATCTATTTTGCACCACACACTTGTCAACTGGTCTGATAAACCTTGGCAGTTGTGGAATATCAATAAAGAAGGGGTTTGGGTGAGATGTGCTCCGCCGTCTGAACAGGCCGTGTTGAGCTCCACCCATTCCCCACAGATCATTTATTTGCAATCACTCATCCCCCAATTGCCTGTGGAAACGTGTAGGATCACTGATTTTCATGGTCAGGTGGAAGGATTGGACCGGATTGTGTCTGATGAGGATGCAAATCGCAGAGCAGATGCGGACAATGAACAACCTGTGGAAATTCCTACTTTTTTGCGACATTTGTTTGACATGGCTCTGACTGCTGGAGAGTTGACAGATGATGATGATTTGCTTATTCATGTGCGGACATGGCACATTCATCATGATGAACATCCGCAGGGTAAATTTCCCAGAGTTGTTGAACTCAATCGCGAATGGCATAGGTGGCACAGAGAGATTCTGTCTAGTTGGCCAGACAGGGTAGTTGCACAGGAACCTCATAACATTCATGTTGTCCAGCCTGAACCGCATCGACACCCAAGCTTTCAACACTGTATTGCAGACCTCATAATTGTCACTGGAAATGAAGATGGTCGATATGCAGGCTTGACCACGGTTTCGCCACTGATCCCGAACGATGGACCGCTGTATTCCATTGCAGCATCATTCCCTGCGGAAGTGAGTGGCATCATGATTCGTAGTGCTGCTGAGGCTGACCACACCTGTGAGAGACGTCGCTGCAACATTTATCATGGTTGGAATGAGATACCACAGACCTTTGAAAGAGTCCATCGCATGTCCCAAGGCGACTCTCTAGTCATATATCTCACTCGGTCTGAGGGTATTCCTGATGCTGCGGTGTCTGAACATACCAGTGAACGAGAACTTGATGCCACTCCTGAGGATATGGATCAAGAAGATGCTTTGAATGATGAATCTGCTATGCAAGTGAATGAGTCGGCCTCACCTTCTGCAGATTATCATACTAGAGCATATCCAGATGAATTGCAAACTGCTAAATTGTACAGATTGAACCACCCTACGGTTCAAGCGCGAGTGCGTTGGCGAAGCTTTAATAACCTTCTCCTTGATGTGGCCAGAAGTCTAGGTGTTCCCATTGCCCAAATTACCAGCTTGCACCACATTCGTGTGACACCAGTAGGTGAAAATGACAATGAAGCATCCATCATTGTTCAAATGGTCAATGACGTCCCTGATGGATCCAGTGATAAATTGATCCTTTTGGACATTGAAATGCATCAGTACACTGAGACAGGCCACTATCCTCGCACACCGCTTGTGTCCCGTCAGGTCAAGAAAGTTGTTTTGCACATGGCCCGACCACATATCCTTATGCTAGGTGATGTTTTTCAACTCTGCAGGGATCTGGAGGATCGATGCCTCGTTCATCATGATCATGTTTTATGGTCGCAACATGATTTGGCAGTACGTACCTTTGGACATGGCCACTATTTGCGCGTCACCGTACCTCACATCATTCCCAGACCTGCTGCCGCGCAAGCTGCAACAGAGGAGGTTGAGACAGGTCCTTTTCAAGGACGACAGGAGGTGCATGATGGCCACACTCAAAGTAGTCCCCCTGCAAGAGATGAGGGATACTCACCTAGCATCCTTGATGAAGGTGAGAACAACCATAGTGCAGGGTCTGCTCGAACAACGCATGACATGTTGTCAGATTGCTTCCATGCTATGCAGCGTCCACTGGCTTTGACTGTCGAGCAACCAGAAGGCCTTCGGAACGATAGCAGTAGCCAGGAAGACATACCACCAGACTGGTTTTTGGACCTGCAGATTTTGGTCCAACAATACGCAGACAGGTGTGACACTCAAGCTCCAGGTCAAGAAGAGTTCTTATTCTCAGTCTATACCTGGCATTTGGATCACATCAGCAACCAGCTTTGTCGAGAACCCAAGATAGCAATCCTTGGGGGCAACCCCGCTGAGTGGGAGGAAGACATCCTCCAACCGTGGGTACATAGACTCATTCCTGGGGAAGCTGCCTTTATTGATTTGGTGAAACCTCATTCTCCTCGTGCGGACATTGAGGAACACATAGCCCATCTCATTATTACGCAGCGAGTAACGACTTTGTCGTCAGCCCTTTTAGCCATGGAATTTCCAGATGATCATGCGCGCAGTGTCATTGTGCGATTTGCCATTGCTGTTCCCAGGAGCTGTCAGACGGAAGACATTACTGCGGTGGTCCCCTTTTTTGCCAGGTTTGTTGACCGTAGAATGACTTGGATTCATCCAGTACGTGAACATCATGACCAGAGTTTTGTCACGAGGAATGGTATGTGTATCATGCTCCGCATCTTTCCTGAAGACCTCCAGGATGCAACAGTACTGTTACAAAGTGGTGCAAAAAGGGAGACGTCATTTCGGACAATGCATGCCATTCCAATAGGTGATGCCAGTGAGTTTCAGGTTGCGCAGTGCAAGCCAAGTCCCAATAATGATGTCATTGACATTCCCATGATGCTACCCCCACATATGCCTATGCGCTCACTGCGGCCACGACATGATGGAGATTTCCGATGGTTTGATGAACTAGCCAGCCACTTTGATTCGTCTGGAATCCATGAGCACATCAATGGAGTGGTGTTTCTTCATGTCACGACGTGGTATGTGCATCATCGTAGACATCCATCCTGTGTTAGCCCACGTCCAGTGAGATTGGAAGGTCAGGCTATCACATGGATTGAGGATTTCAAGCATGCATGGAGAGACCTTCTGGATGATTCCATTGTTTTGTCCATTCATGTTGTCCGTCCCAGACCCACAGAGCTTCGAGGTAGGCCAGTAGCATGTCATGTCCTGTTGGAACAAGCACGCCCAGAAAATCGGTGCGCAGGATTATTGACAGGTCTGATTGAAGGACAAGGACAGAATGGTTGGATGCAAGGAGCCTTTTCTGTTCCAAATCCGCTTAGCTTTCAGTATGCTGCTAGGACGATAGGGATTTGGCAGTATTGTCAAGGAGCTCAATGCACATTCAGAATTGACACTCGTGCGCTTAGCCTGACAGAGCCCGAGCCCTTAGAATCTGGCTTTCATTTGCATTTAAGAGCCGTCCGGGGTTCCCAACCTGCAGTCCCGGATTTGGAACAGCAATTTGATGACATGTCAATGATGCAGCAGCCAGTAGCTAGCCACCAAATTCAGACAGGCACAGGAGATGCGGTGGTGGAGACTGAATGTCCTCCGCAGGGCCTTGATGTCAATGCACCTGCATTCCATCCAGGCAACCCACCGATAGAATATCAGACGGAATTTATTCAGGATTTGCACGCATGCTGGAGTCGCCATGCATTTTCGTGGCAAACTGAATCCCCATCTGCAACTGTCCATACTTGGTTCGTGGATCACCGAGAGCCATTCCCGCTCTGCACTCAAAGTCGTGAGGTACAACTGGATCATGCATTCCAACACTGGGAACAATTGATCAGAGGACGATGGAGAGACGTTTTGGACCATCGTTTGCCATTGGAATTTCACGTTGTATCACCTCCGCCGCCGCAATTAGAAAACGGTGTGGCAGCACATGTGATCCTGATCCAGGCACAAGTGGAGGATTGGGTCTCGAACTTGGTGTCAGTTGAAGATGATATCATGACAGCACTCAACGACGGGCAGTTAATGAGGCTGGTGATTACCACGCATGAACATATCCTTTTGGAGCATGTTGTGCAAACATGTGGGTATGACCCTGCCTGTATATGGGGGACCAGACCGATTCAGTGTCGTGCTTGGATACAGAGTCGTGAACTGTTACCTGGACATCGTTGGCCTGGCCGATCGGGTAGCAGTATCCACTTGCGCATCCGACGTCAAACAAATGCGCAAGCGAACCAAAGGCCAGGGTTGAACCTCCTTCAAATGGGTATGCAACTCAATCAACAGGGCCCTCAGGCATATCGTACGTTGCTGCTCCAAGCTCAGACTTCGGTCAGTTTGGCCCATGAGCCACGTGTCACTGCCTCGGTGGCCAGATCTGACCATTTCAAAAAAGGGATTGGTCGAGTTGCACGGATTGTCACACATGAAAGCTTCACGCTGCCCACTTTCCTGGAAGTTCCTGTTGACGTGTGCAGTCATCAAATGATACAAGCAGTGAACAGTTGGGTGAGCTCTCAACAAGTGTTGGATTGGCATTGGCTAGAGGACATTGATGTCATGTTTGCCTCTAATAATTGGCTGCCACATGATGGTTGGCATACCTTTTATATTGATGCAGATGCCAAACCATATCATTTTACTCATCATGATGTCACGCTTGTGCCACGTTCCGAACTGGAACATATGCGATGGTTGTATCTGCAAGGTTATCAACGGGCGGTGATTCTTCAGGTGAACACCCTGGGACCTTCCAATATCCAGATCATTCATTTTAAAAATCAAACCCCTATCTTGCCGCATGCACCGCTACGGACACCCACCCCTTGGCCTCATCGGCTTCCTACACTGCACCAGATCCAAGAAGTCTATTCGCCAGTGTATCCATCGCATGAGAAAGTTGCATGTTCATGGTCAATTGGGGTTGAACAGCCTCAAATCAATGAGTTCTTTGCTTCAGCTGAGGGCATTTTGTCGCGATCCTTTGAGGGTTTGGATCTGCCTGCGCATGTCACAGCCGCTCTTGCACGATGTGAGCCGCTTGAACGCATCGATCGACTTGTGATTTATGCCGATGGTAGCTCGCTGCCTGAACATCGTCGGAGACCCCCTGCGCAAGTGGAACATGAAGGCAATGGTGACACGTGGGCTTTTGTAGTGTTAGGGGAACAGTATATTGACTCGTCCAGTTCCAAAATCAATTTGCTGGGATGGACTGCACAGCCTGTTCTCTATGACGCATCAGCCAAACATTTCATAGGTTCTCAGACAGTAGGTTCTGACACAGCGGAAAGGGAGGCAATGTTTTGGTGTGGATCTTGGAGGTTAGCCCAAAATTGCAACATTCCTACAACATTTTGCACTGACTCTTGGTCTACGGGATGCCAAGCAGATGGCACGAATGGATCCTGTAAATCAGATGAGTCATTTTTCAACCTTCGAGCGATCTTCCAAGGCCTTGAAGGCTGTCTGCCTGGTTGTTTGGATATCAAGCATGTCAGGGGGCACAGCAATGACCCGTGGAATGATCTAGTTGATGTTCTGGCAAAGCATGAACGAGCATGCAGTTTCTATCACAAAAGACAGACTCTGGATATGCAAGTTTGGAAAGATGCGCTGAAACACCTGTGGACGCAGGTCACCGTTGAAATTGGACTGCCCCGCTTCAATGGTCAAGTTTTTGATGTTTTCCCACCGGAGTTGCCTGCCGTGGATGGGAGTGAAGCGCCAATTTCATACCAATCACGGATGGCAAACTTTTGCATCAGCCTTGCCACTGCCAATGTCAATTCCTTGCACACTGGTCCTGATGGATACGGTGGAAAACTTCAATACATCCGGGATCAGATGAAGGCATTGCATTTGCTGTTTCTGGGCATTCAGGAATCTCGCTCCAGTGAAGTTTGCTCCCAATCTGATGACATTTTGCGAATTGGTAGTGGCAGCGAAGGGGGGCACCATGGGGTTGAGTTGTGGATCAATCTCAAGCAGCCATTTGCATATGTTGGCAGAAAACCTCATTTTCTGAGCAAGCAACATGTCGTGGTCGTCTATGCCGATCCACGTGTCCTGCTAGTGAAGCTGTCACATGAATTATGGAATGCTTGGATTCTTGTGGCTCATGGGCCCCATAGTGGCCATCCAGAAGACCTCAGGGCAACCTGGTGGTCCAATCTCACAGACATTCTCACAAAATTTGTTGGTGATTCTGAACTTTTTGCACTTGTTGATGCGAATGCAGAGCCAGGGCCCACTGATGCCATTCACATAGGTCCAAGAGGAACCTTGCCCTCCAAATCCACTGGACTGTTCCGTGAATTTTTGCATACGTGGGCACTCGCCTTGCCGGCAACTTTCTCCTGCCATATGGGGTTGCAAAACACATGGACTGCTCCGGATGGATTGACGCAACACTGCATTGACCATGTTTGTGTACCGTGCAGCCGTTTATGTGATTGTATGTTCTCCAGGGTTGTTGATGAGTTTGACTTGGGTAATTCCAATTGGGATCATGCTGTCACGGCCACTGAACTGACTTGGAAAGCAATTGTGTCATGTCAGAAAAGAAACCGAGACACCTCCATTTCCAGTGTCAATAGAGAGGCCATATGTGGACAGACGGTGCAAGGCCAACTCAGACAGTTTGTCGTGCCAGAATGGAATCAGGATATTCACTCCCATGTCAGTATGCATAATCGACATTTGAAAGACTGCCTGAAACAGGCTTGCCCTCCCGTCATTGCCGGTGCCAAGAAAAGTTTCATCACTGATGACATTTGGGCACTCCGTGCTCAGAAACTCCAATGTAGGAAAGTTGGCAAAGATCTACAGCATCGACATCGAGCGGAATTGCTCCGCGCAGCGTGGTGTGGATGGTCAGCCGTCACTCGAGGAAAAGACAATGCATGTGCACAGTATGCAGAGGTTTATCAGTGTTATGTGACAGCATTGCTTTGTTGGCGCCTACATCATGGTATCCAGCTGCACATGTTAGCCAGCCAACTCAAGAAACAACTTAAATGGGCCAGACGGAGCGCCATTCAGAAGGATCTCCAAAGCATGCCAGAAGGAACCGATGCAAGTGAAATCCTGCAGATGCTCAAAAAGCACATTGGCTCAACAAATCTCAAAAGCTTGAAGAAACCAGTTTTGCCGATGTTGCGTACAATTGATGGTCACCAGTGCATTAGCCCGACTCAACTCTGTGATGCGTGGGTAGATTTCTTCGGACAGATGGAAGGAGGTGAGAGAATGTCCTGGCAAAATCTGACTCACAAGTGGAGAGATAGTCTTGCAACTTTTCAACAGCAGCAGGTCCAACTGGGGCCAAATGATTTACCCAGCCTGACTGACTTAGAAGTTGCGTTTAGACGAGTTCGCAGAGGGAAAGCGGTTGGACAAGATGCCATTCCGCCGGAGCTTTGCCGTGCTTGCCCAACAGTCCTGGCAAAGCAGTACTACAGTGCTTTGATGAAGTTGATGGTCCACGGCCAAGAGTCGCTGCACCATAAAGGCGGCATCCTGGTACCAGCCTTCAAAGGGAAAGGGTCTTCTTTGGATCCATCATCGTACCGCTCCTTATTGATTAGCTCGCACATGGGCAAAGTGCTGCATAGAACTGTGCGTCAGCATCAAGCACAGCTTTATGAAACATTCCTTTGTGCGCAACAATTTGGAGGGAGAAGAAGGGTGCCAGTCAATTTAGGCCTGCATGAAGCCAGAGCATTTCTGAGAAGTCGACAGTGTCAAGGACTTTCAGTAGGCCTACTCATGGTAGATCTCACCGAAGCATTCTATCGAGTACTAAGGCCGCTGGCTGTTGGCGGGCACTATACAGATCACCAAATTGCGCAAATTGTCGATAAATTGGGCATGCCACCTGAAACATTACAAGATTTGCTGGCCCACCTGCAAGAACCCTCGGCCATTGAGCAAGCAGAGCTGCCTGAACACCTTCAGCGTGTTCTCCGTTCCTTGCACACTGACACATACTTTCAGGTTCATGGTCAGACTGACTGTTGCCACACATCGGTAGGATCTAGGCCGGGTGACTGTTTTGCAGATGTGGTCTTTAGCTATCTCTTCGCCAGAGTCATGAAATGCTTCCAAAGCAAACTGTCGCAAGCGGGTCTGCAAGAAGTCATTCATGATGCCAAAATATTTGACCCTTATGCAAATGGTGAAGCAGATGGCCACCAGACCCACTACACTGGGCCCATCTGGATGGATGACCTATGTGTGGGAATCTCAGCTACCACACCAGCTGAGCTGCTGAGGAAGGCTGGTGCCACCACTTCACTCTTGTTGGAGACGTTAGTTGGCTTTGGCATGACCCCGAATTTGAAGAAAGGTAAAACTGAGCTTCTCCTCTCACTTCGGGGAAAAGGAGTCAGGAAGATTAAGCAACAACTATTTGGACCCAGCTCTGCAGGCAGCATTCCAATAGTTTGTGAAGCCAACACGCAGCACGTTTCGGTGGTTGGACAATATCAGCATTTGGGTGGACTGCTCCATCATGGAGGGGATCACCGACAAGAGATGAAGCGAAGAATTGCCATTGCCCATACGGCCTTCAATCTTCATCGCAAAGTGATATACCAAAATGGTGAAATCTCCAAAGGCAAGCGAGTGCAGCTCTTCAATACCCTCATTGTGAGCAAGCTTGTCTACGGATGCGAGTCCTGGGTCCTCCGGGACCAGAAATCCAAAGAGCAGCTGCATGCCGCGATTATGCGCCTGTATAGGCGATTGCTAGGTTGCAAACCAGATGACAGACGTACTGATCTATGGGTGCTTAAGGAATTGAACCTCCCGACGCCTACAGAGCTTCTCAGACAGGCTCGTTTGCGCTATCTAGGCACCCTACATGCATGCCAGGATGTTGTGACATGGGATATTCTCAACGCTGATACAGAGTGGTGTGAGTTGATCAAGGACGATCTTCATTGGATGTGGCAGCAACTGGCTAACAGCTCTGCATTGCAACCTCCGGACCAAAGTTTTGCATCCTGGCGGTATCTGTGGATCCATCACAGACCATATTGGAAGGGACTCATCAAAAGAGCTATCCAGCATGCAGTTTTGCAAAGACACAATGAATGGGTGGTGCAGCATGGACATCAAGAGTATTCTGGAGCAACTTTATGATTTGCGACATGTCAGCCTGCCGAGCGCTCCGCAGCCCGCAGTCCGATCTGGGTTCTCGCATGACTATTTTGGCTGTATGTTATGTGGACAATCCTTCAAGACAAAAGCTGGCGAGGGTGCGCACATGTTTCGTAAGCATGGCACAATCTCTGACATTCGATATCTGTTTGACCAAACTCGCTGTGAAATCTGTATGAAGGAGTATTTCACGTTCAGCAAGCTACACAACCACCCGCGCAATTCTCAACACTGTAGGGTCAGCCTTCAGAGCAAACCACATCGAGTTGTGCCACAAGAAGGGCATGGCTCTCAACAGAATCGGAAAATGGAACAAGAGCATGATGGACTCTTGCCTCCGTTGACTAGTCAAGGCCCATGTTTGCCGCCTGTCAGACTGAGGTTGAAGAGTTTGATGTTGAACTCTATAGTGCATGTGTTGAAGTGCTTATGGAGGAGGGCACGCTGGAAGACAAGTATTATCGAGTCTGGGCACTCACGAGGGCCAGGGCACTGGCTTGGACAAAATTTTTGCAGACCATGCATGGACTGCAGACTCATGTGAGTGCGCAAGATTTGGAGGCATTTGGACTTTGCAAAGAAGATTTTAATGCTTTCATTGATCGACTGGTGAATCCGTCTTCATGGCCTTGGTTTCAACATGAGCATTGTGATGGCGACCCTGAGCAGTCCCTGGCAGATTTGGAGTGGCAATGTGAGAATGTGACCGTTGACGCTGCTGCCAGGGAGACTGAGATCCCAAGGAGTTTTGGAACACATCGTTTCATCCTGCACGCGTTTTCAGGCAGACGCAGACAGGGAGACTTCCAGTTTTTCCTTGATGCCATCACTGGAGCCCATCCAGGTATTGTCATTCACACACTGTCTGTTGATATTATCCTGGACAGCCGATGGGGAGATGTGAGTGATGAGTCAGTACAAAACTTTTGGATCTCTGCAGCCCAGCGTGGCTGGGTGGTCGCCTTCCTTGGCGGTCCACCTTGCGAAACGTGGAGCCGTGCCAGAGAACAATCCCTGGGGAAGGGGCCTCGAAAGGGACCCAGAGTCATCCGATCGGCTCAGACGCCCTGGGGCTTTTCATGCTTGGCCTTAAGGGAGATACGTCAGATTTTGGTAGGTAACCAACTCATGCTTTTCTGTTTGCGAATGATGACAGTTTTGTATGTGAAGGGAGGATGTGGAGCAATGGAACATCCGGCTCGGCCGCCAAAAGAGACGTCGGCATCCATTTGGAACACGCCCCTGCTCAATCTGCTTTTGCAATTGCCAGGTTTCAGATTGTGGGAATTCGCACAAGGACTTCTAGGAGCCGTGTCAGCCAAGCCCACAATGATCCTTTCCCTGAACTTGCCAACCTTGGGAATGTCGATCCGACAATGGCGTGTAGTGGATGAGCTCCCCAAAATGGCGAGCATTGGACAGGGAAGTGACGGGAAATTCAAAACAATGATTTTGAAGGAGTACCCCCCTGCCTTATGTGCTGCGTTGGCCTCAGCCTTTTGGCATGCCCTTAGCCAAAGGCCGATTTTGGCCAATGTACAGATCCCCAGCGATTTCTTTACCATTTGTGCATCTATGATTGTAAAGACGTACAGTGATGCACTGGGCCCTGATTACGCTGGTGGATAGTGTCAGCAGAGACCTGAATTTGATGCTTGGTCGCGGCGTGAGCCTCTGAGTACCACAAGCAAAAAATATAACATAGCAAGAAAACCATGTAATCGGGGCAATAGAAGGGAATTCACCACAATGATACACCCATTTACCCAAAAAGTACCAGTTTCAACCATCCTAGGGATAGTGAATGATAATGTCTAGTAGATAATTGCCAATAAATGTCAATAAATGTTCATCATTAACTCTAGGGATGGAAAAGTAACACTTGAATCGAATCCATCCTAGTGGTCCTATAGATGGCACGTTGGACCAAAAAACTCCTGAGTGAGCGAGACCGCTTTGACTCCGAAGGCTGAAACTTCCAAGCACTTCTCAAGAACCTTGGGGCCGTCAAAACGTGCATCGTACATGTGGTCCTTGGGGCCTTGGGGTCGGGGTCATGGCCCATCCATGGCCCATGGCATGGCATCCTCGTCCCAACAGGTTTATGCAACGGACTCAACGCTTTTTGCACCCCCCCCGAGTCCGAGGGTCACGAATTCCGCCTGGAAACGGCCAATTTGGGCAATGACATGGATTAAAAAATTAGTAGGTATACACTATATATTTAAATAGCCGAAGGAAGTTTAGAAGTCAAACTTCCGACAATATGGACAGATGAAAAGCAGAGCAGGGAAGAGGCAGAGAGAAGAGAAAGATTAGAAGAAAGAAGAGTAGAAGAGAAAGAGTCAGAAGAAAG
>Ga0126342_10006448_pt1 | contig 20798 bp, 18 predicted proteins | sample Cyp1metagenome_FD_92528 | JGI IMG/M metagenome (GOLD analysis project Ga0126342, IMG submission 92528) | Coral microbial communities from Lord Howe Island, Old Settlement Bay, Australia - Cyphastrea 1 metagenome | ecosystem: Host-associated > Invertebrates > Cnidaria > Coral ...
CCACGCCTGCCACGCGAAACGAAGCAACGACACGTCTGAAACCTCCAAAAATGACCACCTCTGCAGAACTTCCCATAGGCACGGCCATACGGAGTTCGTACGAACGGTTGCGAACGGTTGCGACCGTGAACGCAACGTCGAGCGAACACACCCTCAACCCCCAGACCCCCAGAGTGAAACGGGAACCCTTGCTACGCATTCGGGGAAACCTATTATCAGCATATTTGAAGGGAATAACCTGGAATAACCATCCATTAGCCAGCATTTTTTATGGTTTTTTATGGATTTTTAGGGAACACCACGGTCCCTGTAGGGTCCCAGGCTCCACTTCCCCGGGTTCCACCGCGCTGACCGACTTCGCCAGCGCCGCCAGCAGCGGCACCGAGGCCGTGCGCCAGCGCGCCAGGACGCCGCAGACGGCGCCCAGGCCGCGGCTGCCGAGGTCGCCGGCGCGGCGGGGGATGGCCTTGACCAAGGCCTCCAAGCGAAAAGAACAGGTGATTTTTGAGGGAAAATTGGATAAAAATTGGGAAAAATTGGAAATGTCTTTTATTTTGGAGGAACTGGGGAAATTCTAGCGGGTTTCGCCCGTGATTCATCTTTCTTAACTTGTTTGAAGGGACATGATTGGAATGATGGTGATGTTCTTGGTGGGGATGTGAGTATTCACTCTGGATTAATTACTAGTAGGAACTTTGGAACCTTTTGTATGTGGATATCCTGGGAAACTGCGCCATATTCGCAATTGAGATCATCGTGGCAGCGCAGTGACAAAGAAATCAAGGGTTGCTCGGGTTCATCTTGCCCAGAATGGGGAAGGTCCAACATAATTGAAACCATCAGCAGATTAGCCTGGCCAACTCCTTCCCCAGGCCAGGCTAGCCTCTGCCAGCTGAGCCTCAAGTTCTGGTCCTCCGAAGGCATCCGGCAACGCGGCTAAGGCGGAACAAAGCCCTTGGCACGCGTGCTTTCTATGGTGAGGATCTGGTTTTTTCATGAGATTTGCAGTTGCCCATCCCCAGCAATGTCACCCAGGCCACGGACCGAAAAATCAGCGAAATTGGTGGATGTCCTCCAAAAAACATGATTATATAAAATCACCATCTCAGCAGTCACGAGGAAAAATCCGGTTTCAGCAAAAGGAGTTTCAAATATTACCATCAAACTCACCATGCGTGAAAATCCCTGTTGGACAATGGCAAGGGTGGAGTGATCCTCAAAAAGGCTAGCCACCAGGATGGAGTTTTGGGGAGTCTAACCCACTAGGGTGCACATCTGAATGGATAAAACCGGGGGTCTGAGGTTAGCATTCGGATGTTTTGAGTTCAGGATTCACCCTGCATATAGCCCATTGGTTCCCCCAACATTGCACCATTGATTGGATAAAACTAATCCATCCTCTTTGATAAATTCAAGGGCCTAACCCCGAGTTTAGCTGTCAGGCTTTTGATTCTATCCACTTGCAAGGAGCTACAGCCCATGGAATTTGAGACCACCATTCGGGGATAGTCAAACAATATATATTTCAAACATAGATCTACTCATTTCCATGCGTGTCCCTCAAAACTTGTACCAACAAAAGGAAGAACATCACATAACATCACCATTAAGCCATTCACACCACTAAATCACCGTTTGGGGGGCTTGGGGGGTAATCCCTTATTCCTATAACTAAACCTCCCCACCCAAAAAAAACTAGGATTGGTGTGGCACTTCCCTTTTTTTGGTTGGACACCAATGGATTGTTAATTGTGGTATTTGAGAATCAATACTAATAATAGGAGAACAAGATGGTGAAACAATGGGTTCAACCCCCTATTAATAAAAATAGATTGCCACCTGGAGGTTTTTTATTAGGGTCCCATCTCACAAGCTTTATTGTTTTTTTTATTATTATTAAGGTGTTCATTGGAATATTAGGGGAAAGCTTTGAAATCGAGCTTTTGGCAATATTTTTTTATGAATATATTTTAATGAGGGATTTAATCAAATTTGAAACTGAGTTTCTTGTTTTTATTATTCAGGTTGTCATTGGAATATTGGGGAAAGCTTCGAAATCCAGTTTTTGGCAATATGTTATATCGATTATTAAGAGGGATTGAATCAAATTTGAAATCGTTTTGTTATCTTTATTGTTAGGGTTTTCACTGGAATATCAGGGGCACCCTAGTACAAAATACCAGCAAATAATAAACATAGATCACGGTGTTTTCCAGTTGGGGAGGGGGGGGCGTTTTAGTAATAGAGGGATTAATTCACTTTTTTTTTCAGAAACACCATTACCCACATTCCAAGCTATCAAGACATTCAAAAACAACATCATCACCGGCCATCCAGGCACTACTGAGGTCCTTGGCGTTCAAACTGCTGGCAACCTCTGTCAGTCGCCGCGCCATCTTCGGCTCCACACCGCGCAGCGACGCGGCCACGAAGGCGGAGCAGACCTCCGTCAGGGCGCTGGGTGACAGCACGGGCAGCTCCGACTCCTGTGCAACGGCGCAACCGGGGATCAAAATGGTGCAACTCACGGAGGAAAGCCGTGGAGTTTTAACGACTTTGGAGAAACATGGGGAAATATCATGAAATATCCAAACTGAAACATCTAGTGGAAGAATTGAAGATTAAATCTATATATCTAACACATGGAATTTAATGGGGTTGTTTTTCATAAAAGTTTTTTAGAACGTGGAAAACTATCCAAAAATGGAATGTATACACAGTAGTGGCCTATGGTTTCAGGTTTCTTGACAATTTGGATTATGATTTCATGATCTTGAAAAAACTGATCGTTGGGTTGCGGCCTGAACATGTGTTTTCATTTCCAAAGGGACAAGCATCCAAAAGTGATCACATTGTGAATCTAATAAACGGGATTTGACCTGCAAGAATCGTTGTTTTGAGATTTATGTTCTGGTTTCAAAGTTTGGATTTGAAGCCTCTCCAAGTGTAGGGATTCCTGATAGACTATCATGGGAAAGGCACAGCTGCAGGGGTGCTGAGGAAATTTTCAAGGTACAACCTGGGACTGGTAGCAAATCCAAAATGTCAGCGCAAAATCAATCTACATCAAACACGGCCACAAATCCATGCAACAGGTACATGATCAATTTAGATTCGCTAATATTCGTGATTAGTGGCCACGATCAAAAACGCCCCACGCCCCTAAGAATTGTGGAAAACATCCCGTCCCAATTTGGGACATCCCTTGCATCCATCAAAAATCCTTCCCAAAACATTCGAACAAATCCTCGAACAAAGCCAGCATTACCCTCCGGCAATCAAACATATCAAACATTGCCATGGACATCTCCCCATTTAGAAATGATTATAATGCATATACCTGCATCTTCCAATGTATGTAAAATTATTGCCTTGTCAGGAATTATTGCCGGGGACATGTTTTTCCGCCTGTGAGCAAGTTTTGTATTTTTCTCCATTTGCACATGTTTGCCGGTGTTGAAACGGCGAACAAACCAAACGAAACAGCGAAAAAACCCGACGAAACGGCGAAAAAAACAAGAACCCAAAATGTGAAGACTGAAACAGCGAACAACAACTGGAAACGGCGATATTTTAGGCAACCGGCAACAATTATTGTTGTTTCGGATTTCGAGCGATAATTTTGCATATAGGTGGATTATCCAGGTATCAATGCTCATTTATGTAGTTCGGGTTTGATTACAAGTCAACTTCCCCCCTTTCCATCCGTGTTTGACTTCCCCTCTTTCTATCCCCGTTTTTTAATCTCCATGGAATTCAATCCCAGGCGCGATTCGATAGGCCAAGGCCTGCCAGGCTCTGACATCCTTCTGCTCAAAGTGCACCAAACACGTGGCCGCGTCGATCAGCGCTTTGGGTGTCCAGATCATCTCCTCACCGGTGGTAACGGAAGGGACGCCATGGGATCGGATGGCATGAAGGCATGAAATGGAGAAAACATATGTTAATATAATATGAAATAATGGATTAAATATAGAATTCTATAGATTTATTATGATTTATTATTATTAAATATAGAACTCTATAGAATATTCTATAGATTTATTAACATAATCATCCTGGAGTAGTATTGAACAAAAAATGACAATTCAAAAAACCTGACTCAAATGGGAATACGTTTGAATCAGAACATACCATATTCTTTCTACTTCAGGATGATTTATAAATCTATGATGGATAATATGTATGTTATGAATTGTTAATGATACATTATTATCGAAATTATGGAATGCGGAGTGGGGTAGTTCTTTCTAGCCAACAAATAAGAGATAAACATGTACCTTGCTTCATGTTTGACGATATGTTGATACTGAAATTAAAACTTGTGGGTCTCCGGGTCATGTTGATGCATACCCGGAAGTCTGGTGAAGTAAAGTGACGACTAATTGACTTGGGCACTATAAAGGGAGCACAACTTTGGCCAGCTTACAGTTTCACATTGGCGCTAAGAATGTCTGAATTCTATAGCTATGTTATGCTATGTTATGCTATGTTTACATGACTCGCAACTGATCTATAGATTGTTTAGTGGTTTGATGACAAGGAGTCTTCAACATCACACCGCATACACGATCTTCCTGGATCCAAGCAATGCAGCCCAGTGTCCCAGTCTTTCCTCAGCAAACGCCGCAAGTATGTGAGAAACAAATCATTGCGCAGGCCGAGTAAACCTTGGATTCTCTGCGGAGGGCCTTTTTGGGGAAACAAACCCAGAGGTAGATTGCCCAAGTGGCGGATTAACCAATGGGAAAATATATCAAATCAATTCAAAACATATTGGAAGAAAAAACATCATTAAGACCAAGAAACGGACAGCTTCGCAGATTGCACCAACTTCGCGGCCACTTACAGCCTCAGGGTTTGCTCACTCTGTATGAGTCTGCAAGGAGCGAATCATTGGAAAAAAACATGCCCCAAAACACGTGAGGGTTCCAAGCAAACAAACCATGGTTGGAGTTTGAATCAAACAAATAACCCTTCAAAATCCACTCCCACCGCCACCACAACAACCATCTTATAAACCAACTTAAATCCAACAAATCCCAACATCCGGAAACCAGAAATAGAAAAGCAGCAACAAACATCCATCACCAACCCCACCGGCGACTTTCCCGCGCCCAGCTGCTGACCCTGCGTGCTGTCGCACCAGGAGTTCCTCTGCCGCGCGAATGGTCAGCTGTCCAATCTGTTGCTGCAAGGCAGGGTGTCCCGCCACCATCTCGGCGGAACCTCGGGGCCAAGGGCCATGGTTCACCATGCGGGGTTGGTGGACAAAACCTACAGAAATAAAGGACAATTGACAATTGAGGTATAGAAAAGATGTCAAAGCCAGAGGAGTTGTAGAAAAATGATGAGATGGGGACTCCGCATTTTCTGGATGTGTAGGGTTTCAAACATGTTTTTACATGTTTTTACGCTGTTTCCGGCACAGCAGCAAGCTTCGCAACCTTGCTTTGACACCGACATCACCTCAAGCTCTTACCGTCCACCATGTCGAAGGCAAGCAGCGGGCCAGCCAGTGGGTGACGTTGGCAAGGTGACGCATGGAAGCTGTGCTGGTCCTTCCCAAGGCCGTCTGCAGAACCTCACAGGCTTCTGGAATAAATATAGTGTCTTATTCTTTGCTGCATTGGGATGTTTATTTTTACATGTATACATGTGGTCCAATGACCCATGTATTCCCAAAGTTGACACCAAGTATAGTGGCTCCAAGAGACCAGGACAAAGAGTCGAAGCGATCCTGGATGACAGGAGGCTGAGAACTCTGTGTTGCGCAAGCGGTACAAACTTTGTGCAGCCATGAAGAGGGCCACATTGTCCAAAGCGCCAATCTTTGCCAGTTGAAACATCTCAGCCTGAAAGGAAAATGTTTTGGAAAGGAGGGTTGTACACCCGTTCTTCCTCCAAGAACAAATGCCGGCATCTTGGAGCAACCCACCAGTTCTACGAGGGTCAAGCACTACAGATTCAGTTTTTCGGGCATCATTGGCATATTTTTAGATTCTTTCGCTGTAGAATGGGTGACTCTGCCCTGCTGAGAATCTCGGTCTCAAATCCAGTTTGGAGATTCCATGACATGGTGTGCTGGGTAAAGATTCCACCCGCAAATTCCTTGAATTGTCTTTGCCAAAGCAACTAAAGCAACCAAAAACCACTCAAAGTATAGAAAAAAATCATTTTCTGTCTTGGGGATCTTCTATGCTATTCTACATCTGCGTGTTATTTTGGTATCAGGATAGCATCCGTTGGTGGGATACGTTTCAGAAGAGGAAAAAACAGGTTTTCCCTAGTTGACGTATTTTGTCTCCAACCTTGCCAAGCGACAACCAACAGTTCCATCTGTCTTTAAAACATGTATGTATACAAACTAACACAAGAAAACAGAAAAGTAACCTACCAGTATTTCAGGATGATTTTGCAGTTCCATCTTTTTTGGTTGTAATATGTTGTAACGTACATGTTGTCGCTCCCCCTTTCAAAGGAACCAATCTGCTGAGCATCCAATGTGTTGTTCCATGCATCTTTCTGCAGTTCTTTGTCCGAACCCAGGTCTGCTGCCAGCACCAAGGTTTTGCTCAACTCCTTGGAACCAAAGATGCGGTCTTCGCCATCCTGAGGATGGGATCCGGAAATGGGGATTGATCAACATGGATGGGTTCATCATAGAACACGACGATCACTATAACCTATTAAAGACCCTAAAAGCGGCGGGGTGTCTTATACACCTAAGCCGAGCGCATCGTTCAAAATCGCTCCGAAAGAAACAAATCTTTGCATGTGGAACATGTTTGGAAGGGCACTGAGATCGGAGAATTACGACGCATTCCGCATGCCACATTCATGATGTTTCTTTAGGACATTCTTAGATGTCGACTTTGACTTGGAGGGTCCAAAGGCTCACTGCCCAACGCCTTGAATTACTAGTGAAGTCAAAATATGGAGCGATTTGACAAACAACATCTCAAATCACACGTGTAGGAAAAGACTGAATCTCAGAACTGCAGACCTGCAACGTATAAAGCATAAACCCACCTGATTCGTGAACTAGCTCGATTATGAACACACAGCCAAGGCTTGGCGTTGGGCCGAGCTTCAGCGGTTCGCAGCATTTTGAAGCATATCTTGCTTGACAACTGCCCCCATGATTGGTGGGGGCAATTCTTTTCCTGTTGGTAATTGTATCTTATTAAGCTTCATTTTCCGCATCAAGTGGCATCCACTGCGTTTGTTCAATCAATGCTATGGCTTCATTTGAGTACCAAGTTAGTGGTTTCACCCTGTTTCACCTACATTGTTTATTTTGTTTACGGTGAAAACTTGTACATATATTTCATATTATCAAAGTATGTCCAAATATCACCATTTTAACGGCAAATACATCATGAATTATCATGATATATCTAAACGTCTCATCCCCTAGTTTCGTAGGAGAAACAACAACCCCACAGCAATGGTCCTCGGTATCAGTCTCATACATCCTTTGCGCTTGAGCTCTGCCCAGCAAGTGCCACAGCTTCCGACGGCTTTCCACCAAGGTCTCCTTGGCCCGGAGCCAGAAAGGCTGGCTGTTGACCTCCGTACCTCTCAAAACAATGTAGTAACAGAAACTAATACCTAAGGAATCAAAAACCTATAAAAATGCAGGCCCTGTTGGAAGACATCGGCTTTTCCATCTGATAGCACCAAAAACCCTGGTTTTTGATGAAAAAAACCCGCTTCTCCCAATATTCCTATATTTTCCTGTGTATAGGCCCTATTTATAGCACTTTTATCATTCCAAATTTTGTTGCCAAGGTCCCAGTGACCTTCGCAGGCCCGCAGCCAGGAACGCTGGGGTGGCTCAAAGGAGCCACAATGGTGGACCCTGAAGTGGGAATATCACCCTCAAAAAAGTAAGGGATCTCATTTTGAAATTGTTTCTGGTTTTCATTATTTGAAGTGAGGTGACAACAGCACCATTGCTACATCATTGGGTCTGCAGGAAAGCGCGCAGCATTTCCTGAACCCGCTCCGTCATTCTGAATGGAGTCATTCTGTTCAAATCGCAGAAGACTTTGTAGGGAGAACCCCGCGATCTCCCGCAGAACGGCTCCACGCCAAGTTATTACACGAGTTCTCCAGCGTTCTCTCCAAGCAACCTATAAACATTGGCGCAAAGAGGGCTTCATCAAAACTTGAGAAAATAAGAGCCACATTTAGCAGGCCTGTGGATGATGCTGAAAATAGGATTGTGAATTTAAAGCTTCTTTGCGCTGATGTTGTTGGCATCTTTATTCTGTTGTGAGAGGCATGTTCTACATTCCATGTGCGTGTAAGTGCGAGACACGCTGCTGAGGTGGGCATCGGTTCAACGTTATCAACATCCCTTAAACCAGGAGAATCCAAAACCTCGGAGTTTCCACCAAAACCCCGGCTTTTTTCTCGGACCTACGTTTTCATAGCTTTGGATTCTCTTGGTAAGTACCTATATGTATATATATATAAACATATATATATAATGTAGAGAGATAGTACCTACTATATACTAGTAAGTAGTTAAGTAACTATCTTAATCAATTAAGCATATAGTCTAAGACTCTGTAGTTATTGGATTCAATATCCTTCAACAAATGTTAGTCAGATGGTGTCAGAGCTGGTTTTAAAAACATCATGCCATCATCCCCAACTAAGGATGGACACGACAACTATGAGTTTAAACTAACTCTATTTTAAACCACCAATCAGTGCGGCTGAACTAGCCCAGCTGGCCCCCCCTACACTTACTCTAACGTGTGACATGATGATTATCTTCACCAGCTATGACCGCTATGATCCCCACCATGAAACCCTCATGAGCCCTCTTAGAACGCAAGGTTAAGATTTAGAAAATGTATGAACATATCTTGGTGAATCTTCCGAATTGATGGAGGTCAAATACAGCTGATTTGTTGATGAAACCACGCACAACTCTGCAAAACTCTGTAAAACTTATCTGCCTACCTATACTATATTTGCCTTTATTTCTTATTATTCCTTTATGTATTAATTTATCTCTCTCCCTCTCTCTCCCTATATTTATAATTTTACATTCACCAATCAATAGGTCCGTTGTACATCTATCATTTTGTCACTATCTGCCTCCTATGTTTTTCCCACCAAACCACATATCCAAATATTTCCAAATCAAGTCTCACTCACCGGTACCGGTGGCAACTTGGCAAAAGGCTCCACACGTGGCCTCCGCACAGCCAGGCCATCTGCCCCTCGGGACGCTGGCGACTGCGACACATAGGGCGCCACGCTGGCGGTGCCCCTCCGCGCGGTCAACGCCATGGCCATGGCCGGGATCCATGTCTTCACATGGTGAAAGCCTAATATGGCCATGGCCGAATGGTAAGCCATTACGATTTGACCATATTTTATCCTAGGGTCAAGGACCCAAACCTCTAAAACCTCTAAGAAATGTGGAGAAGTGTTGCTCTTCGTGTCGGATGTCAGTATCATCTGCAGGATTTGGGCGTGGTCATCTGTGCACTGGCAGACCGGTGAAGTACAGGAGGTAACATGCACAGCTGCGGGTGACCATGACATTTGAGTTACCACTTTCTGTGGCATGACAAGTTAAATCATATATAAAACATTGTAAAAACAAACGATATAAAAATGGGCAATGCAAATCCATGAGCTTTGAACAACTGCTTGTAGCATCTTGTTGCATGTTGCAAAATGAAGGCTTTGTTGCCAATCACCAGCAGTTTTGCTACTGAAATCTACTGATCAGATTAACCTCGGTCCAGAGAAATACGTCCCTTGAGTTCAGCATAGTTCAGCCACACTGTTTCTGGACGCCGCTTTTACCACGTCGAAGTCTCCCTTCATCCTTGAAGCCGCCTGCGGACAACCCGACCTTTCTCCTTCAAGATCTCGACATATCTCGACCTTTGCCACTTCCCACCACTTCCCACCACTTCCCACCACTTCAAAGCCAAGGAGATGGCCATTGCAGCGACACCCTCGGCGATCTCCGCTTCGAGATGGCACCCACCCAGGAGCTTGGCCATCTCAGGACAGCATGGAAGACCGGAGGGACTCTTCGTAGAGCCTCAGCCCCGCCGCTGTATGTCTTGCCAAGGGAAGGCAAAGACACGGTGCAACAAACAACAGCCATGACCCGAGTGGGACACTGGGAGTTAATAGTGATGCTGTGGGACCCCAGGAGCCCCCCAACAGAAACAGTTTATCACCTGCCTCCTGGATCACATTTTCCTGCAGCTAAACGCCGCTAGCGTTGGATGCTCTTGGGTCTTGGGTCCCCGCAAAACTGTACGAGTACATCACATCATACTTTCCAGCGGGACATGGTACTCAGACGAAATGTGCCATGGTCCAAGTTACATGAAATTTTGATATGGTCATCAAACCATCATGGAATGGAACTCCTCATTGTACTACGGCATGCTACGGCTACGGCTATATTACTGTCACCCCCTATGAAAATGGATTGATGACCACGGCACCGTTTGGCTTCGGCGCGTGCTGCCGCATCGCCACCCTTCGATTGGGCCACCTGCATCATTGCCCGGCAACGATTGCCCGATGGCATTCCATAGCACTTTTGATGGGGTATACCCCTGGTGTGGGCAATTAAAATAGCATCACCATCATAATTTTGTGTAGTTACCCCATTTTAAACATCTTCAGACAGAATCGCATATGATAATCGATAATATAAATCACGGTCTAAGCCCGGCTTTGCAAATTTTCTTTGATTGTCATCATCGGATTTGGAAGTTCCTGGCATCTTCCAACAAAACAAGGCCCGACGCGAAGAACACACTGGAAGGCCTGCAGTGTTTCCAGGTCTTTCAGAGCCTGGCCGGAAGGGCCTTCTGCTGATCCTTCAACCCCTTGCTTCCCGTCATAAAGGAGATCCCCATCCCATCAAGGATTGACAAGTAATTCTCCATTAAGACATCTGACCTCATGGGTTGCTCAATCGTTTCAGAGAAGCCGGACCTCAATGTCAATACCTGTCTAATCCACAGTTGTCCAATTTATGGCCAAGCAAACGTAGAAACCTACCCAGCCAAACATTGTACTTGATTGTTTTAGTGCCAATGTTTGATAGTGTAAATTGAACCCTTCTTAAAAATGTCCTATGATTCTTCGCGTTTCAATCCAAATTTTTGTGGTCAAAATATGACAAAATCTATAAGCATCCCCTTGATTTAATGGTTAACCACCCTTCACCAGTGATTGGAACCATCAAATCATGGCTCCTCATCCTGACGCCGTCGCCGTGGACCCCGACACAAAGGCTCCAAGCCAGCAGCCTGCCAGTGATCCCTTGATGTCTCAGGGTACACAATAGAAATTTCCTAACATCAACAAGTAACAGGTTCAAACATGTTCAAAAGTAAACCATTGCCTCATTCTATGCTGACTTTACCTTCAGTCATCTTCAGCCTAGACTCTAGACCTCGTGATTTTTTCCTGGTTGAGATCTGTTCAAATCATTTTTGTTTTTACATGTTGTTTTCCCAAGTTTTCCCTATGAAAATGGCTGTGTTTCTGGATAATTCCACCCCATTTTCAAACACGCGAGGACGACCTTTTGGTGCCATAGCTCGGCATAGCACAGGGCAGACACAGTGCTTGAGGGAGCGCCTGAGATGCGGCCGGTTGAACATGGTTGATCCCCCGGCCCTGAGAATCTTTTGAGGGTAGAAAACCATGGCTTATGTCATGGGGATATTATATATATATAATCACTGGATACTATTACTATATAATCACTGATATATCACTGATTGAATGGGGATGATTGAAGATATCGAACATGAATTTGTAATTGGGAATCACCATGTCTTGTAGCTTGTCACAACCAGAAAACCCATCTTCCACGACGATGCCATGCCATTCCCCAGCGCACCTTTGTCACCCCAAAAGCTGGGACCAACCACTTGACCTGGGAGAGATCAACCTCTGGGCCCCTGGGTAAAAACAATGCCATAAACCACCCATGACTGGGAATGGTTTATTTATTCCTATAACAATGGTGACTGGGGGATGGTTTATGATTGTAACATATTGTAACCACATTACATATGTATACCGTATATAAGTATACCATATACTCCACAATGTTCACCACATATAGTTACTATATAGTCTTTGGAATGTCTTTAGGTTTTCCAAGTTTTCTAGCTGGAATCCTGTCGGCTCCGGATTTCATGGACCTCTCTCTCTCTCTCTCTCTCTCGCACGCGCGGTCCCAGCAGCAGCTGAGTGGCTAAGGCTGGCATTCACGCCAGCTGGGCGGCTACCACTTCGCCAGCGGAGCAGCTTGCGGAAGGTAAAGATGTGCTGCTCCTGGAGATTTCAACGAGCAAAACTTGCCACTTCATCATGCTGAGTTTGTTCACTGTTTGTGCGTTTACTGAGCTGCTGGATTTTGTTGGCACAATTCTGGCACAGCACTGACAGAAACAAAAACATGAGATGTCACATGTTACATGGTATGCGGCAGGTACCATGTCAAATCATTCCTGTAGGAATTCGGGATCTGCTGATTCTTTTAGAACAGTGAAATTATGGGCCGCCCAGCTTGAAGAACCAGCCGCCAGCTGAGTTGGAACCCGTCCAGCTCGTCTATCAGCGCCCTCTGCTCAACTTCAGCTGCCTCCGCGGCACACGGTAGGTAGTCACGTCCCAACGTCCCAGAGGGCTCTGGGGAGCAAATCTACCCAGTATTTGTTAGGGTTTACCTGCTGGTTGCATGAATGTCATGGGTGAAGGGAAATGATGTTCAAGAAATAGGGAGAATTGTTTTCAATGGTCTCTCCATTCAAATCCATTCAACAGCCTGATGCCAAGACGCGGTCCGAGCAAACATTGTACTCCAGGGCCTGTAGATATTTCCATTAGTTGAGGAAGAACACAATGGGCAAAATGCAGGTCGCCTGAGAAGCCGCCACCATGTGCCCAATGGCTTCCAGCAACTTGCTCCTTGCAGCGCCCTGCTCCAACAGGTTCGATAACCTGGGCTTCATCCAGTAGTTGTGGTAGAAATCTCATTGAAATCTGTTGGGAAGAGCATCATTTTGGAATCAAAGTAATCGAGACGTACTGAGATTGACTGCTGTTTTTTGGTTCCCGCAACATGGAGACCTGCCAGCTCCAAGGGACTCCTGGTTCTGTCGTAGCGCCACTTCCAAGTCCCAGCTCACCGGTGTAAACCTCGACCCAAGGCGAGGTCTACAGCACGAATTCAATGGGATATTATAGTGGAACTTATAACCATCATATAATTTCATATATAATACATATAACAGGTACAATTCAATGATCTCTAATTGACATCAACTGACACCCCTCACCTGCGTCTCTCGCAAAAGTTGCACACACTAACTACATCCAATTACCACTAGATGTGCTTGGTTCCAACATCTATTCAACAAACCCCTGGAACATCACAGATGCAACAGTGCAACATGGCTACCAATCAACAACTACTAACTACATCTAACTACATTACATCCAACTAATCTGAGGCATCCAGGATATACATGCAAAAATGAATTGGACAAACTTCCAACATGCCCGCAACCCCTCGAAAGGTCCCAAATGTTCCAAGATTTGTTCAATAATCTGGAATAGATCGTGGATAAACATGAATAAACCCTTCGTGGTTGGTGGTTGAGAAGCCCAAGAGGGGGAGTCACCTTTGAGGGGGGTGATTGAATCAGCATGATGCCTATATATATATGATTGGTTCATGTTGTTTTTATTTGTCCCATTCTATTCCCATCCATGTCCATTAAATCACCATGTTAGATGGTAAAATCGGATTAAATCAGCGAAAAATCAGCATTTCCCATGAGATTCCCTTCCGTTCACGCGGATCCAGGCGAGGTGCAACACCTCATCCTCCACAGTGCACTCCGTGACGAAACGAAGTCGTGGATCGCTTTGACCTCGCTTCGGGGATGTCATCCCCCGTTCATATTAAACACCCCTTTAAACGGTCCCAATTATGTCGAAATTGTATGAAATTCCCTACTAAAAACCATGGTTTCATTTGGGGGTATTTATAATATTAGGGGGGAGGAATTAGAGACAACCCTGGAAAATTGAAATTATCAAGAAGAGGGAAGGGACCTATAAGATTCCTGAACATTTTGCAGGAAAGTACGTGGACATGGAAGCCAGAAAAAAACGATGTCCATTGGGAAAGTAATGTTCTAAAATGAAAAAAAACACGTTGTGTGATGCTTTGTGGGTTCCATGAGACTCATTTCAGGGAAACGAAATCAGGCAGGCACAAACAATCTTACTTAGCAAGGGATCACAAACTGCTGCATGTACGACATTGTTCTCGAAAAAAGGCAAACAAACAGTCGCCAAATCAAAAATCTCAAGAGTATCACTTTGGCAAAGGCCAAGAGGCCGCTAGCCTCTGCTAGGGCAGTCTGAACGCTGTGCCGCACAGCTGAGGGAAAGGTCTTGCCACAAGCAATCTGCTCGTCAAACCTGCCACCACTCAGGCAAGAGTGATGAAATGCAATGAAACATCAAACAGAAATAATTTGAAGCGGTGCAACCCCACGCACTCCTTCCTCGCAGGCAGGGGGCTCAAATTACATAAAATTCCAGAGACTAAATGAGCCCCTAGTGCACAGTACATGGCTCCAATTCTGGTCGCAGCTTACCTGTATGCAAGCGCATGGTGAGACGACGAAGTTGAAAGGTAACTATATATATATACACTATTGCTTAATGGGGGATGTTCATAAACTCACGGTAATTATCAGCAGTGCTTCCCTCCACTGCTCCAGTTCTTCCTTTCAACATCCTTCAACCTCCTTCGCTATCAACTCCTCCAGTGATGCCATGCCATGTTCTGCAGCCAGGGAGCAGTTGCTTCACTCTCACCAGGAGGATATGCCAATTGATGGCTTCCGACAAATCTTCAGAAGCGCCCGTGCACACCTTCAGGCGCTGCAAGCACACATGTGCACGAGAACCTCTGGCGAAGCACCTGCATCGCGCGCTCCAACCGTCACAACAAAGTGGCATCACTCAAAAACCTGCAGCCAGCGTCCAAACATATCCAAACTGTCCTTATATATGTTGCCTAAATGTTGTCTTTCCGTCCCATTCAAAACACTGAAAGTGGAACAACTGCATTTCACGCTGGCAATTTACGTCAAACCTAACAATTCATCAGGTCAAGATTACCCTCTGGTAATCAAACGCGGCAATAGGGAAATCATGGGAAATCCCTATACAATGGAGGTTTTTTCATCAGAAAATCATCCATACAATCATATATAATCTAAATGGTTCATTGTCCTTTGCCGAAGTATCAAATCGTATTTGATTCCCTTTTCAGCCGCCATTTTCAGCCGGTATTTTCAGCCGGTGTCTGGCACTCAGCCCCCCAGCGGCACCCTCTAGGCCCGTCCAACTTGGCACGTTTCGCATCTGGAACCTGGGCAAATGTGTCGTCTGAATCACTTAATATGTCTGAATAACATATTATATATGTGGCGGTTGCATGTACATATGTTCATGCCATGCAATGTGTATGGGATTATGACATTTTCTTATGGAATCTATTTATATATATATATAGTCATCTATCATCATCTATCCATTTTCCACTCCTGGCATGGACCACCTGTGGAAACTAGCGGTGCCTCTGGAGTAGCTGCCAGCAAGGCATTTCCACAATCCTGGCAGCCATCTGAAGTGACATCAGCGTGCCATCGGTTTTGGATTATTGTTAGTTAGCTTCACTATCTAAATATTCTGCCATATTGTGCCCATCTGGGCGCATTTTTTCGGCACACCATCCTCTGACCACATGACTCATTCTCTGCCATGCCATTCAACACCAACTCGAGACCCTTGATTGCCATAAGAAACTGCCATCTGACAATTGATACATCATCATTTCATAATATTTCTCAGTACGTCACATCTCATCATGTAGTTTCCAAAACTGGGAAACCCAAAAAAAAACATCGAACAAAAAATAGCATGCTCACAGTTTTCAAACATGTTCAACCAATAGTTTGCTGATGTTTGCTGCTACCTCCATGGGGGTTTTGCGAACAATCCACATCCACCACCAGCCACCCGGCTTCGGCAACCGGCCATCCCCGGCCTGTGGAGCACCAGGCCCCGCCACCACAGGGGCACCTCGGAACTGAGCTTTCGCAAAGATCAAAAGGACCTCTGCAGTGCGACAGCTGAGGGTCCTTAAGTGCTCCTGGCCAGGATAGATGATGTGGATCATGGAATGATCATGGTTCAGCCAGGGGGGTTGTTGTGTTTAAATACCGGTAAAAAGCCAACAAAAAACTATTGTTGCTGTTTCCGTTGCTGTTTGTGTTGCCTTTGCTGTTGCTCTTGTTCTTGCTGTTATTGTTGCCGCTGTTGTTGTTCTTGTTTCCGTTAATGTTGTTGCTGCTGCTGTTGTTGTTCTTGTTAGTGTTCTTGTTATTGTTCTTGTTATTGTTGTTGTTGTTGTTGTTCTTGTTCTTGTTCTTGTTCTTCTTGTTCTTCTTCTTGTTGTTGTTGTTGCCGTTGTTGTTCTTGTTTTTGTTCTTGTTCTTGTTCTTGTTCTTGTGGTTGTTGTTGTTGTTGTTCTTGTTCTTGTTGTTGTTGTTGTGGTATAAAAGTACATTTCTATACACCAAAATACAAATGGATGTCTGTAGTGTGTAACTGTTCCCTTCATCATACGTTATCCCAAGTCTGGGAGCAGCTGATGTTTCCGGGAGCACTTGCAAGAAACCACGGTGTCTGTATTGAAATGCGGGGAAGGTCGTGCAAATTTTGACGGAAACAACGATTCTGGGATCGTGAAATGGTTTGAAATTTAAAAGCAGCACCCAAACATTATATATATATACATTTATATATACTGTAGCTTCTTGATGTTTTCTGTACGGTTGCAGTCAAGTCTTGAAACATGGTGTGGTTCCCTGATGCTTTTCATGGAATTTCAGTCACATCCTGAAACACGATGCAATTAATGTCCCACTCACGTCTTGTTAGAGAGTAAATTGATACATCCAAAAAGTGGAGTCACAATGGAGTCATTGACATCGACTATCACACATCTCTACCAACTCTGAAAACTGGCTCGATCTACGAGCATCATTCCGGAGCAACCAGAGGAAACAGTAACAAGCTGTACCATGAAAAAAATGCATGAAGTCACAAGAAATTCATCAAAAGTCTCTGTTTTCTTGACGCTCGAGATGTTCTCCTCAAACTTCGTCAAACATGTTCAAAATAATTTCATACAATCTCTAAAGATCTCTGAAGTAGCCAAAGAAATCCATTCAGAACTTCTGGAACCGCAAGAAAAACATCAATATACGACAATATGATCACGCCATCCTTAGGCCATCCTTAGGCCATCATTGTTGTGATATCCAACTCATATCCAACTCATATCCAACACCCCGCTCTCAAGCCATCCACTTGGCCCTGGCCACGCCTTTCGTTCCGGGATTGGCTTCTCCAAGAGCTCCAGCCACAGAGCTTTGGCGCGTTGGGTCTCTTCGGTGGAACTCCAACCCTCCACGGGCTGCTGGTTGGGCTCTGTTTTGCCTGGGACGTTCCAATGTGGGGAAATCAATGGAAATCATCGAACTTCAGGAATAAACCAAAAAACTGCATAGTTCGAAATTCTAATTTTTTAGGACGTTTTAGGCACAAGATATCACAAGATGCTGCAGCTGCGAGGGGTTGTACATATGTTTTTTGTTAATCAATTAGAAGGGCTTTGGGGTGGCATAAAGAGTTTCATGACACTGAGAACAATTCTCAGCCCCCAGCCTAAGTCAGGAAGACCAAAGGTGTCCGCAGCAGCTGCTGCGGCAGCAGCTTGACTCTCCTGCAGCTGCTGATGGAGGTGAGGAGTTTGATAGAATTTTTGAGCCTGGATCCAACTCTTTACAATTTGGACATATCTGAGTAGACTGATGGTGTCTTAGCAGGGGATGGGGATTCAGTTGAAGTGATCATTCAATTGAAGCGCTCAAAGAAACTCAACGAAATTCAGACTTTGACTGATATGGGCATGAGTCAAAATCAACCAACCAACCTTTGGGAAAGGAACATCCATTTGCCAGCCATTTAGTTGATGGTTTTGATGTTCACCAGGCTACGTTCACGAGAGTATCCTGGTGCCGTCCATCTTGACTGCCAGTTCGTTGCAAATCCTCATCATACCTGAGCACACCAGCATTGATTTCCTATCCCAAACAGGCCAACGGCGATTGGAGAAACGGCGGAAAAAATCCTGAACTCTCGGCCAAAGTGTGCGATCCAAGGGCTTGAGACTCCAAAGTTGGGATTTTAGATTTCGGATTTTTGAAGCATCACCAATAGGATCCATGTATGCTATATATGGTAACATTTACCATCAATATACCCCCAATGTTAGCATATATACCATACATGGATCCTATGGGTCATAGAATATGTCTGAATATGTGATGCAAACACGCCAGATCCTCAGTAGATGTAGCAGGTACAGCACCATTTGTTGCAGTGAGGGTCGAGGTGCTTCTGTCGTTTACGGAGGTCGGACAGAATCTCGAATGCTTCTACGACCTTTGGCAGAAACCCCCCAGGACACTCTGAGCGACATGATTTTTCTCAGCATAAAATAGGGTATGAGGAAACCCGATCAACACTAACGATGGGAAGCAATGCTGGCACCTGCAAAAAGACTTTACCCTATGGCGGGTCCACAAGCAATATGATATGACACAGGTTGACAAAGCTATGACATGTTGAAACAGCACCATCAATTGTTGTTCCTTGTTCGTCTCAACGATCGAATCGTTGGAGTTGTTCTGACTTTGCCATGTGAGGTGGTAGCAGTCATTGATCTACGAGGTCGTGTGTCCGAGCATTAGAAAGAATGAAACATCATGAGACATCTCAATTCCCCCATTTGTGGCCGCAAATTACCCAAAAAACTCCTACCACTCATTACCACTCCAAGGTCTGCAGTTCCCTGCCTTCAAAAACTCCTCTTCATTGCCACCTTTGTCCGGATGCGTCGCCAGGGCCCGTAGACGATACGCTCCACGGATTTGCGCATCAGTGGCATGGCGACTCACACGCAGCACGCTGTACAGGGTAAGGTCCACAGACACCATGGCAGGATGAAGCGAAAGGAAGCAAAAGGAAATTCCAGGAGTGCTCCCACCAGAGAAATGATGCGAAATTGCATTTATTCTCCACCCTCCACTACCCCCTTCAACAACCCATGTCGGTTTTCTTCCATCTTTTTCAGGGTTCACTAAGGTATCTGAGCCTTCTCCCGGCAGTGCGTCTGGATGATGCAAACACGCGGGTGATGTGCAAACATCCAAAGTATCCAAACAGCCAATTCCTGAATTTATCCTGGGTACATGCACAACTACACTACATCCAAGCACACCTTGAACCCCACCACAATTGCTGATGGTCTTCTATTTTTCCACCTTGTCTGCTGGTCTTTTAAAGTCTTTCTTCAACCGCACGGGTTGCCGGGTTGCCCTCATGAGCTCATCATCTTTGTAAAGAGCGCCTTCCTTGGTGCAAGGGAAATGGGTGAACTGTTTCACCGCTGGTTTCAACTCAGCTACTAACAATTGGTTTGTTGGGATTTATTAGCCTCACTATGATGGGTTCCCCCCTTGGGCTCATTGACATGTTTTTTGTTGACGCCCTATCATTGAATCTGCTTAGGTCGGCTATCCCAATCTCCTCTTCCCTTTGGAAACTTCCAGGTTGGTCAATTTGATTGAAAAACTGGTCCCCACGGGCCCCACACTAGACACGAATTTGAAAATTCAGGTCCCGGAAGGTTTTACCCATTAATAATGACCAGTTGGTGCGGGGCGGTTCATTAGGGACCCTGACAAAACTGTAGTCGCTTTTAGTTGTTGAGGTTTTGATTTGATTATTTTCATTGAAGGAAAGCTTCGAAATCCAATTTTTGGCAATATGTTGATTAGATTTTAAAAAGGATTTTGATCGATTTTGAACTGAAATTTTAGTGCATGTCATTCAGGTTTTGATTTGATATTAGGAGGAAGCTTCAAAATCCTGTTTTTGGCATCAGTTTCAGGGTTGCTCCTAACACCCAGGTACAAGGGTGGGTAATGTTTCAATTATCTAAGGTTTTGAGTTCTGATTTGATCATTAGGAGGAAGCTTCTAATGCTTTATGCCCCCTCACAATAAAAACGGCCCGTAAGTTTTTGTATTTGGGGCGAGAAGGGGAGGGTTCTTCCTTCCCTCAGGAGGATCCAGTGGTCAAGCATCTGCTTCCTCTTGGCGACTGCGGCGCCATGCTCAGCCATCTTTATCAATTTCCTGGGGGGCCAAGGGAAGCCGCACGAGGGAGCAGCAAGTCAATAGGACAGTTGGGAAATGTGTATGGTTACCCTTTGGTTCAAAAATCACAAACTGTATATTATTGCATTACATGACGTCAATTACATATATCATATCACTTGTTCTTTTGTTGATGAGAGGATATCAAACTCATCAAGAAGCTCACATTTATATGGCTGCAAGACATGGGGACAGCATAATGGCGCTTGCTGGGAGTTGTTCACTACACTGGTCTGGCCAGGAGAAAAAAAAAACGTACTTCTTGGAAGGACGGAAAAAAACAAAAACTGGCCAGGAGAGAGGCTGTTGTAGGCAGGCCCCATCAGGCCCCAAAGCAGCAGCAAAAGGAGACGCGGCAGACTTGCAGCCAGAAGGGGCTGGATGCACATACTATCCAACAAAGGG
>Ga0126342_10006449_pt1 | contig 20797 bp, 20 predicted proteins | sample Cyp1metagenome_FD_92528 | JGI IMG/M metagenome (GOLD analysis project Ga0126342, IMG submission 92528) | Coral microbial communities from Lord Howe Island, Old Settlement Bay, Australia - Cyphastrea 1 metagenome | ecosystem: Host-associated > Invertebrates > Cnidaria > Coral ...
ACATTACATACATACATTACATACATACATACATACATTACATACATACATACATTACATACATACATACATTACATACATACATACATTACATACATACATAATCATACATACATTACATTACATTACATTACATTACATAACATTACATTACATAACATTACATTACATTACCATACATAACATTACATTACATTACCATACATAACATTACCATACATAACATTACCATACATAACATAACCATACATAACATAACCATACATACATACATAACATTACCATACATACATAACATAACCATACATACATACATACATACATAACCATACATACATACATAACCATACATACATACATACATACATACATAACATAACATAACATAACATAACATAACATACATACATACATACATACATACATTACATACATACATTACATTACATACATACATACAGACATACATACATACATGCATGCATGCATGCATACATACATTACATTACATTACATTACATTACATTACATTACATTACATTACATTACATTACATTACATACATACATACATACATACATATCTTCTCTAGTACGCAACTATTAAATATAAATGCAGATTCATGTGTGTATAATATTGTATAATATACATATTATACATACACATATGTGGACATATTTGGGACATACCCATGTATATACTGTATCCAGTTATTATCTAGCTAGAAATCCTATGACACATAAACACATGTATTGTTGTTTTGTGTGTGCGACACAAGACTTTTTCTGGCACATGTCCTGCAAGGACTCCGCGGGTAAGCCACAAATGCCCAGCATCATTGCCTCAGAATCATCAACCACCAGCTGTGCGGAAGACATATGTCGAGAACATGAAAGAAGTGTGTTTGTTTCTGTCATAGTTCCCGTTAGATAATTCCCTTACTAGAAATCATGGAGAGATTTTGGTGAAATCGCTAGAATCTACCCAGACAATACCATACATCTGTGAGAGGATGATTGCCCGGTCCGTTTTCATTAGGCTTGATTTCAAGACATCTGGGTTTCTTGACCCATGCACATCAATGTTAACCCCAAACACCCGACAACAAACATGTTGCAAACGGTGCATGATTTCCTCCATCAAAATGGCTGCTCATTAAGCCATTGAACTCCGCGGCACCAAGCAATCACCCAGGTCATCGTTTTTGCCGGCCAAGCAACACACATTTGGTTCACTTGAGCTTCGCAGCTTATCCCTGTCGAGCGAAGCAATGGGTGAAATATGATGCGACCAGTTGCCAGGACCACCTTAAACAAGAGAATGGCTTGTCATAGATGCTGAAATTTCAGACCCAAAATGGGGGAATAAGCTACCAAACCTTGGAAACCCGGACGCCCAACATATGTCTGTTTGGCAAATTTGGTTTGTTCCTTTTGTGGCAAGATAGATAATCTAAAACCTAAGATCATCTGTAGGACAACATTTATGCTTTCATAGAACCACGGCTGACCTTAGCAGGTCAGTAAATTTCTCCAATATGATCACCAAAACAAGATTAATTAATTACCACTTAGCGCATAACCATGCATAACAATGCATAACAATGCATAACCATACTTAACCGACCTAAGCGACTCAAGCAACGAAACTTTACCTAAAAGACCCTTAAAAAAAAAAAAACATTGTACTTCGGGGTGGTTGCTGCGAGCCAAGCAGTTGAAGATCGCCTCCGCTGAACATCCCAGTCTCCTTGGCAGAAGCCGCGCATCTGTCAGACCAAACATGGGTTGACTACCAAAATCGGGGTTTAATCCAACTGCAACGTGGCAATATCATTTGGATATCTGGTATCTGAATAATTTGATGATGAAATAATTCCATTTAAGTTGGCTTCACGAACGTCAAAAGGACATGCATGGCGTGGTCATGTTGAGGTTGCTCCATGTCCCTGAGGGATTGCCACTTGGACTTCATCATTTAAATTATTATTTATATTCATATTGAACTCCTCTGGGCCAATTATTCTAGTTGCAATTTGGGGAGCCAGAAAACACCTAGGTTCCAACCATGCACATGGGTCTGCTTCTTTTATCTGCATCCTTTACAAGGGGGATGTCGGATGTTCACCGCAGCTCAAACCTTAGATATACCGATATACCTTAGATGTACAGCAGATGCCCTGCCAAACCCCAGTTGCTGGTTCCACATCGTTTTCTCCAATAGAGGTGGCTAAACATTACCCAGACCACCAACTCTGGGGTCCTGGAACTCCGACAGACCGCCCCAACGACGACCCTTCACCAAAATCTCATCGTTGTACAGGTCTGTCTCCTCCAACATGGACACTTCGCTGGCTTCAACACGGGGGGGATGGGTGACCCATGAGACCCATTTCAGGCGGCTGAAGATCATGGTGCCAGGGTTTTGATCCATACCCAAATCAGTTCTTGGCTCTTCGGACCAAATTCGAAGGGGCAGGAAATTCATATCTTTGAGCGTTGGATCCTGATAGGTGAAATAATGCAGTCCGCAGAAATCAATCTAAACGAAGGAAATATACACCAGCAAAGAACTTTTCAATCAACCAATTCTTGAGTGGTTCTGGGCGATCACTTTGGGATGACTTCAAGTGGAGATACTCCATTTACAAGTCAATTTGGTTGTATATAACCATATATGGCGAACCTTAGACTGCCTCAAGAACAATGACTCTTAGCCGGGTGGTAGCTCTTCCATTTATATATAACGAAGATACGCTTCATTGAGACCAAAGTACACCGTACACCAGCCACCTAACTACCAAACCGATGTTTACCCAAACAAAACTTACTAACCGGATAGCAATTTGGATAAAGATCCAATTATTGTGGACGCAGCTGGATGCAACTCAAGAGTTCTGCAGTGCTATCCTTGTTGACAACCTGCGGATGTGGTCAACAGTCAACTTTGAAACACCCGGTAGTGTGCCAATCTTGCCGTATGTCCACTGAACACTGGCTATTTCTTTTTGGGTCTGTGAGGCCGGCTGTTGTGGTTTCAACATCCCTCGAAACATGCAAGTCAAAAGTTTCATTGGGGAAACAGTAAACAAGAAATGCATTTAACATCATTTAACAATATCTAACATATATATATATATCAGAAAACGCAAATCACAAGCGATTTCAATTGGGATTGAAACGCAGAGTTTCACAATGCTACAGGATTCGGTGCGGAACTATTCAACGGCCTGGCGTTTGACAGCGTGGCTGTGGGTAAACAAACACGCGTGGCCAAAAATCTTCAAACATACCCTCTGGCAAACAAACATAACTATTGAAAATGGTGATTTTCCATAGTAATGTTAGTTTACCAGAGGGTATCCAAACACTGCATGGATAATGAATTGTCATTGTTTTCCCCCAGGGTATCCCAAAACAATGTAGGGTTACCATTGAATTGTCAGAAAATCACTTAAAAAAGTCGTGGTTCCTAAGAATTGCTGATCCATGTATGGCACCCAGCCACTTCTCCTGCCTTGAAGAATATCCGAAGACCATTCTGCAAAATGACTTCCTCGTGAGTCTCAGACTGTCACGGTCACACATCACATGAACCTGAAACTTTGTGGTAAACCAAAAACTGGTGCTGTACTCAACCACATTTTCAACATCAGGATATTTTGGTTTACAATATGTTTCAACATTTTTTGAAACATGGTGTGAATATTGTAAAATGGTACACCAATGTTTCAATCATGCAGAATATCCCATCATTGGTGTTTGCAACATCTTGCCATGTTGATCAGGTTTTTGGCGACAGGGCTGGAGGTGGGATACATACCTCAGCACATGAGATATGATCAGCTACAAAAGAAATACTACCTCAATCCACTTACAAACCCCAAAATGGTCGCTTTGAAGTGCCAGGGATTCGAAACCGGTTGCAAGAATACAGGAAAGTTGGTTCAACCAACTTCTACCACTTATTCACCGGATGTTAGCCCACATATTTGTTTGCCTACTATTTCTACTGCTATTCCATGAAATACCACTATTAATTGCACTCATTCCTTTTCCACCCCAGATCCTTTCACATGTCCCGCCAGTATCACTTCTTAGGAGATGACGATCCAATAAACCCTGCCGGAGGTTTCCTGAAATCTGAGTACCCCAAACCATTTGCTTAAGTGTTTTCCCATTGATTATAGCCAATTTTGGGTGATAACTTGGGGTACCCCCACTTAGGAAACCACCATATCATGCCATATTATGGTTGTTTGCATCAAAACCATTGGTTTCCCATGAACATTTGCCATAAATTGCCATGAATTGGATGATTTTGGGGGGGTTCCCCATTCTATGCCACCCCCATCTCCCGGTCCTCGCCCAACTTCTCATCCACCTCCACGGCCACCTCCGAAGCCCGCGTGGGCTTTGGCACACCTTGGGCGCGAACCTCCGCGCAGCGGTCATCGGCTATCGGCAGGGCACCTGGGGCACCTGGCTAAGCCTTTGCTGATGAAATTGTTCAATGCCCAAATTAAGGATCGACATCGAACATGATGAACATGCATTGGCTTGCTGATGAATGATGGAGATGCGAGTGACACGGTGACACGTGGTTATTTTTACAGAAACAACGCAAATGACAAATATCTGATATTATGATAAACAAAAACTGACATGCAGCGAGGGGTATCGTGAGTTTAGCCCTCGCAAATCATGTTTTACTGTAAACCATGTGTCGAGAACTCGAAAAAAACAGGGTGCCTTCGGCTTCTGATTTTGAATCACCTGTACCTCCACTATGTGCACATCTTCTATTGACTCAACATTCACTGGGGCTTGCACATGGATCTGAAGCTACACTATTTAAGTAGGGTGGGGAGGGGCTGGGAACACTTACTGGGACTTGGGGACGGGTTTGGCGCTCATCTGCCGTTCACTTTCAATGCGGATCGAAACAAACTGGAGGTACAAACGATCCAAATTTGGAGATACAGGCTATCCCCCTGAGCCTTCAGTAGGCGCTACCAACAGGTATTTTAATGGAGTGAAAGATCTGTACATTTTCCGGGCTGGTCAAGGTGATGGAAACATCATTGCTGGGGGTTGAGACTGGGTTAAATCTGTCCAATTTCAAGAACTAGAACAACGAGGCATCAAATTTAGAGATGGACATGTTCACCCATACCCGCCCTGTATCGTTAGACACACACACACACACTTGTTGCAGGTAAACACTGTGTACATCTTACGTTTTATCCATTCTGTTAATTCTAAGCCTCCAGCAAAAACATACATTACACGTGCCCCAATTTATGCCTCGCTGTAGTGTGGTAGGAACAACTATATATTGCTTTATGATTAATTTTTGTTCAGGTGAGCTGGTTTAGAAACAAAGACAGTATTCCCATCAACCTGTTCATTCACACAAATTATGAACTATAGATTATAGATGTTGAAATTTGGTGAAACATGGTGAAAGTGACTCGTGATAAGCTTAAGAATCAATCAAACAACATCAATGAATTTGTCACGAAGCATCGATGGGGCATCCATAATTCTGCAGCATCAAACGTAGTGTTACCCATACATACGTATATATATATATAAATATAAAAAATAACTCAATGAGATCATTTTTTGCACAATCATAGTCATGTTCTGGTTTCCTACATGTTTGTGTATGTGTGTGCGTGCGCGAGTGTGTGTGTGTGTCTGTATGTACCCGTGTCTGTGCATGATTTGTTATGTTTGAACATGCATCTATGTGTGTACACATATGTATACTGCAAAATTTTGAATATAACACAAGTGTGTGACATTCAAAAAATGCACCTGTACCTAAATAAATAAATACATATATAAATATGTACAATCTAACATTACATAGCAGACAAACAAATAACAAAAAAAAACAAAAACAACAACCTATTAACCATAAATACATGGGAAAATGACCGATGACGACGAAACACACAAATGCATTAATAATGTTAAAAAAACACTTTAATATATCACAGTGTCAGTCAATTAAAAAATAACATGAATCATCATAATGATACAAAATAATAACAATAATAAAAAATGATAATAATGACAAAAATAGTAGTGTTACTATGAATGGCAACACAAACGCTGACAATGGTAGTAATGAAATGTAATAAAGTAACAAAAACAAACCGTAGATACATTGATAGCCGGAATGATGACAATAATCGTAGTACCAATGGTTGTACATATATATATATATATATATATATATATATCTCCATGTGACACAAAATTGCCGCTAAAAGTAGAAATAATATCAGCAAATGAAGCAAGAAAGTAACATCAAACAAACTGGATACCATTGCAAAATATAGTAACTAAAAACAACTACCATCAAATAGACTAAAATCAAAAAAAATACTAAAACAAATAAATAGTAAAAATACCATAGGAAAATAGTAACCATAACAGATTACAAAATAACCAAAAACCATTAGGCTTCTTCCCCCGCCTCTCGCGGCTTGTGGGCGGTTTCGCCGCCCGCTGGCAGCAGCTGCTCCGCACAGCCTTCGAAGAGTCGCTTCAGGCGGCCGTCCACGTCGTCCTGATCCGGAGGCCACGCCTGCAGCCAGTGAACCATAGATCTTGGGTGGTTCATTTTGCGGTTTCAACCATTAATGGTAGGTAATGGTACATAGATATGGAAGAATTATGGGATAGTATGGGCTATTAATTTGAAAGAATATGGAACTAATGCATATTAATATGGGAGTAATAAGAAAAATATGGAATGTTATGGGATACTACTCAATCCCCCCCCCAAAAGAAAAACAAACGCAATTCCATGGTCCCAAATATGTGTACATAAATCCTGTACTACACCAATGGTTTCTGGGGAGCGTTTAGCATGTTAGAGGGATGGGATTTAGTTGGCAGTCCATTTCAAGCAGCAATAACGGAAAGTAAGCAAGAAAAAAAATTAGCTGCAAAATGAAGATCAATTATAGAATTTTGCGCAATCGATTTCCTATCTCTGGTGGACTAAAAAAATTGGAGAGTGAACACAGGATGTTCGACTAGACAACCATCAGAAGCCGGGTGATTGCATGATATTCATGAACAGAATGGATTCAGCAACGAACATGGGATGTGAAGAAACACACGGGATGTCTCACCACCAAAAATGGATGGTCTAGCCAACCACAATATTAAAATGGTGATCAACAAAGACTGCACGTTGCACAAACAAACTGTTGTCGACCAGAACAGCTGGCATTGAATTTCACGGAGCAACAAATGTGTGATTTCTTTATTGGATGCTGATTTAAAAAAAACAGAAATCACAAATGTAGCTAAATTGGGCAGGGGTAGTTTGATCACGTATTCAAGGGCGGTACTAACAATAATATTGGATACAAGGACTGCCAAAAACAAAGAGGATTGAACATATCCATCGAAACACGGTATGAGCATGAATCCATATATATATATATATATTTATATCCAGAACGGCCCTTAATGAAAATTCACTCCCCCACGGGGTGTCGCCCTCCAGAACATATATCATATATATATATTTACGATATTGAATTGCATATGGTCTAGCTTCGTCAGCTCAGCAACAAAATGAGTTGTGAAGGTGTTCGGACCAGCAACACCAGGCGACAAAAGGATTGCAACAAAAACAACAAGAGGCGCTGTAGTATTTCCTATGACGCTCAACGCAGGATATTAAGATAATAAAATAAAAACAGACTAATAAACAACTGAAACACTAACGACAGTATAGACATCTACTGGTCAAAGGGGATCTTGAGGACCGCAAGCTGATGCAGTGAAGAAGACAGCCACATAAGGGATATTGACAAAGTTTGTTACGGACACTGCCAACAAACAGGGAGATGTTCATCAACAAGAACTGGGCGGGTATCTGCTGGTTTGTGGTTGAGACTTTTGAGTTTCCCAGACCCCAGTTTTGTTTAATCATCCAGGGATGCAATCAAAAAAAAATGATATGTGATGTGGTTCAACAAAAAATGGTCGGCAGAGGTCAACGCATGCAACCACTTTTAAATAACAACAACGGTTTTTTCCGATGAAATCGCCCTTTCATGCGCAAACTCTATTTTTGGAAAGACCCAGAAACATTGGTATCACATGATATCTCCATATTTTCTTGTAGAGCTGACTATAACCCACGATCTTCCATAGAATGTTTGGTTTGGGCTCCATGTGTTGCATACAATGATTTGTGGTATTCTATTCCCATTAGCCACAATTCTTCCATCGATCCCAGTATATGCCCATCATACATATATATATAATGTATATACCCAGTAAATACCCTATTGTACTGTAAGATAGTTGAAAATCACAATTTTTGTTAGCAAATCATGTGCAAATGTGTTGTTCTCATCCGTTTTCCGAAGCTACGTTCAACTATCAAAAGGTACCCATTGACCATAGAACGGAAGCTTATATATCTGGAATGGTTGGTTTGATACCACAATCTTCCCCTTTTCGCGCACAGATCCGGACGTTTGCCCGGAGCCTGTGTTTTCTCACGCGATAAGACCCTTCTTTTCCACGGGCCCCCAGATGTCTGCGAAGGGTTGTTGCCGCAAATTGTTGTGAAACTAGCCATGAAGCAAATTTCGCGGGAAAAAAGTGATATATTATGTCATCTAGGGCAAACGTTAGGTTCTGCGGGCGCTTTTTTGCATCCGCAATTATTCCACCCCCAGAGTATTCCCAGTATATAATCACACGCAAAGGACTCATAGAACCCATTAGTACATCAGTAAATAACCCTGATTTTATTAATCATTGGATCGGTAGATTAAAAAAACCATTTAGTATAACCCATTAGTATACGAAATAACCCATTAACCCAAACCTACTTTTTGGGTAATCATTGAATGGATATTAACAAACTATTATACGCATTAATGCACCCTTTAATCATTTGATATTTGCTTTATACCCCCTATACGGACATTTGGCAAAACTCGCCGCCTCCATGGTCTCGGCTGTGATATCTTTCATGATCTGTGCCACTTCCTCCTGGGGCTTCAGCAGAAACGACAATTGTGCTGGGTTTTCCTCACCACCCTCGAACATGCCTACACATACTACATAACGATGTAAAAGTCTACTTAAAACAATATACACATACATATGCAAACACACTTGCATCTACACATACATATATAATTTGAAAAAAAACATGATGCATATAACATACAACATATACAAATTGTAACGTATAACTACACATAAAACATGTAGTATACGCAAATACATATATACATAAATAAATACACACACACACTTAAATAAACACATATGTTTATATTAAACACATATATATATATATATACATATAGAGACAACATATCTGTGTATATTTAAATATAAATATATACTTAGTATGTGAACCGTGCAAATACAAGGCATATATGACATGTCTCTTTTTCATGCTAATTGTTGGCCTAATTTTGCGTGTATGTAAAATTATGTAATATGCACCAATAAGTTGCATGCAACAAGTTCACGGACTGATTGTTTTTGCCTCAGTGACATGTCATTGCATGCATGTACAAAGTTACGCTTTCACAATGAATATATATATATATATGTATACAGTCTCATGGACATGTCGGCTGCCAGCTTGCAGTGGCGGAAGCACATGTACCAGCATATGTCTCCTTGCTGCCCAAATTGAGCAGGTCCTGTTTGTGTCTTACGACCCACAAAACAAGGGCCAGATTCCGGACCCAAAAAAGGGATCGCAATTCAGAAACTAGAAGCCTAGCTTCCAAATTCGTGGCCCCCATTTTGGGCCCATGGTCTGGGAGCCTATATTTCCGTAAAGCCCCCGTTGAACTGTGCGAATTGACGTCGTTCATCAATGGTTTTCGCGCTTGGTTGCCAAGATGCTGGTTTCACAGTAAATAGACATGTGCATATATATATATATATATAATACATATCATATGTATATAGTGCACTATGTAGTAAATATGTGTGTATACAAATATATACATGAACTACCAAGAAAACTCATGCACATTTACAGAAATATGAGTTGACATGTTCAGACATAAAATATCCAAACTCATTGTTATATATCAAAATATGTATACTGTGAAATACGTATACTGTATGTATATCTGTAAATACACACCCACCAAGAAAACAAAATGATTGTGTGTATTCACTTCTGGTCCTAGGCATTTACAAGTGTACACATGTGTAAAGATGTAAAAAAAAACAGCCATGTATCCATAATGTGTAATTATATACGTATATATATATATACATATATTAGCGTGGTGCGACCTCTTGGAACAATCAATGCTCTCACCTGGTGCTGTTTTCATGTGTTTTTCGCTTCGGGCATTTGATTGAACATGCTTGCGTCATGTCATTGATCGGCGTCATTGACCCCCCACACTCCAGGACATGACATGGATGTCAACATGAATTTGCTCTCCGTACCATATGATTCAAATGATTCCTGATGACAGGGATGTAAACATTAGTTTACTCTCCATACCATATGATGGTTGTCCATATAGTTCTGACAATTTGGAGAAGCCTTGTATATAATAAATATATATATATATATACAGTACACACCTGACTCAACAAATGATATATGCATATATATATATATATATATTTATAAATATACATATTGATACATTATATTTAAAGGCGTCCTTACACACATGTATTTGTTTATACATATTCGTATGTACATACATAAATAAACATATGCTGTCACTGTAAAACAAATATGAACGTCAGACAATAGTAAAAAAATACTTTGAACCACGAAGCAAATCAAATGGGAAAACACTGGAGGTAGCTCGGATTGCAACAGTTTCCGTGGAGAGTCATGGCTGCTTTTTGGATATCCTGCAACTCATTTGTATCTGGGTAGGTAAACAGGGGATGTCACTCTGCCCGTCCTCCAAACACAAACAGCCTCTTCCCTGCTGTTGCGTCTACGATAGTCAAAGACCCGCAGGAACAGACCTTGACCCAAGGGAAATCCACCAACTTATAAATTACACTTTAAACACCTAGCTAGTGACATCAATTCATATCCCATTCCTCGCGTTGAATGTCTCCATTATCATCCGTTCTGATATCCTCCAGCCCAAAACTCCTCAGAAGGTAAATCAAGAGATGGTCTAGGAAGACTGACTTGTCGGCATGCCTGGCGCGAATCGCAGGGAAAAACGTCCGTTTTTAACTGCCAAGATTTGGGTACCCATACACCTGGCCTGGTTGGAAATGACTTCCTCCAAGATGTTCTGGTTCGGTTTCAAAGATGTCATTCTCATTCCAACCCTAGGATAATGATCCTAAACGAATACAGTAAAGGACAAGTTTCAGGGTGGTTGAAACCACCAACTAGCTTCAAGTTGGCTGGATAGGCGCTGTATGACGCAGTTAGATGTAATATATATATATATGCGTATATTACAGATAAATCAACTCATTTGTGGCTCAAAATGAACAAACTCACCTTCTCAAACAAGCTTCAGCCAACCAATTTACAGCTGCGCCTGCAGGACGCTCCAACAAGTGTACGCCGGGCTGCGAAGCGACATCAGGGGGGTTGCCTCTGCGATAGAGGGATTAGGCAACTATGGGAACTTAACGGGATTGCAACGGTTATAATGGACATGATATCTCGTTGCTGCTGGCCAAGTCAAGCATCCTTCAAAGCAACCCTGGAAGAAACATAATTGGAGACAATGATACAAATTGACTCAGATTGGCCTAAAGAATGCATAACCAATTGCAACTAAAACGACAAGGATACCGAAGCAATACTCTGGGTGTCAACACGAACAAATACCTCAAATATCTTCTTGAGAAATTTGGCTTCTGGTAGGCTGCGATCTAAACATTGCAAAAATGGATGCCCATGTATAGGACCTTCGCCAACATTTACCGGCAGGAAATCTAGACTCCCACGGATATCGGATAAACATAACGTCAACATATATAGGCATAAATACATTTTAATAGCCCATGAATGAAGTTTCTGACAAGCCAGAGTCACAATTTTCACCACAACGTTCTTTGTGAAATCATAGAGCTTGGCAATGCTAGACACCTCTCAGCGTCGCGTTGCAATGTCATGTGGTTCGAGGCAAGCAGATCTGTGCGGGACTTTAGGTTGAAAGAAATGGTTCGATAAATTCTGCCTGGCTGTTTCTGCGTCTTTGGCTGTTGAGGGCAAGTACACCGACATTTGACATAATACGGGCCTGGAAAAGCATCCACTTTTTTGCGGGGGCTTCATCTCTTGTTTTCAAGAAGTAAGTTCCACTCTGCTGTGAGCTAACCGTTTGATTTCTTATTTTGACATGCTCATGCTGGCATTGCTTTGATACTTCCACAAACCTGTGACCCATCATTTGGCCATGGCTCAAACTGATTGACTTAGGGTTTCATCATGAACTGCTGATTTCTTCACCTATTTTTTCTCGGGCATCCCATCAAGCCGTGCCTCTTCACATCGAATCTGTGGTAAAATCTGCGCAGCAATCCGTGCACGTTCTTCCACTCCAGGCGCGCAGTCCTGGCATTGAGATTTCACCTAGGATTGTGGATTAATGTAACCAGATTAGTAAAGAATGGTGGATTATGCTAGAATCATGTTACCATATTTTTATCCAAGAAGTACAGATTAAGATTGATGAAATATATATGTATATATATATAGATATACATAATTACTCTAAGTTGTTCTAGCATATCTAAATTACTCAATTTAAGCATGAAGATTTGGGATGATGGTGATTTCACTGACGATTAATCTACATGAGGGTTTGTCTGCAGCTGTCAAGTGTTCTATACCACCAACCCCACCCGTCAATCTAAAGATACCCTGTCCCCAAACACAATATCAAACAGGTTCAATTTACACCGCTATTATTGGGGGGTTGGTTTGGGGAGGCACCCTTCAGTTTCTATTGAGAATTCTGCTGTTGGGTTTTCTAGACAAACTGCTTAGTTCCCTGATTATGCTGATTCTCATAAAAGGGGTACCCTACTAGAACTCCTTGCAATGGGAAGGATGCGCTCAATTGCCTCTAAATATGTCTGAATTGAATTGGGTCACACAAATTTCAACGCGCCAACAGTGTAATGTTGCTGCAGCTCAGAGGATACCTAGTGACCCCCGGAAGTGTATCTTTTTAGCATCAAACCGGGCACTTTAGGGATGCAAGATTTACCTCTGAGGCATGTCCGTGTAGAACACTTAAACAGTGCTTTTTTCGGTTCACCATGGCTCATCCGTTCACCATGCCATCTAAAGGAAAATGAGTAAACCCTCTCGACCTGGATAATTCATTGTACTGATCTACCTGAACTGCCAGGACTTGAAGTGACCTTGTAGTAAGATCCTTTGAGTACATCTAGATAGATGCTGGATCCGCGTCCTCATCCAAAAACAGTGCCGTGAATTCTTCCGCGAAGCTTTCCGAGGGTCGTTGCTCACGCTCGATATAATCCTACCGCAGGTGCCGTTGGATCATCATGTCCCCCACTGTGCAAAAGATACGTGTGTGTGTTTCCAATCGGAGACGCACCAATTTGAAAACAAAGAGCAAAAGGCATCTTTTTCGTTATATATTCCATTGCATATCTGGCATTATCACATTGTTGGCTATATATATATATATATACATGTAAATATTCATTAGTTCAGATGATATCCAATTATATCCCATGTAATTTCCCATTCTTCCCAAATTTGTAAATATGTAGTATATATTACTATACCAATACATATATATATATATATATATATATATATCTATTTACCAGTACAATAATAATATATCAATTATATGTTTTCCATATTACATCCCCATCTTTACCCATCAAGCCATCCAAACCGCTGCATATCATCCTCTTCGAACTCTGCCAGCATGGCACGTTTGGCACGCTGCACCTCTGCCACGTGAAAGCCAAAGCGTCGCAGGCGTTCCAACTCCCTGGAAGAGGACAACGGGTAGCGGGAGCCAGGCGTCGTTTGGTGCTATAAACCACTTCCTAACTGGGAGAACCAAATGAAACACTCCAATTGAATTTTTTGGTTGTAGCTGGATTATATGATGTATATATATGTATATATATATATATATATGCATATGTATGTGTATATATATATAATAATATGTATATATATGTATATATGTATATATATATATGTATGTATTTATGTATGTATGTATGTATGTATGTATGTATATAATACACACAGTTTTATAGCTGTATATAAACCACTTGCGATTCCTGGGATGCACATCCAAGAAGCCGCGAAGAGTGGCGGGTGAAACACGGACCTTCCTCAAGGATCACTGATAACAGGAAGTACTTCACCATATTTCACCCTATTTCACCTACCAATAGCTATAATTTAAGAATGATAATGATTATCAACCACTGGATGGGGGTACCACAATTTCAGACGAGGCCACATGGGTGTTTTGAGCAAAGTTGGTGTGGTTGAACTGATGATTAAACATTGGGCGGTTTCACTGGTGATTTCATATCTTCCAACCCCTTCCGCGCGCGGATTTTGCAGCATGAAGCATCGCAGCAGCAGCGGCAAATCCCTGATCCTTAGCTTCACCTCAATCCTCCCTGGATTGGAGCGATTCATCTCTGCCGCTAGCCCCATCCCACGCAGCAATTCCAATAAGGCCGGCCGCAGCTTTGGAGAATATGTCGCTAAAGAAGACCCAAAACCTGTTACCAAAGTAATGGGCAAATTCCTGGAGGTCCACTCACCTTCGTGGCCAATCTTCCACCTTTCAGATGCCAAGTAGGGTGCGACCGTCATCTGCAGCCACCAACGAACTGCCAATTGACTCGCCCCAACGGAATATCCATGCAGGTCCAACTTCTGGGGTCCTGGAACAAAAGGGTCAATGTTGTGACTTGGAAAATGCAGGAAACATTGTCTATCTAATCCTATATTTAAAGAACTGTGTATATATATATATATATATCAATGTATGTGTATATATATATATATTTGTATATTTGTATCAATGTATATATGTATGTATATATATATGATGCATGCTGTATAATTATACATTATGTTTACACGTTTATATGGCATATGGTTGTGGATCAAGTACATTCATGAATGACGCTATTGACGATGATCCCCCTGTTTTCGTCTGTGATCTTCACGCATTTTCCGGACATGAAGCAGCACCTCTGTCCTGCCGAAACCAAATCTTCGAAGATCTTCGCTCTCAAAGCAGCTTCAAACATCGCTGTGGCCACTGACTCGGCTGACTTGGAAGTTGATCCGCCAAGAACGTCCAGCATAGATGACACCGCAGTAAAATTTGAGGCAAGAGATGCTTGATGCATCTGTTGCCAGAGGACCAATGCTCTTTGCCACTCAGCTGTTGCTGTGAAAGAGTGAATAGTTGATGTATAAGTGACAACTGTAGGGGAGATGCTGCTATCCACCATGTTGCGGAGCAAACTCAAGGCTGGCTGCCACTCCCCTGCAGCTCCACAACAGCTGATGCTGGCGTTGTAACTGATGACGTCTGGAGACCAACTGACCTTCAATTGCTGGAAAAAATGCAGCGCTAGTTGCCACAAAGCACGACTTTTTTCCAGCGAACTGATGACAGCACTGTAGGTCACGAGATTGGGCCGAAGCTTTGCCTCTGGAATGCTGTTGAAGATTTTCAAGGCCTCAAGTTGTCTTCAAGGCAGAGGGTTGAACAACACCTCTGGTTTTTGAAGTCATTTGCCCATGAAAACAACATAAAAAAAAAGCGTCAAATGATAAATTCACCATTTGGATCCATTTGGGATTTTGAGATAAATCTGCCTGTTGCCACTGCCAGCCCTTCTGGCATGCGCTAATCATCGCATTGTAGCTGACCAAATTGGGTTGTAGCTCCGACCTACACAGCTGGAACAAGTGCAATGCCCTCTGCCATTCTCCGCCCTTTTCACACGCACTGATCAAAGCATTGTAACTCGTAACATCAGGGGTCACTCTTCCAGCAAGCATCTGTGCTAATAGAGATAGTGCACCCTGCCAAAAGCCACCTGAGTGGTGCTTTTCTGTCAATCCAACAATATTATTGCGAAGTCAAGTGGGATCATACCCTTCTTAGGGTCGACAAAAATAGATATTATATGTGTATGTATATATATATATATGTTCATTGAATCACAACCTTCCTTTTCAGGGTAATTTCCCCCTTCATTGAAAGCACCAACGAGCCACATTTTTCGAGCGCGCTGATGGTGGCGCTGTACGTCACTAAGGTTGGAGACAGCGTCGCGATCCAAACGGACCGGAAGAAAATCAGAGCTCTCTCCCACTCTCCGCCCTTTTCACAAGCACTGATCATCGAATTGTAGCTCACAACCTTGAACGTTCACCACAATGTCACAAGTCACAAGTGGTTCCATATGGTTCTACCTGAATTCCAAAGTACTTTTTGGGTTTCCATGAAGTTTTGCAGTAGCCATTCACTAAAGACTTGCTAATCCCAGTCCCTCCGAGAATCAAACCACTAAAACAAAACATATCCTGAGGATACCCCAAGTGATTGCTGAAACCCTCCACAAAAAGTATTGTATAGTCGTAGCAGTGTATAAATATATATATATATACATATATATCCAAACATAACTATATAATAAACGATTTAGGATTACCCAAAATTGCTGGACTAAGTCAACTTGCAAAAAAAAAACTCCTGCAGCACTAAAGCTAGGCAACAGTGGGGAAGACTTGTGTAAAGGTCATCAGTTGAAATAAGCGAAGCGCATGTTGCCAATGCCCGCTTTTTTCGTATGCACTGATGGTTGCGTTATACACAAAGACCTTTTCTGGTGTGTAGGAATGGGAAGAAAACCATCCCACTTCCAGGAATGAAGTAATGAAATACGAAGCATATTCGACAGCACTAACTAGAGCTAGTTGATACTTTCAGCCCATCCAAACAATGTGAATGTCAATACAATAGTTGTCAATTGGGATCATCATCCCTAATACGGTTGATTCTGTTTGAAAAGAACAAACATGAAATCACCAGCCAGGTTTTGCTGTTTAAACCAATATATATATATATGATTCTATATGTATTGGTTACACTGAAAACATAATAAACTTAAACAACTTAAAACAATCTTCAAAACCACCAACCGCAGAGAATTTGAGTAGGTTACACCAAAATCCCACGGATTATCAACATGTTCCTACTTGCAATTTAGGAGTATTTCTCGGACGACCTCAAAACAAATACATCTGAAAGCAGCCACCGGAGAGACATTCGGATACACCTTTCCTGCATGCATAGTCGCAAAGAGTACAGAGGCGTCTTGCCAAAGGGCAGCTCTAGCACAGCCCGAAATACCAACGCTAAAATCCCTGGGATCCTTGGGATTTGAGAAACCAAACAATTGGGATTTAAGCTGCAACATGGGGTAAGATAAGTTGGATGTGCTTGCCCCAAATATGACCCGACATAAAATATGTATACAGCAAGTAGGTTTTAACAATATTCCGATATAGTTTCCCCATAAAAAGGATATAAAAGGTGTATTATATAACCCATTTGAAAACTTATGTAAGAAGAATCTTCAACGAATCTAAAGATCCAGTTTGACCTTTTGCTCCAACAGAAGTTTCAGCACCGGCAGGATGAGGTCTTCTCTCTTTGCATTTGCCAACTTTTGTAACCTGTCTCTGGGTCAGTCACTGAGTCATTCACTCACCCAAACATACTGTCGAAGTAGCTCACATTTCAACAACATAAGTTCTTCTTGGTTCGCATGTAAACTATGTATTATGCTACGCTGTACGCAATTTAGTGTTTTAGCTTGAGTATTGACCCAAACTCCTTTGGATAGCAGGTATGGTCAGACTCTCATGGATGTTTCGTGGTTTTTCTCATCCCTACCTTTGATGAAGGTGCTCCCTTGGTCCTCGACGGCTCACGGGTTCTGTATGGAAGATCTTCAGCAGCTCATCTCGGCTGGGAGATCTGCCGAGGATCAACCTTTCACCAGAACCCAATGGCGACGACCCAAAAAAGCGCCGGGGCAAACGCCAGGCGAACATCGGAGCTGTTGGAGGAGGCTGTTCTGACTTTTCGGCTGTTGGAGGCACTGCCCAAGTACATCTCTAAGAGCCTAGCTGATCTCTCTTTGTTTCATGGCTCATGGGGCCCAAACTCTGCTGGACACCTGACTGCTTTTGTCACCACCCATTCAAAAAACTAAAGTCAACTAGGATACCAATTCTAGAGGCAACGGGCCACGAAAGATGCATCTTTACAAAATGATTGTTCTATCGATCTATTAGCATAAACTACTCCATCCTCTCAGCAAATATGATCAAACATCATACGAGGTGGGACCATCTGTACTTGACAAATCTACATGTGTATGGCTCAATTTGTGTGGTCAAAAAAATGCATGGGGGGTGCTCCTTAAAATCGCAAGTCCAGCAAAATTGTTGCAGGCCCCCCAAAGTCCCACACATAGAAGGGTTTTAGATCCAAAAAACATGACAAGTCCAAACGCATGATGGCAGCCAAATTAGTGTTGGTATAGATCCCAAAATGAGTGCATTGAAACTGCTGACCCAAACCCGATAGTTTCAGAGGCTTTTTTAATGGTGGTTCTGATTCCTAAACAAAAACGATGGCGTTTTGTAGATTCCTAAACTTAAATATGACCAGTTTAGCAAAAGTATACGCTCCTCCAGACTCCAAAAACATATGACAAGAAATGCCAGTCTTTCGTCCAACTCTGTTTCACTCCATCCCCATGTGTGAAGACGTTTTCCTATCATTGTTGGCATTTGTTCTCAATGCTTCATTTGTGGCTTGAATTTTTGACCCATGGCGAAATGACTTAAACCCACTTACCAGAGAGTAGTATTGTTGGGTTTGAATTCATTGGCTGAACAAGTGCCCAGCAAAATATGTTGCTACAAATACACTATATATATAATTATATATATATATATATAACCAGAACATATCGTATATTATTACCCTCCGGTGATAGATTTATCTTCTAGCCAGCCATGTTAGGTCATGTCAGATTACGAGGTTATTCAGAGGGTAGGTTTTCTGGTTTACTCACTGGATGGCGGTTGAGTGCCCATTTGTGTAGTTTCCGTTAGCTCCAGATCTACTTTAACACCATTCGGCCATCAAGTTAGATATCTATGTGAGAACAATATTAGGAAACATTGATCCCAATATTCCCAATAACTATTCGGGGATCGATTTCTATTGGGATCCATATTCCCAAATTAGGAGATTGCATCAAGTTAGATACATGGGATATCATGGGATAATTCTTCGATCGTTTTCCCATTCGTAGCCATCATTTACGGGTTGCACCTGTTGGCCAATAAGGTTTCTGCTTACCCCCCTGCCAGCGTGTACCTGGAAAGGCTTGGGGGATCCCTGCAATTCACATACTGTTCGGTAATGATATAAATCTTCGTGATATCTCACTATTTTCATTTTTTTCCCCATCAGTATCCCATTAATATCCCATCAACATGCATGTTTGGGATTTGAAACAAAGGGTACAGTATCAGCTCCCACACCGCACCTCAACATGCTCTTCAATGCCGGTCGTGCTCGCCCGGGAAGTGGTGCCAGACTGGCGCTCAAAGGACTCCTTGGATACCAGAAACGACATCAGTTTGCTCCAGATCAAATGCAGGGGGGGCGGACAATGTGATCCCATCCCCTGACAATGTGAGCAACAAAAATGAAATAGATCCACTATTGAGCCAGGGTGGACCGGGACCCAGGGTTTCTGGAAATGAAATTCACATTTACAATAGGGGGAAGGGATTCGTCCGCAAACACCTTTCTCCACAATGATCGAGATGTCTATCAAACATAAAGCTTCACATGTGGAACATGTCAAATGTATTCAATTGCGTTGTGGATCAAAAAAACAATCAATTGCCGGCATGCGGCCAAACTAAATCAAATGGGTGAGACATTGATGGCCCCCAGCTGGTATCAAGTTGATACAGCAAGGATCCTAGTGAAGCCATAGGCACATACCACTGTACAGCCTGCACCCATCCTGGAGCATACAGTATTCATGTCGAAGCCGGTTCTCTCAATTGGAAAGAATCGCCAAAACGATGAAATTGAAACATCTCTTCCGGAAGTTGGATCTTTATCACTAATTCAGAGTTATATGTGTATATATATATTCAAATATCCTCCAGATGTTGAATTCATATCACTAAGTCACATATATATATAATCATATATATATTATGGATTATGTATTGTTACGGTATACCACCATTCAAATTTATCCATTCACTGAATCATCCCAACATCCCCGAGGCACTTGGCCAAGCGTCAAGGCGGGCAAGGGATCTGAAGTGTCAGTCCCTGCAGAGAAAAAATCCCGTGCTCCACCTGCAGTGGTGGAAAGTGTATTTATATAAAGTTATGGATATTTAGTCCCACTTACGGATGGAACATTATATGATCTGTATGTATATATATATATTCATACACTCCTTCTGGCAATCAGCTATAAATGGAGGTTTATAGCTGGGAAATCATCTACAATGGGAAAATCATCTATTACCAATGGGTACATAATCATATATATATACTATCTCTCTCTATATATATATAAATATATGGTCCCCAAGATGGAAAAGCAAGTCATCACCAAATTAGTAGGGATTTATTTTTCAATCTTTTTGGCGATGAATACTCTCTCTCTATATATAT
>Ga0126342_10006450_pt1 | contig 20797 bp, 14 predicted proteins | sample Cyp1metagenome_FD_92528 | JGI IMG/M metagenome (GOLD analysis project Ga0126342, IMG submission 92528) | Coral microbial communities from Lord Howe Island, Old Settlement Bay, Australia - Cyphastrea 1 metagenome | ecosystem: Host-associated > Invertebrates > Cnidaria > Coral ...
ATATATATATATATATATATATTTGCATCATCTTCTTCCTACTGGCGAGGTTGGGATATATATGGCTATTATACTTTCAAGTGTATGTGTATGTGGCAAACAAATCAGCCAGTTGTCTGAATCCATTTGGATTTCCCATCCCAGGGCATCTGCCCATCGTTCGTTCCTGCCAGTTTCGGACTGACCAAATCCAAATCATTCACAAAATCTCATGCTGGGTCATCTTGTTTCCTATCGCAATCTGAGTTTTATATAGTTTTACCCGCTGGTAAACTAACATAACTATGGAAAATCACCATTTTTAATGGGAAAACTCACTATAAATGGCAATTTTCAATAGCTATGTTAAATTACCAGAGGGTAGTTTTATTGGTATATCATGGTAACATGGTATATCCCACTGTCAGACGCACAAAAATATCATCTCGTCGGAGATACATTCCCTGTATCCATCACTGGACATATTCCATTCATGGATAAAACCTCATGGCCATGATCATCCGTTGAAACCTGTGAATATACCCAATATATTATCCCTTAAGAAATACGGTCTTGGTTATTTTTCCAACGAAGATTGTCTGTATCATACCCATTTTGGCTACATATCCCACTAACCACATAAATATCCCACCTATTCTCCCAACTAACATCTCACTAAACCAACATATTTGACAATAGCCATGTTTGTTGCTGAAATCCAGATAGATGATTGTTATTGTAATTATCCCACATACATACCTACATACCGACCTACCTACCTACCTACCTCCCTGCCTACCTACTTACCTACATACCTACCTACCTACCTACATACCTACCTACTACATACCTACTACATACCTACTACATACCTACTACATACCTACTACATACCTACTACATACCTACTACATACCTACTACATACCTACATAACTACATACCTACATACATACTACATACCTACATACCTACATACATATCCCATGATATATTATTATTATTATGATTATATATATATATATATATCATTATATCCGTGTATATCCACCATATCTCCCTATGATTTGTTGCTTAATGCTCTCTACAAACCATCCCCGAAAAGCCCTGAAGTTCAGGAGTGGCTGAAGGCCCGGCGGACACGATGGCGGTGGATGTCATCGAAGAGGAGCCTGGAAATGTTTCTTGGAACAGAAAAAGACGGGGGCCAAGGGAGATCTGGGACCACCTAAGTGGTTACACATCTTAGTTCACCCATTGATACATGGTATAATCATGGATAATCCACGAAACGGGGACTTACAAACCAGGGGTAGTGGGCCCACTTACGATTCGTGGGGCGATCCTCCAAGATGGAACGGTTTCACGGAACGCCATGTAGGTCAGTAGACCAAAGTCATTCGGCGGCCGAAGCCCCTTGGGGCCTGGAGGCCCCAAGAGGCCCCAAGAGGCCTGCCATTGAAACCAACTGATCGGTGGTTTGGAACATGACTTTTATGACTTTCCATAAATTGGGAAGAATAATCCCAACTGGCCAAAGGGGTTCAAACCACCAACCAACCAATCTTTATATTTCCCACAGTTTGTTTTGATGCTTCTTCGATTATTTTCGATGATTTGCTTAGAAATTGCTCTATCGATTGGTTGAGTTAGGGGGTTGATTTTGTTTGTTGATTAGGGATTATCATATAAATTCATGCTTCTTAATATTCCATCCTGCAATCCGGGATACTTATTAATCAACCAGTATTTCATGGAATGGGATAGGCTATGACAGGCTTATATTTTTCATGGCTCAACTGACATTGGGGATTTGACCCATGGGGACCTACGGGAACGTTTTTAATCAAACATGCCTGGGAAGTCCCCTCTATAAATGGGGGATTTTCAAGCCAGCCATGTTTGATGACACCGGAGAGTATACCGAATGCCTTTGGACTGTGTTTTTTTGGTTCTGGGTGGGTTCCATCATTTTTCACACGAAGCACAATTCTTGTACGCAGCAATTTTGAGATCATTAGATGGATATTTGTGAGATTTTATATAATTATTTCAGAGAACTTTGTGATGATTGTGTTGACAAAATTGGGCGTAAGCGAACGGGGAACGATGGATTTCTGAAACTGGAACCAACAGATGTCGACACATCCACAGGTTGGGATTGATGGGGTGTAATCCGGGGTAATTTAGTGATGATCGCTAGGTTCACACGGTGAGACCGGGTGAGATACGTTCATTGCATGGAATCAGTGGGAGATGTTGACATAGATCCCGGTCAACCGACTAAATTCTTGGTTTTGATAGTTTAAAGTGATTTATATGGCTACATCACCACTTCATCACCTGGCTGAGAATCGCCAAACTTGCAGATACAGCAAAAGCGACTAGTGACTAGGAATATGACCAACTTCAATTTCTACTGTTCACTAAGATTCATCGGTCATCAGCAACCGAGACAACTTGGTGAGTTTTGGTGACTTCGACAAACTTTCCAGAGCTATTGTGATGGGCATTTGTATCCGCCATGAAGTGTGACACCATCACCATTTTCTTCAGTGGGATTAACTTTGGCCACTTTGATACATCTGTTGCATTCTGTTGCTACCAATTTTATGCCGTTGCCAGTCCAGGATTACATCAGTGAAAATGTAATGTTCGTAAAGCGATCATATACCATTGATTTTTTGATGGTTTATCCCATCCATTTATGGTCGGTGAATTTGGAGATGGTTTACTCTTCACTACCATGACCTCAGTATATGTCAGTATGTTTAGATATCCCAAGTGTTGGAGACTATTCTAAGCATCGGATGAATTTCCACATCTTCCATGTACCATCTACATCATCTACTCAGCTGGGGTGATGTAAAGCGGGGCATGGATGGTTGATGGTTTGGACGTGCACCGTGCGTCCCTCATCTATACAGGATGTTTACCCCCGATCATACGATTCCTGGTCCCAACCAGCGCATCCAAGTATTGTGGCTTTACATTCCAATTGAATTCATTAAAATTACAGCAAACCGATCCAATTTCTGAAAAGAGGTTCGTTTTCAACAAACTGATGAAATCTGCACTAACCTTCATGCGTACAATTCTACTAGTGAACCCCTCTCTCTACCGGTAATCAAACATGGCTGGGAAATCATCCAACCAAATGGGAGATTTACTATGGAATTTTCCAGCCATGTTTGACGAACTCAGGACCAGCAGGCTCAGCAACGTCAATCCCAAGCCACCTCTCGCTCGTCGCGTGCGAGTGACCTGGCAGAAAATCCACCCCAGTAGATCATTTCCGAACAGAAAGCCCATAGATTTCCGGATTTTCTTTTAGTCACTTTGAGGGTATAATGTATATCAATGTATAACTTACCCATAAGTTACCATCCAAATTATGACGTTTCTTTAAAGACTTGGTTTTACTTACCCAGCACGGTTTTTATAGTTTTCTTCCCATCGAAATAGTTTTTGTCCACAAGGGTTGCGACCTCACGCATCGAAATTAGTGAGATTTCCCGAGCAACAAGTGATATTTGTCGAAAGGGATAGTTGATCTTGTGATTTTTGTTAAATGTGGTTCCCCCCAAAAGAAATATATTACCATATTTGATGATTTGGGTCCTTAAAAGTGGGAGTCTTCAACTTTCACCCGCAAGAATCTGGCGAGTCTTGAACTTGCTTTAATTCAATGTATTTTTCCACGGAACCAATCTATTTTGGAGTGGTTCAAGCCACAAAGGCATAGATTTTCACGACAGCGTCCGAAGCAGAGGTGAAACTAGTTTGGTCCAACTGACGGTGATGGCAGCTTCATTTCAGACCTCATTTCGTAGTTCATACATGTTCACACTCTGGTAATCTAAGATAGCTATTGCAAATGACAATTTTCGGTATTTTTTTCAAGAAATGGGATGAACTTGGTAATTTTGGCTATGTCAAATGATCAGAGGGTACCAGCACCAAGACCAACACTTGAAACCATGAACGTTTGAAAGGTTGGTCCAAGGTTTTTGGATGCTTTTGGTGGGAATGGAACAGACGTGACAACACTGGTTGCCCTCCAATTGAATATTATATGAATTTATATGAATATTAAGAAACAAACATATGGTAGACCCACCATGTGTAGATCACTGCTTAATGGAAACATAGGTTTTACTGCAAGCGGCACTGTGGCACTCCGTTATAAGTTGGTTCACAAACCCAGTTTGCGATAGTTATATAGTTATATAATGTTATATATATCCAACATAAATATGTATATATATATATAGTTATATAGTTATAGACATAGGTATATATATAATATATATACATAGTTATATATATACTGTATCCACCATAAACCATAGACAACCTGGTCATGGCTATGACTACAACTGATCCAACCAATGGCGCCACCGGTCCAGTTCTATCGACTCAGGTGGCAACAGAAGGAGCGGCAGCATGACAGGGGCTTCGGACGATAACCGGTGATCCAGTTGGAGATAGATGAGATAGATATGACTCAGATTGATCTGCTGGGGAATAGATCGGATATCATGGAGGCTAAACCCTTGTGGTTTTGAACTGTTGACCAAAGAAACACAGCATTCTCACTGGTTTTGTTGGATGAAAACATACGAAAACCCAACGCATTTCTAGCGTGGAGATCGAGTATCATCCCACATTTATGACCCGGAATACCAGTTATAAGTCATTGAAATAACCTCATAAAAGGGAATTTTCTAACCTCATTAACCATGTATAATAACCATTTTAATTGGTATTTCGGGCCTCATCATCCCAGTTGCTTAAGAAACATGGTGAAAATGTCTAATGCTGAGGATTCCGGGCGATCCTGGTAGGCTTCGACTTCATAAATGATTGGAAGTGACACGTCACCCTAATATTTTATAAATTACTTATATATGTGTTTATTATATATATACATTACATATTCTATATTATATGATATTATGTATATCACATATTTTAGTTAACTATATAATATAATTGTATTTTTTTTATATCTTGTATGATATTATATCAATTGCCGCCCTAGAATTAGAAGCCCTGGTTGAGTATTGGATCTGTTGTGGAAACCATCTGTGGGATGTTTTTCATGTTAGGGGGATGCGATCAGAACGAGGAACCATCCCGGGGATTCCGCATTTTCATGTTTCCGAGAAGTTTGGTGATAGCCCAAATCGTTGTTTTTTCTCGGCACCAAATATAGCGGACCATCTGATTTTCTGCTGAGATAGGTGGCGCTATTTTTTTTTGCTGAGTTTTGCCAGTTGTCAATGGATGTCACCCCAGAAATAGGGGACTTCCAATACCGCTGCATAGCTACTAGATCATATTCATGAATATTCTATACCCATAGGATCCATGTATGCTATATATGGTAACATTTACCATCAATATATCCCCAATGTTAGCATATATACCATACATGGATCCTATGGGATAGACCTCAGTTAAGTACTTTCACCAGGGTCCACTGAGGCTTCTTCGATACTCTTGGGGGACCAAAAATCCGTTTTTGCATCCCCATCCCTCAACAAAGGTGGCCTGTCAGGTCACCAAGTCCAAAATCCTTGATATCAAATCACCTTGGCTATTCCGTAATATGTATGTATATATATATACTGTATGTATATATATATATACTGTATGTATATATATATACTGTATGTATATATATATATATATGGTATGTATATGGTATATGTATGTGTATATATATATACATCATTATATATAGAGGTAACTGGAAGAGGGGCGTAGTACCTATATGTAGCTTGACCATGGCACCGGCGACTCCGGAGGAGTGAGGCCTCGGGGAGGAGAAGTGACGCGTCGCGACAAACCAGGCCATATTTTTTGAAGGGGGAATCAATGGGATATATATGGGATAATCATGGGATTACCATGGGATTATCATGGGATTATCATGGGATTATAATGGATTATAATGGAATTATGAATAAGCCCACGCTTATTTTATGATGGATATTCATGATTATAAAAAAATCATGGGATTATGATGGATTATATGGGATACCCTCTGGTAAGCTAACATAGCTATGGAAAAATAGCACTTTTAATGGATACATCAACTATAAATGGCAATGTTCAATAGCTACGTTAAATTACCAGAGGGTAAGTTTGAGCGATAGACATGTGGATTTCAGCATCATACATATATATATACATATTTATAATTATATAGTTTATACATAGTATTAATACATTACAGCAATTCAAAACATGGGATTTAGCAACCATTCTGGGATATTTCATCATGGGGTTTGTCGAAGAACCTGGAGTATACCAAACAGCGCACTGTTTTTGGGGCAACTCGACTGGATGGGTAATTCTGAAGTATCTCAAGTTGGGTTAATCAACAAAAACATATAGAAATCACCACCAGAAATATTGGGAAATCAACTGCTGCTGATGAGTTTCATAGTCAATAGTCTAAGAATTGTCCCAAATATCATAAGGTTATCTCAGGTTTTGCGACAGGAGGATCTGTCTTGACGTGATAGGAAGTTGATTTACCACCAAGAATCACGTCAGAAGAGAATTGGAGAATCTCCACCAGAAATGGAATATTACAGTGGATATTAAAGTCAAGTAATCCGGAGAATTACAGTGATTTGCGGCACATCATACCCGAAACTGGCTCAGCCTGGCATTGCTTCAGCTTGGAGTGAGCTGATGTCAAAGCCAAGGCTTAAGTGACAAGTGCTAAAGAGTCAAGAGGTGTTGCATATTTTCTGGGCAAATTATAGCGACCTCACTGTTCTCCCGGACCCTGGAATATATATATATATTTTAATCATCCCATAATGGCCCAACATTTCAGGTTAGTGAATTAATACAATTTGCCCAGATATTTGTACCGAGCTTAGCTACAGGATTCACAGGAATTAATCGACAATCTAAAGATGACACACAGTGTGAAACTAAAATAATCTAAACGACAAATCTGTCACAGGCTATCACAGACTATCACAGGCTATCAAAGATGTTACATGATACAGTAATCGACTTAATTTTATCGTCGACATGTCCAAAAGGATGAAGGTACACCTTCGTCCAAGAATCAGTCCACCAACCATATACGGATTGTCCCGTCCGGTTGGAAACGAATCGTTGTGTTTTTGTTTCAGCCGACCGAGCAAACAGTTGAAACAATACTGGTTAAATACTGATATGATCTGATATGTATATATATATATATAAGCAATGCACATTTCTGCTATTTAGATCTATGAAATCCCCATTTCTGCTATATATCGATTCGACGCGACGCAGCTTTGCTGGTGACATCTCAGGATTTTGGATCATTTTTTGAAAGTCCCAAACTTCTTGTTGCTGATGATTCAAAAAAATCATCATTTACCCTCTGATTATTTAACATAGCTATGGAAAGTAGCCCATTTATAGATGATTTATGATGATTTACCTATTAAACATGGATTGTGATTTCCCAGTTAGCTACCTTAAATAACCAGAGGGTAACATAATCCGATCATCGTTTCTGTGGTGCGTATGTTTCACCTTCGATATATGGGATGGTGATTCAAATTGACCGCTTGCGTAAAACAATCAATATGCAACAATACCCCCATGTTGCTGGTTATATCCCCCCTATATCCCCACAATATCTCCATGATACTTGTTTTGTGAAAAACCTTCAATTATCCCAAGTATTGCTTATATGCCCATTCTATCCCCATAACATCCCCAGCAAAAATCCTCACACAAAAAACCCATTCATCATCTCCATCATAGTCCCATGGGCCTATCCAGCTATTGTATCCCCATCATTAGATCCCCATCACCACAAGTGGATGGTGTATTATTTGTGTTTGCCATTCTTCATCCCATAAATTCCCATTAGCATCCCATGAAATCCCATTAAAATCTCCATTAAATGCATCACATCGCAAATCTATGGTTTATTGGTTTACCACATTCCCCATCAAATTCCCACAAAATCCCCATAAATATTTAGACAAATCCCAATTTCAAACTCCTTATATAAACCGCCCTAATTATATCACTATAAAATCACTAAACAAATCAACAAAATCCCCGTAAAATCACTAAACAATCCGTACGTATTTCAAACTCCTGATATGGAGGTTTCCCCACAAATGGGGGTACCCCTAAATCATCCATTTTGGAGGTCCCCCATTTGTGGAAACCCCCTTCGCAGGCCCTCGCAAACTCCCTCCGCAGCGGGTTCGCACACCTCGCGCACCTCGCGCGGGAGCGCCATGTCAACAGGCAGCGAAAAAGAAAAACGTGGGGTCCCAATTTACCAATACATATATATATATATATATATACACATTTTATTTCATATCTATATTATGATATTATTATTTATAATACCTAATGCTGATATACACATATATATATATATACACATTGTAATGTACCCTATAATATGTTATATATACACATTAAATTTTATATACCTGATCATGACTACTCAGAAACCCATAGCACCCTAATAGTGAACTGGCTGGTGAAATTCGTTGTACGCATCCCAAAGTCAAGACACATGAATGACATAAAACACAAGAAATAAGAAAGACACTAAGAAAGAACAATGACAAGAACAAGTAAAAACAACTACAAAGAAGGACAACGAAAGGCAAAGGAAAAGAGACAGGAAGAGGACAAGGACAATAAAACGTGCTAATGAAAAGACAAAGAACAAGGAACAGGACAACACAACAGAAGAAGTAAAAGGACAAGAAAAAAAGGAAAAAAGACAGGAACATGGCAAAAAAACTTGTAGGTTTTGCCTCAAATGAAGTATCTGAAATCATTTTTTGTAAAGGGCAGCGGGAATTCCCCCAAGATTCATTTGATCTAAGAACATCTAAGAACAACAGACCTTTGTCCGTCGCCCAAAAAGAACATCCTGCACATCCTCCCGAAACTTGCTTACGACAGATGTGCTGTAAAAATCATTAAAAATCTCTCATTTTACTGGATTCCATAGCCATTGCTCTAGCCGTTGCTGGCGAGAACATGTTCCAACAAAAAATGATGGTAGTTCGCCTAGGAATAATCATCCCATACCTATGAATGCCAGAAATGGGTTGTACCTCACCATCACCCATTGGATCATAGGGAGTCAACCAGCCCCCAAGGTGTTCCCTCAACAGTACTTCATAACCCCTGAAATTAGTTGTTCTTGGTGGTAAATAAAGTCATTCTTGGGGATTGGTTATGTTATTAAATCATTTAAAACCCTATATTTATATGCCCCTATCCAGCATTGGTACGAGGTGGCCGACCCCCCTTACTTAGCTAAGTTGGTTTGTAACTGGGTTAACTAGATTTATGGTGATTTGTTTAGGATAGTTGGGGTTAAGATCCAGCAAACACACCATTCTAGGCGGTCTTCCCTTTTTTTTCCATATTTTTTCATATGTTCCCATCTTTCTTCCCATATTTTCCCATGGAATTTTCGTATCGTCAGAGCGCTCTGGTACAGGCTCCAACTTTTCGGGAATGGGTGCATCGGCCAATATGGAACCTGCCAACATTTCACAGGCTGAACCGAGCAGTTCCACGTTGGCATCGTGCATCGCACATCCTTAATCTTGCAATGACCCTTAAGGTGGAAAGGTTGGAAACTTGTAATGACGGGGAACACATCATCGAACTAACTACCATCCTGGAAATATATATATATATATATTTCGGCATCTTTTTGGTGCTTGCTGAACATGTCCATCTACGTAGACAAACACAGTTTTTTCACAGTCTGAAAACATGTATGTCCATTTGGAAACATTGTTATTGCGTGTCCATCTTTGATTACCAGTGGATTTTTCAACCAGGCTTCGCCGGGTTCGCCATGTCCCAGTGCAGACAGACATCAAATGACCCCCCGCAGCAAGGGTTTTCGACATATCTACAAGTCGGTTCCCATCTGCCAGTTGGCCGATCATTGCGATGAACTTTCATTGGTTTTTGTCCGCTTAAAACATGGACGGATTCATGTGAGTTATTCTAAGTTATCAGGTGATTTTTTCCAACAGATCTATGAAAAATACATCCCAGTCTCAACTTGGGAAACCCCTGAGTTTTATGTGGCCGCATCCTCGGAATTTCCACATTTTGCGATGATGAGTCAGCTTCTCACCAGCAGTTTCAGCTATAGATTAAGACATTATATACACATTCTATACACATTAAAACACATTAAAACCACAGTTGTGTTGTTGTTTAAGTGAACACCCACGGTTTTGCCGCTGGTAAAGCCTAGCTGTGTTTGCTGGTTGCATCCCACCAAATGTGTTGGTTTTATTGCAATGTTGTTCGCTGGTTGAATCATTGGTTAAGTGAACAAAGCCTAATCTTGTTTTCTCCACTGCCGGGGTTTTTAAAGAACCTCATGACATCCAATCCATAAAGGAATGGACACCTAAGGTTAGTGAATTCTTATACTTCGATTATTGCTGGTCAACTAATTATTCCGACTCGGCAAACCAGATTCAATGATAATTTCAGTCAGATTCATCGTATAATTTAATGATGGACCCATAATTTATTCTACAACTATAGATGATTATAGATTATATTATAATTTTATTATATATAATATCATATAATATATAGAACTTACAATACTACAGCTGGATTGTGACCTATTAATACATAACTTATAGACATTACTCCCAATCCAGCTGTCATTTTTTCACTTCAGCCAGGCCTGGAACCTGCCAGAGGACGAGATTAATCCCCGGGATTTGAGGCGCAGTTTCTTTCTTGTGGCGAAGCCGTTGACTGAAGCGTTGTGGATGTGTTGTTTTCTTTTTTAAATAGCACTGTTTGAGGAAAAGTGAGGAAAAGGTTCTTTTTATATCATATATATATATATGTATATATATATGTATATATATGTATATATATATATATATATATGTATATATATAATATACATATGTATATATGATATACATATCGCTGACATAACAATTTGCATGTTGATGTTTATTTTTTTGAACGTGTCACGATAGAGTGTATTTTGTTTGGGACACCGAAGTCTGGCTGCTTTGCGGGAATAAACATTGGTTGTATTGTAACCAACTAGAATGATCGAATCATTAATAAATGATGAACCAACTTTTGTGCATGGTTGGTCAAATTGTTGTGTATATATATACATATATATATATGAATAGCCTGGATTTGATTTGTGAATCACTTTGCTAGAGGACAGTATGGCATATTCCTGACAAAGAAACACCTATGATCCGCCTCCTTCACAGTGCCAAGCCCGGCTGACTATTAGCGCTGCCCTTGTCGTTTCCACGTTAGCCAAGTAATTAGGGGGGCCACCTTGTAGCATTGGCGGAATGATACCAGAAGACCTTAGAATTGTCTGAAGAGTCTTGGGCCCTGGATGTTCAATTTCTGTTATTTTTCCCTAAATCTGGATCTGTATAACCCAGTCAGGATTTGGTTTTGACCTTAACTGTAACCCATGTTATATATATATATATTCATTCTATATACATGTGGCCTACAGCTAGGGATCAGTACCCAAGTGGTTCAGAATCTGGTTATTAGCCACTTCCAAACTGGCATGCATCACTAAGTAGGTCCCATTCGTTTGAAAAATCATCTTGCCGCAGACGGTCCCATCTGCAGATGCCAATCATGAATCCTCTGGGAAACGTTTACATAACTATTGAACATCGCCACTTTTAATAGGTAAATCAATGTAAATCAACTATAACTGGGCCATGTTTCATAGCTCTGTTAAATTACCAGAGGGTAATCCTCTTTCAAGAGTGTTTGGAGTAGGTTTTGAGGAGCCAAGTCACTTTCTTAGACCAAATTGGATCAAGCGGTGTGGTATCATTCTAGTCGCTGCTATTTTGGATACTCCGTAAACATCCTTGCGGGTGGTTTACAGGAAGGTATTTTGACCAGTGAAAGTCACAACCCCTTGCGCCTGTCAGCGAAATTGCCTTTTGAAAGGCTCAACAAATTATTCTAAATCATGTTGCTTTTTTGGGAAAAACAACGTTTTACCACAGTCTTGGAACCCTTTGTCGGTCAACTTCACTTTTTACCCTCACATGTTCATTTGTTTTCGAAGTTGCTTGGCAGTAGCTCTCAGCACACAGTCTACATTGGCCATGAGATCTTTCCTGATCTGGCCTTTCTTTCTAGTCTGAATGCTCGGTGGAATCTTATCTTTGATTTTCTTCCACGTGCAATCGATGCCACCGGTGTGCACCCGCAAGGCTGCCTTTGGGCCACATCTTCTCTTATAACGTACCAAGTGCAAGAGAAGATCTTGGTAACGTAGCATCAAGTGTGTGTTGTAGTGCAAGAAAGGATCTTAGAACGTAGAAAATGCAAGAGAAGATCTTCTTAAGGTAGCATCAAATTACTTAGCAAGTGCAAGGGAACATCTTGCCAACATAGCATCAAGATCATCAAGATAGTTAGCAGGTGCAAGAAAAGGTCTTGCTAACGTAGCATCAAGTGTGTGTTAGAGTGCAGTACAGGATCTTATAACGTAGCAAGTGCAAGAAAAGAACCCCCCCACACCCCACCCAACCCCCTTGTTGTATGCAAGTGCAAGAGAAGATCTCAGCAACGTAGCATCAAGATGGTGTGCATGTGAACATGAACGTTAATAGCCCACCCCACCTCCCCAACCCCCACCCCCCAACCCCCCATGTCCGGTTTTCCACCAGCATAAACATCATGTATGAGCACCCCCGGAGTTGATGCTTGGTTACCAGGTTACCATTCTCGCATCCTGATATTGCCAGACAGACCCACTTGTTCGGGTCGCCTTGGAACAGGAAGCTGAAGAAGATCCTCGCGATGTGCTGCTTAGCGACTGGACTTGAAATCGCAAAGATTCAGAAAGGCACTATGTTTCTGTTGATCGAAACTGGACATTTTGGATTGTGTATGATTTGTTTCACCCAGAAAGATTTTTTTTTAAATATTTTTAAATGTATACTGTATCTCGATATTTGTATATAAGTGGATTGTTAAACAATGGTTACAATTTTTACCCACAAGAAAGTTTTTTTTTACAGTATATTTACAGTATATTTACAGTATATACAATATTATACTATATTATATAATCCCACAACAAAAGAGGGTTTGTGTACCTACAAGAGTTGGATTTCATGAACAAGAGTCGGACTTTGACCTTTGTTCGCCTGTTCTAAAACCGGCACTGCTTATCTGTATATCTCACTAAGAATATCTACTGTAAGAACAATTTGAAATGTGTAAGTTACCCTCTGGTAAATTAACATAGACCCTGAAAATAGTCTAGTTTTAATGGAAACTCATCTTCCAACCCCTATTTGACATGTGTTAATCGTTTTATTTGTTGTCTGTTGGTGAAAAGCTCAAAAAACAGGTGAATCTGTTGGGTCCTTGTCCTTATGGGACATGGTTAATCTGAGTTTCTTACCTGGATGGGTAGAAACTCATCCTGAATACTCAGCTGGATGGTATAGGATTACCCTCTGGTAATGACTAACATAGCTATGGAAAATGGCCATTTATAGTGGATTTTCCCATTAAAAATGGTGGTTTTCCATAGTTATGTTAGTTTACCAGAGGGTATCTACGTTCACCAGCTAAGAATTTTCTATTTTTTGCAGGGTGTCTGGCTGATTGGCCATGGAAGTACAACATGAAAATCGGAACTCGACTGATGGTACCAATAAATTCACAGTCGGGGCCCGGGGCGCCTATCAATCAATGCCACGTGGTTTACGACGTTGTTTGGGCATCAGATGATCCACCTGGCAACTGCGATAGCTCCGATAGCTGCTTAGCAAGTTACCCTCTGGTAATTTAACATAGCTATGGAAAATCACCATTTTTAATGGGAAAATCCACTATAAATGGACATGTTCAATAGCTACGTTAAATTACCAGAGGGTAGTTGATTTATCTATGTTTATCTGTTTTTATCTTGGTTGCAGATTATAAACATCAAAGAAAGGGTGCATCCCATCACGTTTACTCTCCGCCCAGGATTTGGAATGAACCCAGCAATACCTTCCCCATGTTTTGGGTTGTACTGGATACTTTGTAACCCCTTTGGGGACAGCAGCTTGTAAGCTCCAAGAATTTCATACAATGATTAATTGGGTGCATGGATTGGACATCATTTTTCACCAGGATCCTGATAGTTTTGGACAATGCATTCTGATCTGAAGGAATTTCCTGGTTGAATGTACAATTGTTGTCGAATGTTCCTGGTTGAATGCTATCATCAAAAATAGATCTGCTGACGAAGTTGGCTTGGTATGTTGATAGACGACCATTTGCTCCTTTTATTTTTCCATGCATCACATGCATCACATTACAGTACACTACACTACACTACAGTCCATTGCATTGCATTACATATGGGTATGGATCAATACCTATACATACCATTTTTAGGGGATGAACATCCATTTACAAGCTATTTTGATATTCTCCAGGGGGATAGGGTTTTGACACACTGCCATATCATTACATACACTACACAATTGGAAGCCACTTGACCGACTCATCTGTGTCAAAACTCTGCTTTTTTTGGTGGGCACAATGATGCACAATGTTTCCATATTTACCCTCTGGTAATGACTAACATAGCCATGGAAAATAGCCCATTTATAGATGGTTTACCTGTCAAAAATGGTGATCTTCCATGGCTATGTTAAATAACCAGATGGTATATTGATTTCCCAGGAAATCCCAGCACTTCCTCCATGTTTCACAAAAGAATCAGCAGTTTTCTGTGGAACAGCACACAGCTCAGGGCACGATGGTGAGCTTTGCCATAGGGGCTTCTGGAGTGGGTGACCGGGCATCTCTATAGGGTGGGAAAGCATTCCTGGACGATGGTGATGTCGATTTTGGATTAGCCAGGTGATTTTTTTTTTGGTGAATGTTCTCATAGTGAGTGAAAACCCATTAGATTTCATAAATGGGACTTGAAGCTGGGTGCACATGAAAAAGTAGGATTTGAAGGGAAACAAATACCAAAAAGAATTGGATAATATTGGATACGCTTCCCCACAAAAAAAAAGAGTTTGATGAACTCAGATGGCAACCACTGAAATCAGCCTATAGTTTTTTGATAAAAGGTTTGCAACAAAAAATGGACACATATCATATCACATGATAGATATAATGTGATATATATATATATATATTATATATGTATACACACATATATATATATATATACATATATATATATATACATATACATGTGTATATATATATATATATTAGCCAATAAAAAGAAACATGTGTTCTTGGATGATTTTCTCTGAGCGGTGATGCTGCGGAATATTCACTGGGCTATGCTCCCAAATCCTCAGTTGAATCAGTCAAGAACTCCCCAGAGGCCGCCATCTCATCATTGTAGGGACGATGATTGACCAGTGAATGTGTTTCTTCCCCATCATTTTCAGACAAAGCCATGAACGTTATTATATAATTCTCTTCAAAGTTCACTATCTCTAGATTTTGGTTCACAAACCTATGATATAATGATGTATATACAATAACTGGTTGGTGGTTTGGAACATTTGTTATTTTTCCATATATTGGGAATGTCATAATCCCAACTGACTTTCATATTTTTCAGAGGGGTAGGTCAACCACCAACCAGATAATCTATAGTAATATATGATGTTTGACATGGAAAAAAACTACTCGTATCATCCATGGGCTTCTTGAGTCATAGGGCATCCCCCGTCGTCGTTCCTTCGCTGCAAGGCTTTGACACCCCAATGCCACTTGGCGCGTTGAGGGATTGCATGGCTATGCTTCAAATATATACCCTCTGGTAATGACTAACATAGCTATTGAAAATGGCCATTTAGTTCGTCGATTTTCCCATTAAAAATGGGTGATGATCCATAGTTATGTTAGTTTTCAAATATATACCCACAAAATTGCCATGGTTTTGCGTTTCACGTTTCCACATTGAATGCAATTGGTTAAACCAGCATTTGAAGCCGTTTGAAAGAAATGTGTCCAATGGGAAAACGCATCATTTTTTTTCGTGGTGGAATTTCGTGCACACCAGGATTTCGAGGGTTTAACAGATGGAAGCTGGATTTTTGAACAACAAATGCATTCATCAGAATATGCAGAGATAAACAACAGAAATGGGGATAAGAGTGAAATGCATCATGCTATATGGGAGTGGGTTGGGTCAGAAGTACTGTAGACCCAGGCAACCAGTTTACGGATTGTAAGCTTCACAACCGGAGATTTATCAAGGGAGATAGGGCAGGATCGGATCGCTAGTGTAGATGTATCAACATTTGCAACTCTTATCGGATCACCTTGACTATTCGATTGCTCTAATTGATTCTAATAGCCAAAGGATTTCAGGTTGGTTGTATCCATCATATCATCGGAATTGCCAAATGTTTGGTCCCACTGCAACTGCTGTTTTCTGTCCTTCTCCAATTTTTGCCACCCCTTGAAAGCCTGGAAAGCTCGAAGGGCCATGCCATGACCAAGGAGAGAAGCGTTGCTGGCAGGTGGCTTCGCAATCGTTCCCATGCTCATTTGGTTGCCTGGATCCTCAGTGATGCCTTCCTGGGAGATGAAAAATGACGAAAGGGAATGTAAAAAAACCTCTACTGTGGATATCTATGGTATATACTGTATATAGAACATATAGACATATCATGAATAGATCTAGATGTATATATCTATCTATCTATCTAGCTGTCTGTCTGTTTGTTTGCTTGTTTGTCTGTCTGTTTGTCTATCTATGTACAGTAATCTAATCTAAGCTTAACTAATCTTATCTTATGTACTTATCTAATCTATCTACTCCATCCAATATATATATATAATCCATCCATTTTATATAATCCACAATCCGTCTAATCCATCTAATCTATCTAATCTATCCAATCCATCCAATGTAATTTGTACTAAAATTATACTAAAATTGTATTATATACACACACACGTATATTAGTGTATATATATATATATATCAGAATGTTAATAGATCTATATAGAATAGCATCTATATATCAGAAAAAAAAATATAGGAAATTATCAAACAGATCTGTAAAAGCACATCTATATCTACTTATTGGTGCTAAACGTAGGGACTGGGGTGTCATTCCCAGGTCCTTCTGTCGCTGTTTGCCGTTCCTGGCCCCCCGTCCTCGACCCGCGGAATATCGGATCTGGGCTCGTGCTGCTTGGATGCCATGTCGCCTTGGAGAATTGGGTGTTCACCAGCAAAAATGGGAGAAAACTCACTAGTTAACTGATAAAAAATGCAGTTATTGATGATACTAATGGTATTAATTATGAATTATGAATTATTATGAATTATTATGATATAAATGGCTATATAGAATGATGTGAAAATATAGTTAGTGGGGAATATAACTACAGTTGATGGAGATATAGCTACTAGGTCAATCAAGTGGATGGGTAGAAACTAGTCCTTTAGTCTTTTGCTATGGGATTATCTATGTTCACCAGCCACCAGCTAAGCATTTTCTATTTTGCAGGGTATCTAAGATGGTCCATGAAAATGGGAGAAAACCCGGGAAAAACGGGATAGCATGCAGCAAAAATTGGATGAACATGGATGAACTATGACAAATTGGACGATAAACTTGGTGTGTCAGCACGACATATCCAAGTTGGTTGAACCAAGTAGGCCCTAGGCGAACGCTTGGAGTAGGATCACACGGGATGACATGGGTTTAAGTGTGAACATACTGGGGAAACACTGGGAAAAGCCTGGGAAAAGCTGTGTTTTTCCTGCGGGAGAAATATACCATTTCCTTCCATCAGATTGCTGGAGGATGTGGCATCACTCATAGGCATCATGGTCCTTGGTTACCAGGCCATTAAAAGCGACAAAAGTCACTCCCCAGGTTTATGTCACTAAACATCACTAAACTGTTAGTAAATCTCCTGAAGTACTTTGAACTTTGAACTTTTCATAGCTCTCCTGGTCTCCTGCAAAGTGTGACCTGTTGCATAAGAGTATTAAATAGTACTAAAGCATATGAATGCATATTGTTTTGGGGCTTCGCTTTGACCAACGATAGGGTACCCCTAGATTCGGAACTGTCAAACCTCGTCGAGGGCCCACAGAATTAGTTTTGTACTAAAACATCCATTTCTAGATATCAGAATCCAGTGCTTGTCACCATATTCCCGGTGAAATTGAATAATGAAATGGGCATCTTCAGGTATACCTTGACCGTTACCCCTTGATCCTCGAATAGAAAGCAGGGTAAACCTATATATGAAATCATGTGTGAATCGATCCATTCTATCGGTTTCTATTGAGGATTGGGGTATACTCCACGTTCGTGCAAACCTATTTATATATAGAGTGACCCCGAAAAAAAATTGAAAAACAATTTACCATAGCTGAGCCGGTATTTAGGGTCATGATTTACCACAATCAACCCTAGTGTGAAAACATGTAAACATATGTTAAAACATGATTTACCATATTCAGCAAATGTGTTTGTACCACTTAACTAGGATTTTACGATGCTTTTGGAGCGTTCAAAGAACACATTCACAACGACGCGGCGAGCTCCATCAGCATGAGGCGCTCTTTAAGGACCTCGAGCAACCCATGAAGTTCTCGTCCATGAAGGTGTCATTGACGTTGAATCTGCATTTTTTTGGGATTCAGATATTTTTTTTTTGTTTAAATAAAGTGTGTATTTGTAGAAGGCATTCATGTACATTAATCGATAAACATATTTTTGAAATGCAACTGGTCGTATAGATTCGAAACATCTATCGGACATGTCAGAAACAACACGCATTTAAAAACAGAACAATACTGTAACACCTTTATCGCGCCTTCAGTCAACGAAACAGGTCTGCAACACAGTTCTTGTATTACCTGCTAGGAATGTGGGTAGAACAACCATCAATGTCGTTTATTTGAAAGGATGTATCGAATATGGGATGGCTCACAACGTCACGGTAGCAAGTATGACAACAACCATCCCTAATTCATACCCAGTTCTCAGAACTCACCACATAAGTCTGCGATTAGTGATCAGTTCAGTTGTTTTGCTATGTTTTGCATTGTTTTGCATTGTTTTGCTGAATCCCCATCTTATTCCCTATTGAATTTCTACGAAAGTCTCATGGTTTGTGGCCTGGGTTCCCAGTATCCAGGGCCCGCCGACCGGTGCAGGTGATTCGGATCAAGGGCGAGAAACCCATCTTGAAGTGCTTGGGCGATGTGTATCTCAGCGCAGCACCTCATGGAAAGGGAAAAGGTGTTCCATTCCCCATAGGATCCATGTATGCTATATATGGTAACATTTACCATCAATATACTGGTACCCCAAATGTTAGCATATATACCATACATGGATCCTTTGGGTTCTGGCTACATCTGGCTGTTGTTGGTCCCACGAATCGTAGCGAATCGTTCAGCCCCGGTTTTTTCGTAAGCCTATCCCCTGAAAGAACCAGGGCTGTAACCCACCATCCAACTGGGATAAACAACACCAACGGATGAATCTTGACAGCCACGGCGAAAAAAATCCATGGAGTTTGCCGTTGAAGTGGCCTGGAAATGGTATTCTGAATAGTGGTATACGGTATACAGTGCTTTGCCAGCACTTTATCATACTTTACCAACAAAGATCCAGAGATGACACGACCATGTCATGATATCCATGGGACTCATGGGACCTCATTTGGCGGGGGTCCCATGGGATCACGAAAATGTGCTGGTCATGTTCCAAAACCCCAAACGTGCGGAAAGCGTACGTTTTTGAACAAAGGTTGCGTCCCGTTTGGATGATTGAATACTAGCAGTTACTAGCAGTACGTAGTAATTCTACATCGTTCCTGACTTTCTGCAGTTGTAGCCTTGGAGAATCACTTCAGGAATTGGCAAGTATACATGCATGACTTACAACCATGATCTATTGGGATACTATAGGGTACTCCAACCCAAGAAATCTTGAAGTGTTGCACCCATGTTCTGAAAGCGGGTTGCTACCATTCTGAGTGGTGGCGTCACTCTTGTTATTTTTGATGTAAATAGATCATAAATGATCACAAGTTCTATGACTTAAGTCCCAATTTCATCCGATTCCTGTTTGGTAAATCAGAAACAACCAAGCATTTTCAACCATTTTTACATATGTTTACGTGGTATATCAGCAGTTTGCGCCAAGCCAAGCCGGGAGGCAAGATATTCAGAAGGGCCTGGCGGTGTTGCGGATTCAGCCCCTTGCCAGTTCTGGATTCAATACTAAAATATATGACGATTTGGATGATTTTGGGGGATAACCATTTTAGTAATTTTTACTAAACCTTCATTTCCAACCATTTCCAACCATGTCCAACCATTTCCATCTATCCACTATTGGTGTTTCCAACCAGTGATGTTGGTTTAACGGAACCCATCCAACTGTGGGGGAACTGGCTACCAGTTGGTGAGAGAATACTTTGAGATAGTTTGCCATAAACGGATACATAGTATATTCTAACCAGCTTTGGATAGCTAGTTCAACACGGTATGGGCACGGGTTAAAAAATGAAATCAATGGGGGGACGACCCGTCTGAAATTTCAATTTTGGATTTCATTTTTCTTGCCGCGCCCTCTATCAAGTGGAAAAGGGTCCGATGGTCTGAAATGGTCTGACCTTGCCTGCAGAGTTCGGTGCCTCAGTGTGGACACATTGGTATCACAAAAGTATGCATATTTTTTTGCAAACCTCATTTTGTGTTCTGCTAGAGACATTATTATGTTTTGCTA
>Ga0126342_10006451_pt1 | contig 20796 bp, 33 predicted proteins | sample Cyp1metagenome_FD_92528 | JGI IMG/M metagenome (GOLD analysis project Ga0126342, IMG submission 92528) | Coral microbial communities from Lord Howe Island, Old Settlement Bay, Australia - Cyphastrea 1 metagenome | ecosystem: Host-associated > Invertebrates > Cnidaria > Coral ...
AAACAAATCATCTATGTTTCCTCTGAAAGGTTTGGCTCGATCAAGGTCACTCTTGATGACGTTTTCAGGAATCACGTAGTCCTCCTTGATCTTGTAGATGGTCTTGCCCTTCCAGAATTCTTCGCTCTGTTCAGAAAACCTCTTCCTTTCACTGCGCCAGTTGTCCTTGTGGAGAACCTTCTTTCTGCTCTTCTGCAACTCCATGTGAGTCTCTCTCTCATCAAGAAGTTAATCTTTTGGAATTGGAGTTGTCTCAGATCTGTTCATCTCATGTAGGTTCATTCTCTTGTCCTTGTGATAGCTGATGAGTTCACGACGTAGTCCATCAACTTGCCAGCAGTCACCAGACACGAGAGCTTCTACTTCTTCTTCTTCTTCTTCTTCTTCTTGAACATCTTGTTTCACAGCAATCTGGCTGTACTCAAAGTGATCATGTTGCGAGAAGAAACTCTTGACTTGTGGAGTCTTGAAGTGTACTTGGCTCATGTACCATGCAATGAGTACCAATGGCTGTCTTCAAGACCATTTTTCTCATGCCAATACGTGCACAGGATAAATAAGCCTGCTCTGGAGTAAGTTCGAATTGGAATCCAAGATTTCTCATTTGTGGAAGTGACATCAACAATGGGACATCACCTTCTTCGACAATGTCGAATTCTGTGAACTGAGTGTTCCATCCCTTGTCATACATGAATATCACAAGTTTCTCAGTGCACTTGGATTGTTGGGAATTTGCAAAGAAGAAAGAATCTCGAGCTTGTTGGCTGAATTTCACACCAGGGTCCACTGATGGGATGTGAGTCAACATAAAAACAACATGCTTCAACTGCTCGTCGAGAGCCCATAGCTCTTGTGCGTCCAAGGTCAAGGATACATACAGTTGGTGGTGCGAAATTTTCTGTGTGAAAAGCTAACCCATTCTCACATGCCAGATCAGGCTGCCTGATATGAAATGAAAAAGCACTCTGCTGCTCACCTGATTCCTCTGTCTCTCCAGAGCCTTCAGGATGAGATGGTGTCTCTGTCTCTTCAGAGTATCCATATCAAACCAACTTCTCTGGGAAATGGAGCAGGTCGTCGTTGTACTCCTGATCGAAGTGCATCTAGATCTCCAACTAAGACAGGAAATCTCTTGACCTCCTTCCTGTTCTGTTGTGCCACTGCATCACGTTGGTTTTGTCCTCCTCGATGAGTGCGTCGATGTTCTTCTTGTTCTGCATAGGTAGCTGTCAAAACATCCACGTGCTGGTTCAGTCTCTGCCATTGCAAAGAAACCATGACCAGAGCTTGATGCTGCACAAGAATAGTGAGCTTGTTCCTGCTGTTGGTTCTGTATGGCAGTTGTCGATGAGGTCTGAGGCTGAACATAACTGGACTTACCTTTGCCATCTCCTGGTTTTCCTCCTTTGCCATCATCATCCTTGCCTTTCCTTCCTTTCTTTCCTTTTCCTTTTCCTTTTCCTTTTCTCTGGAAAAATATCCATACTCATCAAGATAGTGCAGTACAGGTCTCCATAGGCCCAAAAGCCTTCATTCCAGTTTTGATCATCGGCCCAATAGCCTTCATGAGATTCATTCCACTCATCTCCTTCATTCCATTCATCTTCATATCCTTCTTCGCTCACCATGTGAGAGCGGTCTTTTTTCCTTTTTCCTCGGCCTTTTCCTTTCCTTGATTTGAAGAACCTTCGTCCTCCTCTGCCTTTTCCTTTCCTCTTTCCTTTACCATTGCCTCGTCTGGTCTGTCTTCCTTGGAACCTTCTCTGATACCATGTGTAGTCAGCGTCATTGTGGACCCAGAAAACATCCTCTAAAGCATCAAGGAATCCTTCTGCGCCGTCTTCATCATCTTCGGCCGAATAGCGGTCAGTTCCTTCTAATTCTCCTTCTTCCAGAACAAAGAAAGATCTTCTCTGTCCAATGCCAGAGAGTTGCATCATAGGATTGTCTACTGCTGTCTTTGTAGTGCAAAACATTTCCAGGAAGAGATCTCTGAGTTCTTGCACATTGTACTGGTCAAGTGTTCGTCCACGATGTGTCATGATACTTGTGAGTGTGTTTCTCTGATCTTGCGTCAAGTCTGCTAGACTTACAAAGATCAATGCTAGCAAGTTGTCACCCAAGGAAATGCCATTCTCTGTTGTTGTCATCTGTTTGTTTGAGTTGTCTGAATGCTATCAAAGCATGTTCATCTATCCATGGTACATTGACATGTGGTTCTTGTCCTGGTGTCGCTGCTGCAATCTGTGCAAGTTCAGCCTGACGATCTTCATATTCTTGTCGACGTTGAGCAACAAGCAGGATTGCCTCTGTGCTAGTAACCGTCAAATCTGGTAGTAGATCTACCAAGACTCAATAAGTCTGTTTCCACTCAGTTGAAATCTAGTCATACATTTTTGAAGATCCACGGTTCGTCTGTTGTACTTCATGAACTGCATGAAACGGTATAAGAACACGTTCTGGGCACCTTTGATGAAATGGGGTAGCAAAATTCTCTTGAAGTAGTTGACTCCATCGTTGGGATCCCTGAGCATCTCTCTATCTAATATCTAATAACCTCTTGTATTGCTGAGCCTCTCCTTCCAGTCTGTTACGCAAAGCTGGTCCACGTTTTTCAGGTTCTAGCTCTGTGATGTCACACCAGTCATCGACTTGCATCTTCAAAAGCTAAGAAGCTGGTTCTCCCATCATATGCAGGGGCTACCTTCGTGGTCATCTGCTGCGTCCTATGGATTGAGGGCTGTTGGGGTGCTTTTCTCATTGCGAAAGAGTCATACTGATTCCATCCATCTGCATCGACAATGTCGAAGTCATCATTATCACAGCCATGGCGTGCCATATCGGGCTCTACCTGGAGCTCACCTTCAATGAAGGATCACAGCTCCACTACCACTTGAAGAGGGGCACTAGGGTCTAGGTTAGATCAGCTAGAGCGTCTTCCCAAGACAGCTTCACACCTTTTATACTCGGCCAGTCGGTGCGGTGTCCACAGTATTACTCTATATCAATATCTCTCTTGAGCCTTGACAGCGTATGTAAATGTGCTCAATACTCATGCTATATCCACATAGGATTCAAGCCCAAACAAAAACAGGGGGGCGTTCAAGTGAAAAATCACTGTGTTGGACTCAGACCTGCCGCTCCCCTTGCTGAAGCAAGAGTAACTCAGCTAGCTACCACTAGCTTTCGTGATCTTCAAACCATGTCATTCACATGGATCGAAAAACGAACCGTTTCAGGAACACTGAAGTTTTTAAAGATGTCCCAGCAAATTCACATCGGGGATAGTAAGTTTCCGGGTTTCAGCAGAGCTGCATCCTGCGTGAAGTATTTCTGGGAGCTCTCCCAAATTTCGATGTCTAGCCAGCGCAAGAACCTGAAGACCGCCAGTTTGGTAGCCAGATTATCTATAATATCCAATAATACCCAAAAATATCCTCAACAAGATAACATGACAGCTATGATTGTAACCAACCTTTGTAAAACGCGTTGAGTCTCCGAGTGTGCCAGGCAGCTCGCGCTTGCTGGCCAGGGCCTCTGGAAGCAAGTCATTCGCCACATTGGGAATGTAGCCCAGGTCACCCCGTCTCTCCGAGTCCATCGATGGCATCCCGGCTTTGTCAACGCACTTGTCCATGGAATGGCTCACACACCGTTCCTTGGAGCAAAAAGAACGGGGTCCCGTGATTCCGTAGTCAATGGACACAAGCTTCAATAAGCTTCAATTCAAGGAGGTTGAAGTCCATCAAGTTGATGCAGTGATGTGGTCGGTTTGCAGACTCCACCATCAAAAACCCAAGCCTCAAGCAATCTGCAGCCAAGTCTCTTTGCACAAACTGAGATCTGTGCAATTCTCTGCTGTACTGTTCAAGCAGGCATCCAGAACCCCAGGTTGTCCACGACAGATAGCCACCATGCAATCTTTGCGGATGATGGATTGCAGCGGCGTAATCCCACCTCCTTCAAAGACCAAGTCAATCTCCACAAAGCCAGGCCTGGCAAGGTAGCGGCTGCAAGGTGCTCGACTAGTCATACCGTGCATCCAGGGTATGGATCGGGACCTTACATTGTGAGATGCAGCCTCATCAATCCCATTCTCTGCGGTTCTTGTTGCTTCCTTCTTGCTCTGTATAGAATAGAAAATATCGAAGGTGGCCAATCTACAGTCAGGACGTCACCCGCAAGCTGCAGGTCAGATGTTTACAATGTTTTGCTTTCCAGGTACATGTAACCTGTTTCTGTTTTGAGTTGTTGCTTGTTGATTGATATTGTCACTTACCTTGCGACTTCCGGCAAGAACTGTAGATTCAGAGTTTTGAGCTTGCACAGCTGGTTCCAGATGGTTATTGCTTTCCTTGTCAGCATCGCATTGGGCCCCTTGTAGCCTAAACTCAACCTGGTCAAGAGATCTAGACAGTCCTGAGAGATGCAGCGAATGGAACATAGCCTGAGCCCTAAGATCCCCAAACAGGGATGAACAGATAATGTCAAGATTACCACTTAGAAACAGCATTTAAGGATATCAGCAACATGTCAGTATAGAGTAGTGAAGTCTCTTCTGAGTGGCCTCTGCAGGGGTGGCAACTCGATGATGAAAGGGTTGGTTGTTGGGTTGGGGCTCTGTAATTTACACGCCATCTTTGCATCTTAGCGAAACCAAGACCCCAAAGCATTCTGTGGATCTTGTCTATTAGAATAAAAATACAGTCCCATAATCGACCACGAGTCATTACCGCTCTTTTTGTACCTCATGCTCCAAAACATCCCACAGCTCCTGAAGAGTGAAGGATGGGACTTGGAGACGACTTTCCCGCGCAGGATTTGCTTGGGAACCCATTTGTCGATCTCCGCCTGGGCGTCAGCACCATGGCATCTGGCAACCGTATTTGATCCCGTCTGAGATGGAAGCAATGAAATTATATAAATGGAATTAGATTTCATTAAAGGTAACCAAGTGTAATTATTGAATGTAATGACAAGTTTTCAATGTAATTAAACGTAATGAATGTAATGAAATGTAGTTCTATGTATATAATTAAACGTAATTAAATGAAATTATTGAATGCAATAAATGTAGTTAAATGTAATGGAATGTAATTTAATGCAATTAAATGTAGAAAAAAAAACGTGATCAAATGTAAATCAATGGATTCAATGTAATGAAATAAAAATTGCAGTTAATTGCATGTAACTAGCCCAGCTTTGCAACCCAACAGCAGCAAGGATTCCAACGTCTGAGGGTGACAAACAATGTTCACACAGCAGGAGACAGATTGGGAGACAAGGTGGGAAACAAGGTGACAGACAACGTTGGACACACAGTAGCAGAAAAGCTAAGCTGGGAGACAAACGGAAGACAAGCCGCAGCAGGCAAACTTCCAAGGTTCCAAGTGGGAGACACATGGGAGACAAGTGCAAGACAGACAAGTGAAAGATAAATGGGAGACAAAGGAGACAACTGGGAAACAAGTGGGAGACAAGTGGAAGACAAGTGGGAGACAAGTGGGGGACAAGTGGGAGACAAGAGGAAGACAAGTGGGAGACAAGTGGGAGACAAGTGGGAGACAAGTGGAAGAAAAGTGGAAGACATGTGGGAGAGGCAAGTAGGAGACAAGTGGGAGACGATTGGCAGACAAGTGGGAGACAAGACAAGTGGGAGACATGCGGGAGACACAAGTAAACAAGTGGGAAACAAATGGGAGACAAGTGGCACACAAGTGGCAGACAAGTGGGACTTTGGGAGGCAAGCGGAAGACATTTTTGGAGGCACAAGTAGGAGACAAGTTGGAGGCAAGTGGAAGACAAGGGGGAGACAAGTGAGAGACGAGTGGGAGACAAGACAAGTGGAAGACAAGTGGGAGACAAGTGGGAGACAAGTGGGAGACAAGTGAGAGACAAGTGCAAGACAAGCGGAAGACAAGTGGAAGACAAGTGGAAGACAAGCGGGAGACAAGTGCGAAACAAGTGGGAGGCAAGTGGGAGACAAGTGGGACACAAGTGAGAGACGAGTGGGAGACAAGACAAGTGGAAGACAAGTGGGAGACAAGTGGGAGACAAGCGGGAGACAAGTGAGAGACAAGTGCAAGACAAGTGGAAGACAAGTGGAAGACAAGGGGGAGACAAGTGGGAGGCAAGTGGCAGAGAGGTGGAGACAAGTGGGAGACAAGTGGGAAACAAGTGAGAGACAAGTGGGAGGCACGTGGGAGACAAGTGGGAGACAAGTGGGAGGCAAGCCGGAGACAAGTGGGAGACAAGTGGGAGACAAGTGGGAGGCAAGTGGGAGATAAGTTGGAGACAAGTGGCAGACAAGTGGCAGACAAGTGGCAGACAATTGGGAGACAAGTGGTGGACAAGTGGGAGACAAGTGGGAGACAAGTTGGAGACAACTGGGAGACAAGTTGGAGACAAGCGGGAGACAAGTGGGAGGCAAGTGGGAGACAAGTGGGAGACAAGTGGAAGACAAGTGGGAGACAAGTGGGAGACAAGTGGAGAACAGGTGGGAGACAAGTGAGAGACAAGTGGGAGACAAGTGGGAGAAAAGTGAGAGACAAGTGGAAGACAAGTGGAAGACAAGCGGGAGACAAGTGCGAAACAAGTGGGAGGCAAGTGGGAGACAAGTGGGAAACAAGTGGGGGACAAGTGGGAGACAACTGGGAAACCAGTGGGAGACAAGTGGGAGACAAGCAGGAGACAAGTGGAAAACAAGCGGGAGACAAGTGGGAGACAAGTGGCAGAAGTGGGAGACAAGTGGGAGACAGGTGGGAGACAAGTGGGAGACAAGTGGGAAACAAGTGGGAGACGAGTGGGAGACAAGTGGGAGACAAGTGGGGACAAGTGGGAGACAAGCGGAACACAAGCGGGAGACAAGTAGGAGACAAGTGGAAGACAAGTGGGAGACAAGTGGGAGACAAGTGGCAAACAAGCGGGAGACAACCCTGCTGCGTCCCGATTGCCAGGGAGGGAAAAATCGGGATACCACTCCCCCTGCTCCTAGAGATTGAAACCCAACAGCTTTCTGCAGTTGGGAATTAAATGAAATTAAATGTCGTTAAACAAAATAAAGTGTAGTTACTAAATCAAAATCTCAACTGCGGCGAGTGAGAACAATGGCACCAGGTTTTCAGCCGAAAGGGCGCCCTGCAGAATGGCAGTGTCTGAAAGGGACAGAGCAAGTGACAGTCACACCTTGGAAACGATGGATGAATCACCTGTGCAATGCTGTTGATTCTGGTCAAATTCACACCCGTCCTTGGCTGTCACTTTACTCTTACGCAAATGCCTTGCTGCACGTATGGAGGCTTTCTTTGCCAGTGCAGCATCGCTTGGCTGCAACTGCCATGTGCCGTCGTGCAGGGCAGAAAGTAGCGGCTCTCGTTCCGATCCTAACTTCGTCAAAACATCTGCCAACATCTGACTCGTATCGATCCAGTGGGCATAGACGAAGCCATCGTCAGAGAAGTCATTCTCTCCAATCAGCTCCTTGACTTGGGCCACAAGAATTCGGACACGTTTGTCCGTAGGTTGTCCTGCGTCCTTGTTGAGTGTGCTCTCCAAGGACTTGGCATCGGTGATGCAAATCAGCTTGTTCTTGGCAAATTCTTTCTCCAATGTGTTGATCTTTACCTCGGGATGCTGCAATTCCAAGAGCAAAGACCTTACATACTCACCTGCTTCAACGCCAGTCAGGAAACCATTTGATTCTGCAGCAAGTGTGCTGCGGCAGACTGGTTTGATTGACCCGGACTAGGTCTCGATCACATGGATGGGAGTTGGCAAACCATCTTTGATGCGGGAGGTGGTCAAGGCAATGACTAAACCGCACTGAGACTTGGTTCCATCCACATTTGCAAAACTGCTGTCCGCAAAAACACAAACCACAAGATCTTGAAGCTGAAGTTCAGGGGAAGGAACGAAACGCCAAAGAGAGTCGGCAGACTCCTTCAGCATCTTCACCGCTTTGTTCAAATTGACCACATGTTTGATTCTTGGAGCACCCATGCTTTGAGCAGCCATACTTAGGTTCACCATGAGATCGGGTCTTGTCTGTCTCGTGACCCAACCCATCTGGCCGATCAGGCCACGGAAGCTGGTCACTTCCACAGGGGTCAACAAAGCATTTGCCATGCTCCTTCGCTCCTTTGTCAAAGACATGTAGTCGATGCTCTCTATATGGCATCAAGTTGATCTAGCTGGATCGTAAAGTCATCCAGCTGCTTCACATTCTTTCCGCAAAAACGAAACTCTTTGTGCTTGATCTTGAGATGAAGTTCTGTCTCCATGCTCTTGAGGGTCTGGTGATAAACATCTCCTTGTCCAGCACAAAATAAATCATCAACATGCGTGATCAAAATGCCTTGCAAACAACCGTCAACCGCAAGAAAGAAAAGCGCAGCTTCGATCTTCGACATCTTCCAGTTATGCTTCTTCAAAGTACGAAAAAGTTTACGCCACCATGATCTCCCGGCATCCTTGGCCCCATGGATCGAACCGAAGGCACGTAAAAGGTCATGCGCACTGACGCCAGGAGGAGGAGGTCTTGGTGGCCTCAAGATCAGCAATCGACTGATTCCCTGAGACTGCAAATATGCCGTATAAGCATCGCAAGCTGTGACAATGCACTGAAAAATTGTGGCGATGGAGCAGACAAGGTTGAAGGTCAAGAGGGAAGCAGTCGGACTGTCTGTCCGGATGGACTGGGGGTGATGACCTTGAACCACCAATCTGCTTTTGGCCTGAAAAGGGAATTCCTTCTTGATCTGCTCATCAGACTTCTTGGTTCTCTCTTGCAAAGCTTTTGCCATCAAACGAGGTTTGCTGTTCTTGTCGGTATGCACTCACCGAGTTCCGATGACCTGGGTGTCATCAGGGAGTTGTTGGACTTGTTCTGGGGTGAGAAGTTCAACAGCTCCAAACTCTTCCAGGAGTCCCACTCTTTCTGCATGGAAACGTCAAATTTCTTTCTGTCTTCCTGATTCAGGTCTTTGAGTGAGATCTCTTAGGAAGCTGCTTTGCCGGTCATGGAAGTGTCGGCAGGGTGAACATGTATGTGTGTAGAGCTCCTCATTGACGGAGTCGTTGCTCTCTTCATCATCAGTCTCATAGTTTGACAAGGCCTTTAGTTGCCGAAGTCGCACTGTATGAGGTAGATCTGGGCAATCCCACAGCTGCGCATCACCAGCAAAGTATGGACCTGAAACAGGCGCAAATTGATTTCGCACTGGTTCAAAACGTTCTGGAGTTCTCAGGGGATGACCGTCAAGTCGGTCTGGTTGTTGCCGTAGAGATTGAATGAGTTGTGAAGGCTGTTCTTCTCGGGGAGGTGTGATGTGGAGTAGGCAATGCTGAAGGCGCAGGAGCTCGAGCTGGCGCAAGTACAGGGGCAGCTGAAGTACCATGGGAAGAAGATGCAGCCGCCCCAAAATCTAATGGGCTAGACTGCAAATCACGGGCTGGCTCATCAGCTTCTGAGCCTTGAAGTTGAAGTTGGGCAGCATGACTTCGGAGATCAACATAGTTTCGACCACGTAATAAGTAACCTGAAGGATCTCCTCAGGCAGGTAGTGTGCTGCCAAGAGCTCATCTTCACTTGCAAAACGTAACTGCTCACCTGTCACCAGGATGACCGAAGGTCCATATCGAAGCCAGTAGGCATGAGGTTGGCCGCCCTCTGTTGGAAGTTCAGGGTCTTCAGACCGACGCTGGTTCTTCAATTCAACGCCGATGACCCGGGCAGGACCAAACCATCTGTATCTTCTACCTTGGGCTCGTGCTTGGACAGGAGCTTGAAGTTGGTAGAAGTACACATAGCTGCCAACAGGATATGGGCCTCGTGTTGGAGTAGACTGAGACAGAAGTGCACGTCGCACTCGAGCATCTGTGTCCAGTCTGATTTGAGAAACTGCCCAAAGATCTGGCCAAGGCTGAGCTTGGATCATTTGCCGCCTCAAGGATTTCAAGTTTCTGGGATTCTTCAGAGTCAAGGAGCGATCCAGGAACTCGTACTTCGGAAAGGCCTTAGAACCCATTGTGGCGGCGAATAGCCATTTGGTCTTGGACTAGAATTGCGGCACTGGCTGATGATAGTGCTTGCAAGAACCATGTCTTCAAGACCTCGCAGCTGCATTTCTTGGACGGTCCTGAAGTGGATCTCTTTCCAAATTGCTCCTGCTCTTTCTACCTTCCCATTTTGCCATTGGGCTTCAAGGCCATACTCCTTCAGGTAGTCGCTGAAAAAGGCAAGATATTCTTTGCCACGATCAACCTGCATGGACTGAGGAAGTCCGGCCCATGAGCTCCAGCAAGTCAAAAAGTGGCGGAGGATGGCCTTTGACGCAGGAGGTCCTTGAGCTTGACCTAAGCAAGAAACAACTTGGTATCCAGCGGCATCATCAAAAATGTTGATAAAGGAAAAGTCTGTGCCAACCACATCCTTGCAGTGGAAGACATCGATCAGCAGGTGGCGGTCGAAGACATATCGACCTGGTAGCCGAACAGGCTTCGGCCGACGTCGCCTGATGGAATCTCCACAGGCATCACAGCTCAAAAGATCTGCTCCCTGAAGTGCTTCTGATGTTGCGGCTTGTCTGCGCAGGATGCGCTGCAAGGTGGTGTTGGTAGGATGCCCAAATTGAACATGAAGGTCTCTCAAAATCTTTCGCACTTCAGGAGAGATTGTCAACCATCGCCTCCGTCTTTCAGCTTCGGTGATGTTGAGGATGGGATCCAAATCAGCAACCTGGGCAGCTCGGATTGAAGAGTCATCCAAATGAGCTGGCTGTTCATCGCCAAGTTCAGGGACTTCTTGTGGAAGTTCTGGTTGGGTAGGCCGATCAGGTCTAACATACACAGGCGGTGCGCTGAGCTGATCCGTGACCCGAGACACACGCCCAACTCTTCTAGTCCGCTTGGTTCGGGGCGATTGAAGTTGCTGTGCAGCAGAACGAACTTCTGAAGGAAAAACCTCAGCAACACCGGAAGCCGCTGATCGCTCGGCACCTTGTTGAAGCATAGCTTGAAGAACCATTTGGTTCAGCTTGTCAGGTCAAACAAAAGCCTGGGATGCACGAGAGCCAAAACAATTGTTGCCCTCGAGATATTGATGTTGATGGTCTCTACCACAAGTCATGCCGGAGAAGAGTGCTTCAGCAGTGAGCATTGTTGTCAGGTAGGTTGACGGCTTGTGATGTGGAAGTCCATTTTCACGATCACAGTAGCCAACCTGACATCCATCTACTCCTGTGGTAATGAGAAGGCCCTCTTCAATCAACTTGACAACTTCAACAAGTTCCTCTTCTTCAAGCCATGACGATCCAGCAGGTTGTTCAACAAAAACATGCTGTTTGGCCTTCACTCGGCCTACAATGACCTTTGCAACCAACTTGAGTATGGGACGCCCTTGATCTCGAAGTTCAAGGACTGTGAGCGCTGCTTGACCACCTTTGGCTATGTTGGGCCGGGACCAATTTCCCCATGGATAGCAAGGTTGAGTGCTCACAGGGAGGTATGGGTCCTCGCAAAGTAGATCATGGCAAACATGTTTGTAACCTTGGCTGGTTGATGCATCCCATGAGGAGCTTGAAGAATCAAGTGGTGCACCAACCGCAAGGCCAGCAAGGATGGCCAAAATGGTGATACCCATCTGACCAGCAAACAACTGCTTCAACCATGTCTTGCTGTATGGTGGTCGATGAGGAAACTTGGTGAAGGTTCCAGACAAAACTTGTCTGCGTTGCCAGTCTTCACCATGGAGTGACCATGGAGTGAGGCTTGCCATGCACTGAACTTCTTGCTCTTCTTGGTGGTGTCCTTCCGGGCAACAAATTGGTCACAATTGTCCGTCACAAAGTTGACATCCTCGCAGACTTCTGCTTGTCGCAAGGGATCAAGGTGGTCAGGAGACTCAGGAGGAAGGAGACCAGCACGACGCATGCCTGCAACTTCTTCGCGCAGGAAGTCAAGCTCGATCTGAGCATCAAGAACATCATCAGGGTTCCGGCCATCAAATCCATGAACCATGCAGTGCTCGTAGTAGTCAAAATCGGTCATGGCAAAAGCCTCGTCCTCGGGCTCGTTGGGACGAGGTGACTCATATTGATCCAAAGCAGTGAGGTCAAAGTCCAATAGACTCACTGCCAGTGTCCCTTCTTGGTGCGAACCAAGGGGAGCCCGATCACGCCAATCTTGCGGAAATCCACAGTGCGTGATCCGACATCGATCACTGTCTGGAGTTCTTCCATGAAAGGGCGAGAAAGCAAAAGGGGAAGCGCTGTGAAGCTCGCCATTGACTCCACTGATTCCGATGGGAAAAAGCTTCACTGTGTCGCTGGCAATCTGGCTGCCAACGCCTCGAAAGGACTGCTTCTTGAGGCGCTTGCGACTGGAAAGTCCCAAACAACTCTGACCATTCAGTTCCATGCGTTGTCCTCGTGCAGCCTGAATCCAAGATTGCAAGTCCAGGAGGATCTTGCTCATCAGAGGCGTAGGTCTCAAGGCTCAAACGATCACCAGAGTTAGGATCGTCACCAACCATCACCACTTCAAAATCATGTACTTGGACTGCTTCGGGAAACTGAATGTTGAAACAAAGTGGAACCCGAATGCATCGTCGAAGGTCGCTTGAGTGGCCGAAACTCACCAGCTTTCCACATGTGGGTGATTGCTGAGTGAAGAAGTTTGGCACGACCATACAAGTAAAAGGCCAGGCGGTAGATCTCAGGAACCACTGGCTTCTTCTCCAAAGCCAAAAGCAAAGGCTGATGACAAAAAACTGCAGCTTCTGGGCTCGATGCCATTTGACAAAAAGTGTAGCCCTCATACAGCGTGTCAGAACCGCAGAGAGTGCTGTCGCCAGGCAAAGGCTGCAAAATGTCTTGATCATGACTTGCCAAAAGAAGAAATTCTGGGAAATCTACGACAGGAGTGATCAAATTTCCATAGTCCCAAAAACGTGGGTCACCATGAGAAACTGGCGAATGATCTTGGCTGTTTTGGGTTCATCTGATCCCCGACCCTCACACAACTCCCAATCAGCAGCAGCAGACCTTGGTGGAGAGGTCCTGGAAGGAGAGGTGCTTGGAGAGGATTGAGGGGCAACGCCAGGATATCCATGTGGAGGTCGCAGAGCTTTCCGGTCTTGTTCATCTTGCAGCCTTGTCACGGGCTCGGCAAACACTTGCAAAAAGTTCTCCAGACCTAGCTGGTCGACGCCACAAGGTGCACAAAGCAATTTGAACCAAATAACGCCAAAGCTGACCAGGATCTTTTCGTTATGCGAAAATCTCTGCTTTGCTGCATTCGCTGTCCTTGCGCACGATGTGTCTCGTGTGTCCATGTGCTCCCCGGTGGTACCCTCTTTCGTTCCCACCGTAATAGCTGCGATGGGCGCACAGCTGGGTATCTTTCAGTACCATCAACACCTCATGCGTTGATGAAGGCAAAGGAAAAGTGAAACATGCTCGAAAATTGTCATTGCGCTCTTCAAGCGTCTTCTCTTTCACGGAGTTCACCAAGTAGCCTGACGGAGCTTCAGGTACTTGTTGGAGCGCGTTGGGCTTCAAATCCAAAGGACCAACGCAAACGCGGGTTCATCCTCAGTCATGTGCACATTCTCAAAAGACTTGGCATACTCAGAGACCGCATTGGAAACATGAGCTTCGTTGGAGACATGGACCTGGTTGTTCACATGAATGTCCAAATTCTTAGAAGCGATGTCATAGCCATGAGTGGCAAAGGTGAAGCTTCATATTCAGATTCCAGCTTGTCATGCAGCACGAAGAACGTAGTCTTCTTGTTGCCAGCATGCTGTGAGCTACCGGGCTTCTTCTTCGGAGAGGCACTCTTGCCGGGACCACGCTGTTGGGGCAAGCGTCATCGCCATACCAATGGCCCTTCTGGTGGCAAGAGGTGCAAGTTGTCACGGACTTCAAGAACTTCACCGCATCGCCACGAGCTTGCTTGGCCTTGGCATCGAAGGAGATGTCGCCAGAAGGTTTGAAAGGATTCTCCTCAGGATTGAGGTCAGGAAAATCTTGCAAAAAGGTCTCCATGTCATCTTCATTTTAGGATTAAGCGCCGTCATGCGCTGGTGCATCACAGGATTCGTAGGTCTCTTCAGGGTCGTAGTCGCCACCTCATAGCCAGCATAGGTCTCATCATACTGCGCCTCATATGTCTCGGAGGCGGCAAGGAAGTGGTGAGGTCTGCCACGGCCTTTTCCCAAAGAGCGAGGCTTCGGCTTTTCATACCTGAACAGAATGCCAGAGTCCCAGAGTCTCGTGGAACTCCACCTCGAGCACATCCCAAGTAGTCTCGACGGCGCACAGGTTTGCCTGATGCATGAGGAAACTGGATGCGCATGGCGTTGGCAATCTGGTCAAAGTCGTACGTGTTGTTGACAGAGCTGAAAACAGAGACCTGCTCCTTCTGGTCTAAGCCGCCGAAGATCAGCAACATCATAGCCCGCAGATCTTGGGAGACCGACGTCTCAGAACTGACTTCAGTCAATCACCGAAAGTCCTGTTTTCTGCGAATGATGTATTGCTGCATCGTTTCTTGGGGTCGCCTCCAAACATTTGGCGAGTAGAACGCCTGCAGGAAAAGCTCGTTTGCCTTGACAGGCTTCACAGAGGCTTTGGAATCTTTTAGGGCCTTCAAGAAGTTCTTCAAGCCAGTCTGACTTGGCTTGCCCTCTGAATCCTTCGTCTTGGTCTTTGCATGCTCGAGCTTCCTGACAGCCTCGTAGGCTGTGCCGCTGAGGCCTGCACGTAAGTGCACTGCAGTGGCTGCTTGCATCGAGTCTTGTCCTTCTCTTCCATGCCAAAGATCCCATGCACGTTCTTCATCTTCATCATACAGTTCTGGTTCGCCAGCATACTGAGGGACTCCATATCTGTCCACATCAAGCCTTGCCATCAGTGGTGCCAAAGGTCAAGGCCAGGACCAGGAGAACCTTCAGCTTGTAGTGCACGTGAAGCACCGGCCGCAAGGAGCGGGCGCAAGTCAAGCACAGCAGCCACCGTTGACCACCAGGACAAAGAGGATGAGCGCCGGCGGAAGCGCAGCAGGAGCCACGCCAAGCAGATGCCTGAATTAAGAGGCTCCGCTTACCATCAAAATCTCAACTGCGGCGAGTGAGAACGATGGCACCAGGTTTTCAGCCGAAAGGGCAATGGATGAATCACCTGTGCAATGCTGTTGATTCTGGTCAAATTCACACTAAATGTAATTTCATGTAGTCATATAAACGTATTGAAATGTACTTCGATGTACTCAGATGTACAGTAATTGATGGTAAACAAATGTAATTAAGTTTCATTCAATTGAAGTAGATGTAACGTGTTCAAGTGTAATAAAATACAACTGGATTTAATTAAATGCTATTCAGAGTTCAATGGAAATAAATGTAATGTAATTCAATGTAATTCAATGCAATTAAATGTAATGAAATGTAGCTAAATGTACTTGATGATAATTGATGGATTCACTGTTGAACCACATGCGCTTGCGAAATGGACAAAACCATTGCCTCACCTTCACAACGTACGTCTCCACATGGCCACCGCAGCAGGAAAAGTCGTAAAAAGCAGGTTCGCAAAGACGCCTGAAATAGACTGACTGCCTTGAAAGGTTTACGAGCTGCAAGGGTGCCTCCCACTGAACTTCGAATTCCTGGGCATGGGCGTGCATTGAGAGGCTGACAATTTGTGTTTTGTGATCATCCATCCGTCTCACACGTCTCACAGGTGCAATCCGTCGTACGCAAAGTGAAACCAAACACAAGCGTCAGATTTGCTAAAGCTCGCCAAGCGTCAGTGAAATCTTCAAGAATGACGCCAAAATAAACATAAAAGCTGCCCAAAAGGTCGTTCGGATTATATGACCTCAAGTACATCACATTGTAATTCTGCTGTAATTCTGCTTTCTTGGGCCTGTTTGTTGGCACGTCTTCCCTGCACAGATGGCTCGTTGCTGCACACTTGAACTGTGGCCAAGTCACAAGGAGAGCAAAAAGGTCTGGGTGCCGTCGGGTTTAACCTGTTCGCAATTGTTCAAAGCTTTCAACAATCCCTCAACAATCCCTCAACGATCCCACTCCAACCATCTCCAAACCACACGCAAAAATGTCTGTGGTTAGCCTCCGCTGAAAACGGTCAAATGTGCCCTGAGTTGTGTCGCTCGGTGTCACTCCAAGGAACGTTCGTTTCTTGGAGGGTGCCTTTTGTGTACACCAACTTCTTCACTAGCGGTGTGCCACGAATAAAGTTGACCTTCAAGGTTTCAGGCACTCTGTATGCACCAAATTGATGAACGATGCTGCCAGTTTTTGAAACCGCGAAACATTCGAAACCATGCCATGTCTGTGGCCTCATAGGGGGTGTCTGGATAGAGGATCGATCCCAGAGAAGTGGATGCTTGCATCGTGACACTTGCTCGCTCCCTCGAACGTGCTTTCCCGCTCGAACTTACTGAAGGTAGCTTCGGAAAAGTGAGCACCTGGCAGAGTGGTTTGCATTTAAATTGCTGTTTCAAAAGTCCTGGGAGTACGTTTTAATCCGTGAGCTCTCAAACGACCTTCATCCAACGGCCTGTTGGTCCAGAGAAGCTTTGACCACCTGATTCTGAGAAGTACTTTGAGCGCAGTTGTCAGCGTCGTGAGTATTGCAAAACTTTGCCTGCGGATGGAAACCAGGGATCTGGCAAAACAGGAGATCAAACAGAACACACGTCACCGAAAGAATCCACTCTGGGCCAGTAAAGCTATGAAGTCCAATTCACACCCTTGGCTTGATAAAGATGTATTTTCATGCTGGCACGTAGCCACCTGTTATGGCCTGTTCATGGCAACCAATCTCTCCAAGGTACCCTCTGGTAAACTAACATAGCTATTGAACATGGCCCAGTCGAAGTAGTGTATCGTTTTCCCATTAATAGCATGGTGATTTTCCATAGTTTTTTGTATGTTTACCAGAGGGTAAAATATGTTACTAAATCTGTTCCAAAATGCTGAAATTTGGACCCGGGAGTTCTGGCGAGTTTTTCTCTGGTGCAGTTCCATGCACGAAATCTCCGGCACGCTGGGGCCAGTGGCAAAGTAGCAACCTCACCGACATGAACGGCCCAGGTCTGATAAATGTTGCGAAAACATGCGAAAACCTGGTAAAAACACCAAGTCTCATGCGAAAAAACATCATTTTCCCCACTAGAATAGCCTATTGTTGCCAAGTCGTCACGCAATTTGGATTTGATATCACAATTATATCCCTACAAATCTGCAGTGCCCCTTGATGCTTCTTGCCTCGGAAAAGTATCGCAGAAAACATCTTCTTGTTGGGTTGGTCATCATCATCCCTGTCGAAATTGCTACTAGGCTACTGGTATTTGATGATTAGATATGATTAGTACGAGTTAATAATCATGGATCAAGGAAAACCTCTTTATGTCAAGGAGCCTGTGCGGACATCTTTGTAGCCATAGCACTTGAAGTTTCTGGCACACAGGGTGGCACAACTTCGCTGTGCGTATGCACGCATATAAGCTGGGATGGTGATGCGGTCCTAAGGGCAGTGACGCAAGGGCGGTATCCTTTCTGAATCCGTGAAAATCAGTAGAGACCCGCAGGATTGGATTGGGAACCTCTCAAGTCTCAATCCAAAGAAATCGGTCTCCACAACATCAGATTAGTCAACGGAACTTCAAGACATCGAGTTCCACAGAGGAACACCACGTCCTCATCCAGGTGCATGAAGACTGTCACAAATTCGCTGGAGGAGTGGTTCTCGCTGACAGGAAGGGCCAAGTGAAACTCCTGGAATGCTGCTTCGATCCGCCTTGGCTGAGGAGAGCTGTTCAGGCATGTGTTTAGTGTTTTCGGAGAGTGCGCAACACGAATCGCTCTCCACTTGAGTTTGTCCGGGTATAGGGGATACCTTCTGGGGTACCCTATCTTCAGACCATCCCGCTTTGAGTCTGCCACAACGAAGACAAATTCCGCGGGATTGCAATGGCTCGACCTGCCAGGAAAGTGGCGGTGCCTCGCGAGGCAAAGAAAAAGACTGCTTCAGCGACTTGACAACTGAGCTTGCCACCCTTCCAAGAACCTCTGAACGGATAGCACACTTCATATGTCGAACCGTCTTTGGTGACCCCCGTTAGAAGCATGCTGCCTCAGTGCCATTGAGACTGGAAAGCACCGTTCGGTGGGCTCAAGAGGCTCAAGGTACTTGGACAGCAGGCCCGGGGGGTGCATAAAAAATTGGTGCCCCAAATCCAAATGATGGTGAATACAACATATGTAACATAATACTAATTCAACCAATGACCCAGATCTGTATCTGCGGTCCTTCAATAGGGGTTTAACCTTTGACGCATTCCATCCCATTCCCCTGAATAGGCTGCATCTGGCAGTCCCACTGGTTGAGGGCCAGGCGGACGAGAATATGAATTTCAAGCGCAGTAATCTGATATACCCGTTCCTGGACATAGGCCAATGGGCCAGGGCCACAAATTCATTCTATTTCATTCCAAACTGGGTAGTCGCAGATGGAAGTCAGTGATGTGAAGAATTTGAATCATGACTCAACGGGACATTGACGTCTGAGGGCAGGACTTGGCTCAGCGTACCAGCCAGGAATTGAATGATGGTGGGATAGCTGGAGTTCTTCCGTTTCAACGGCACGTGCTGCGTAAGCCTTGGTGCAGGCACGGGCTTGCCGGCTTGCCGGCTTGCCGCAACCACACACAGCATTCGCCTTGACAAAACACACACAGCACAGTTTCTGAAGGAAAAGGTGCATCATGTCACAGTGCAAATAGTGCAAAAAATGTGCAATAGATGCAATAGATGCAGAGATAGGCCAAGATACTGCCTTGAAGTTGAGGTGATGGTCTCCCCAATCTGAAGGTCTCCATCAAACATCGTGGCATTCATGTGATGCGTTCGCTCAAGCTGAGAGCTGGCCGATAGTGTGGTGGTTCCATGAAGCTTGGGGATAAATAAGGCATAGTCCATGACTTCGAAGTCCCAGTTTGGAACCAATCCAGGCACGTCGGTCACCAAGCCTACTATCTCTGGCCTCAGTGCACAGTTCTTTAGGCAAAAGAAGAGCCACAAATTAGAGTAAATTAGGAGGGTTCAACCACAACATCGCAAAGCATTGGGAAAACATGGGAAAACCAAAGGATCTCAGTCCCAGCAGCACATCCGTGCGGTGCTTAATCAGCCAAGCCAAACTGGCTAAGCACAAGAGCATTGCCAGCAGGGTCACAACGGGCATAGACACAACGAGCAAAAGTGAGATCGAATTTGAATGTCCAGAGACCAAACGAGGTACCCAAAACATGTCCATCGTTTTGAAGTAATCCGATTCTGTCTCGGCGTCGTCATCCGCGTCATCCTCATCCTGGCCGCCCTCGAGCGCTGCGAATGATGCGGCAGACCTTTGACGTTCTGCCGTCTCCTCAAATCGTGCCAATTCGATGCAAGCATTCAAATCCTGTCTTTCCCGGGCAGCACGGCAGAAGATGCCCTCAGAGATGGGGGTCAACTTATGCTCCGAGGACGGCTCCACACGTTCCGCATCAGAGCCCTGCTCCAACTTCTGCATGCACATCCGGTTGATGGCCTCCTGCTCCAACCTCAAAGAATTCAACAAGGAGGATACCATGTAGTACAGCGGCGAAGTGAAGACCACAGTCTGAATGGCCATGGCCTTCCACCCAATGATGCGATCATGCACACAGCTTAAGGCATCAAACAACAAGACGGCCACTGCAACAGCAAAGCCCAGGTAGGTGTAGGACAAGAGGAAATCGCTGCGTGAAGCGGCCGTGCTGAAGTCTATCATGACGCCTTTCAGGAACAGGTTGTGGTAGAGAAGCCGACGGTTGAAGCACATGAAAATGCGAAGAAGTGCAAAAGGTCCAAAAATCAGCGGGTAGCACAAGAGAAGCATATCTGCAGGGTTGTTGCCAAAGGCAAACTTCTGCAGGAAGGTGGAGGCCGCAAGAAGAAGCAAGCCACATCCAATGATGAAGCAAACAGCGTCCAGCATACCCTCAAACATGATATCCAGGCTCGATGGCACCACCAAATGCGGATCTGTCTTGTCTTCACCTCCGTCATCACTGCGTTTCCTCCTGTTCAGAATGATCTCCCGCAGCAGCCAGCCCATGACACCTGAGCACTCAGCACTGGAAAATCTGGAATCAAGGGAGGGATTGATTGGAACTGAACTTTAGCCCAACACTCAACTTTCATCACACGTTTCATACGTTTTCTTCAGTGAGGCACCCAGAGTGGCCAACACAGTCAAGAAGACGAGAACCTCCAGAAGGTCTTGCACGAAATTGTGCACGGAGTCCATTCGTTGCATCCTGGCGGCGGAAACAAATCAAGTTGAAACTCACCAGGTCACCCTTTGGGGAAGAAATCCCACCTTGTTGCAGAGATGAAGGGGCTAGCAAGAATTCGCAACTTCCATGGCCGGGGTGGAAAGCGAACTGCTGCCTAGGGGCCGCTAGGGGCCGCGCTTCGTGGCCGCCATCGAGAAACACACGCCATCGAATCAACTGAAACTAGGATGGTGTCCTTTATGAAATCCGCCCGCACCGAAGGTGCTGGGGCGTGATCTTCCGGATGGCACTCGTAAAAGGTTACAGGTTTACCTTGGGGGGGGGGGCATTTTTCGGCCAAAACCTCCTGTTTTTGATAGGTCGTGATGCTCGCCTTCAAAAAACACTGTAAAAAACAGTACGGAAGACACCTGTTCGTGAACGCGCCCGTCCAAAATCGGCAAGCGA
>Ga0126342_10006452_pt1 | contig 20795 bp, 24 predicted proteins | sample Cyp1metagenome_FD_92528 | JGI IMG/M metagenome (GOLD analysis project Ga0126342, IMG submission 92528) | Coral microbial communities from Lord Howe Island, Old Settlement Bay, Australia - Cyphastrea 1 metagenome | ecosystem: Host-associated > Invertebrates > Cnidaria > Coral ...
AGTAGTACCGCACAAGGCGGTGGCGGAAGTTTCAAACATAGGAAACCTATAGGAGAGATTGGTTGTTGTGAATCACGGATGGCAGAGCGAATCCACTGATGGACCGAAAGGTGGTTGGAGCTGTGTTTTTTGGAATGGTTGCAATGGTTGCAGTGGCGTCGGTCACCTCACCCACAACTGCGGGATGTAGAGTGGTGTAGTGCAGTTGTAGTTGTAGTTGCAGTTGTAGCTGTAGTTGTAGTGTAGTGGAGCTGTAGCTGCAAGGTAGTGTACTCAGTGTATTTGCAAGTGCAGTTGCAGTTGTAGTCGTGGTGTGGTGTAATTAGTGTAGTGTAGTGCAGCGTAATGTCGTGTAATGTTGTATAGTGTAGTGGCCTAGTGTAAGGTAATGTAGTTGTAGTTGTAGTTGTAGTTGTAGTGTAGTGTAGTTGTAGTTGTAGTGTAGTGCAGTCTAATTAGTGTAGTGTAGTTGTAGTTGTAGTTGTTGTTGTAGTTGTAGTTGTAGTTGTAGTGTAATGCAATGTAATCAGTGTAGTGCAGTTGTAATTGTGGTTGTAGTTGTGGTAGTAATTGTTGTTGCAGTTGTTAGTGTAATTGGTGTAGTGTAGTGTAATTAGATGTAATGAGTGTAGTGTAGTGTAATTAGTGTAGTGTCAGGTAGCGTAGTATATTTGCATTTGTAGTTGTAGCAGTAGCGTAGTGGTAGTTGTAGTTGTCTGTTTATCTATCTATCTATCTATCGATCTATCTTTCTATCTGTTTGTCTGCCTGTCTGTCTGTCTGTCTGTCTGTCTTCTGTCTGTCTGTCTACCTGCAAGCTTAAAAACGCAGCAATTCTGCGAGACTTCCTCAATTTCTGAACTTGACAGCATCAAAAACGAAGCAATTCTGCGAGACTTCCTCAATTTTTGAATTTAACAGCGTCAAAAACGAAACAATTCTGCGAGACTTCTTCATTTTCAAACTTGACAACATCAAAAACGAAACAATTCTGCGAGACATCCTGCAAAAATGGAGAGTTGCATGCAGCGCTGACGGCCTCGTACCAATGCGTTTAGCGATTTTTCCAGTCCACCTGTCTAAACTACTGCGCCGGTCATACGAAGTACTGCACCTGTCACGCAAAATCATCTCAGCAAACCTGAAGATCTGAGGCTCCAAAATGCAACCCCTCTCAGGAAATCAGCGCCCGGACCTCCTAACAGCTCTGATGAACATGTCTCTTGTATTGCGCCTGCCACGGAAAATGCATCTTAGATCCTCTTCAAATGTCCCACGCCTGCCATCGTTTTTGGAAATTCTACAAAAACCCAACGTTTTGCTCACTTTTGCCAAGGTGCACAATCTCTTGCGCCTGCCACGCGAAACGGCATCTGAACGTCAAAAAGTGGTCCGAGCATGTGGTGCTTTTAACATTTTTGCTTTGAAACGTGCTTCTCACCACAATGGCGTGCACCTTTTCAACATCTCAAGTTCCAAAACTGCTCCGAACCCGTCAGTTTTTTACACTTTTGACTTCGAAATGTGCTTCGCGCCACAACGGCGTGCACTTTTTCGACACCTCAACTTCCAAAAGTGCTCCGAACCCGTCAGTTTTTGACACTTTTGACTTCGTAATGTGCTTCGCGCCGCAACGGCGTGCACTTTCTTGACATCTCAACTTCCAAAAGTGCTCCGAGGCTGACGTGTTTTGTACATTTTGACTTGGGGAAATATGCTTAGCGCCACAACGGCGTGCAATTTTTCATCTCTCATCTGGCCAGCTGGCTCCGCACGCGCCGCTTTAGCGAGCCTACTTTTCGACCCTGCCAACCACAAATCATTGGAAAAACACGGTGTTTCGCGACTTTCCTACTTTTTCGCACACCTGGATCTTCTTTCTTCGGAGACTTTCTCTTTTTGATCTTCTCTCTTCTTCTCTTCTCTTCTCTGACTCTTCCCATCTCTGCTTTTCATCTGTCCATATTGTCGGAAGTTTGACTTCTAAACTTCCTTCGATAATTATTCGAAAAGAGTTTTTTATTTCAGATGATTTTTTTTAGATTATTGATTATTGAATAGTAACAATAATATGATATTGAATTATTACAATTTACCCGTTCCTTTTGCTGATCTCTGAACAGTTGCTGACCTTCTCCAGGTCAGGGCGGCTAATGCCAGACCATATTCTCGAGGCGAATGTTGCTGATTTGGGGCCGGTTTTCGGGCACCAAACTACTGTGGATGGAAAAATTCCTGCACCAGTTGGTAACTATTGGGAACTACGAAACACTGTAAATGATGGGATTATAACGGGATAAACCATTTATCAACTGGTGCAGGATTTCTTCCATCCACAATATGGATGCTCGATTTCATGTGGTTTTGCGCAGACGTGAAATATACATGGTAAGCCTAGAATTACCAATTTAAGATGGAAAAACAAATTTGAAACCCGACATGGCCCCTGTGTGCCCAATGAATTGAGACATAGCAATGCGATCCGATGTGGTAATACCACGTTTGACTCAGACATCTCTCCAAACATCCATATTCATACATCAATTTCCTATATATTTTTAATATATACTATACAACATTGGGGACAACCCGTGGTATAGCAATGGACCCCGTTGTTGTTATGTTTGTTTTCTTTTAAAGCTCCTAAGAACACTAAATTTCGGTCGGGTTTTGTTTGGATTTACCAAACGTGATAGTTCCAAGGCTCCACTGCACAGCCTGATGTGTATGGTATGTACGACTAGTTGAACACAAAGCCGAATGCATTGAATGATCTTGAATGCTAACTCAACTGATTCGTATTCCACATGGATGACTGGATGACTCTGACTGGATGACTCTGACTTCGGGGTTTCGAAACTTCCAAATGCTGCAAAGATGGGTGAACAACCACTCATGCAAACACATCAATTGAAAGAGTATCTCAGGCCTGCAACAATATGTCTTCCAGGTGGTTCTTGGTTTGATGTTTTTTGTTGTAAACCAGAATGGGATGCAAAGACGATTTATAGGAAACCCTACAAAACAACTATTGGGTGGTGTAATTTTCCCTGAAACCTGGAAATTAAGGAGGAAATACCACCTATTACATACTGTAACATCCTGGAACAAACTTATTGTTGTTTTTTTTGGGGCCCCCCCCATTATGTGGTCCCAAGTATAAAGTATAAAGCATCCACAATGTCACCATGAATGGTTCTTTAAAAAAACCCTCCCCAAATGGTTGGTCTATGGCGCTGGCGGATGCGACATCTCGACAGGTTCGGTGTCTCAGGGTGGACGCTCCTGAGTGGCGATATGAGCTGGTGCATAGCTGGCGCGGCCCGATGTGTTTTTGTAAAGTTGAGATGGTTCAACTAGGGGGCAATTAAAACTGGCTGGTGGTTGGAACATGAATTTTATGACTTTCCATATATTGGGAATAATCATCCCAACTGACTTTCATATTTTTCAGAGGGGTTGAAACCACCAACCATAAAATTAAGCATTTATAGATATTTATGGCAACCCAAAAGATTCCGAAGTTTGTCAAATCCTCCGCATTTTTTTTGGGGTTTTCAACAAAGGATTACATCCGGCAGTTGGAGGGTTTAGACATCACGGGTACATGAAATTATGAGGTATATACTGTAAATCCAATGAAATGATAAACCCAATGAGATAAACTATAAGAACATATCGTCAAGGAGATAAACCCAATTGTACAAATAATGCACAGCTTGGTGCTCATGGAATTGGGTATACCCGTATGACTGGGATAATGCAAAATGACCCCCCAACGGTTAGTTACTGAAATGGTTTGTTATTGGCTTTACGGTTTTCCCAATTCTTTCGGGGTTATTCCGTTTCAAGACTGGGGGAAGAAGCGCCTAGGAAGCAGTTCCCATTGGTTGATCAATCATTTTCTTCGTGGCAAGAAACCATTGTTTGTTACTTTGTTTGCTTACCCAATTCGGCTGCTCACTATCCATAGTCTCCATAGTCTCCATAGTCATGGTTGTTATTTGTTGTTGTTGTTGTCATACAAAAGGGCGCTCACCTCAAACCATCCCCAATTTCATCAGAAATGGGTTGAACAAACCCTGTTGGGTCTATATAACTATTTGAGGGTTATTTTACATCATCCCAGTCATTTGGGGGGTAGTTATCAATTTCGTTGACTCCAACTGGGATTGTTCTCCACCCCATTGTAGGTAAATGATTCCCACAAGGGAGGCAATTGACCATTTTACCTCTTTATCTACTCAGTCTTACCACCAAACGTATTTGGGGTGTTGGGAGGAACTCTGTGAAGTTGGCTTACAAACCTCATCAACCTAGATATCTCTACCATATACCCATACCCTATAGTTGTATGAGTTCTAAACTCACTTATCAAAGGAAACAAAGCGCAGCCAGCATATCCAGCGCATAGTCAGCATAGCCAGTTTTAGCCAGCGACAGGCCGAGTGGCATCTCCATCTTCGTTGGCGACCGACGTGTCCTGGTGAAGAAGCCTGACGATGAGCACTTCGAGGCTCCAAACCCATGTTTTGTTCGAAAATCAGGGGCTGTGGGAAGCTCTCAATTTATACCAAAAAGAGTATCCACTGTTGAACAAACAAAGGATTAATTAAGTATAGTGCATAGAACTGATGACCATGCCGTACCTCATTTTCAGTTGTGTTTTGAGAAATGATCAAGAATTCAAAATGGTCGGCAAGGATTCCCCTTTTTTAACAGGTCAAAAGATCTCCCCCAAAAAAAGTGGTATACATCACCACGGAAATATATGTGCCATGGTCATCCGTTCATGCCATGGTCATTTCCCCTATGTTTTTCCCATGGATTCCCATGGCTGGTCACCAGCACCATCTTGGATGACCAGCACGCTAAAATATGGGGGGTTTTCGAAAAGAGGGCTACCCCAATAGCTGGATGGTTTATTTCATGGAAAATCCCAATCTAAAGATGGATGATTTATAGGGGTGCCTCTATTTCAGGAAACAACCATATGTGGCTTAGATCCATATGATTCCATATATATATTCCATATATATATATTCCATATTAATGCCCTAGATTTCCCATGAAATTGGTATGTCATTCCGTTGGAAATTCGGAAATGCCAACTATGGCTGGAGATCTCCCCAATCCCATTCCCCAATGGCATCAGCTCCACGGCAACATCCGCTATTTGAGCTCCCATGGACCGATATTGAAAGATATGAAAACCAGTTTGAAATCTCCAGTTTTCATGGATTTTCATGGTCATTTTTTCCAGCTAGCCACCTTTTTTTTTTGGGGTAATAGCTGGCATGGGATCGAGCAAAGCCAGGCGCCAGGACCTCTAAATCTCACCCCCTGGGTGGTGCGGAAGCCATTGGAGGTGCGCCTTGAAAGATTTTTCAATCGGGGATAGGATGGGTGATGCATATAGATCTGCTTGATTCTGCTTGGATGTTTAGATGTTTCAATTTTTTTCACAGTATGCTTGGGGTATTTTGCAAGATTGAGATCAATTATGGATGTTCTAGGCCATATTTTGGAGGGTTCTCTCCACCGACCCAATGATTTTTGGGATGTGATGAAAACATCTGGGCAGTGGAACAGTCCACGAATGCTGTTGTCCGTTTTTCAGAACATCAAAGAATTGGGATGATTGTGCCTAGAATTTGGTGCTCCTCGTTGATAAATTGGTGTGCACTCCCCATGAATGACATATCTAATCCAACACTTACTGGAATTCAACAACAAATTTGCTAACTTAAATCAGATATCATTCCCCATTTTTGATAGTAAACTTCACCATTTTTTTGGTTTGGTTAAATCCACGGTAGTATGTCGCTGGGGCACCAAGCGAGCCAGGTAAATCAGCCGATGCAGGTGCAGCTGTTTGGGGTTAATGGTTTATAGTGACCCCCTAAAAAGATGCAACGTAACAACCCAGTGAGTGACAACTTACTTTTCTATACTTTTCTCATCAGTTCTATCTTTTTCGGGCTTAGTATAATGGGAGGTAAAAAGCAGGGGATGAAACCACATAATGGGACCGTAAACTGCTTGATATGAACGGGGGATGGGATTATTCCGAAGAAACATTTTTTAGAGGATAGCACCTGCAGCTTTTCCACCAACAGCCACGAGAATGAGACAGGTGAAAGTTGCCTTATCAACGACAAAGAGTGAGATTTGGGCGATTGGCAATAAGCTCAGTGGGGCTCGGCTCAGTTGAGGATCAGGTGCGGACTACTGTAAACCTCCAATTTCGAAGGCAATTAGTCAGCAGGAGATGGGTCAAAAAGAGGCTCTCAGCAAAACGGATGCTTTCATGCTACATGAATGACCAGCCATTGGTCTGTTGGTATACTTGATCCATAGCGATTTCACACCTTAAATGGATACTGTCATATACCTGGTCCAAATAATTATACCTGGTCTTTCGATGTTTTTTTCGTATTTCTGGTGTTTTTCCCCCACAGTTTTGATGAGTTTTGGTGCTTCTCCCCTTGAGGCAATCCCTGTCTCAGGCTTCGTGATCAGCGTGCCCATCCTGCGTGACGAGGAGGTGGTTGAGCGGGTCATTCAGCTGCAACCGCCCTTGAAGGATCTGGGGCCCGTCTGGAAAACTGCGACCGAAGGATCACCTCGGATATTCATGGAATTTCATGGATATCCTATAAGATCCTATAAGAAAAACCATGAAATTGCAGATGTTCGGGGAAAAATGCGATTCTAAAAACCATCAAATTCGGGTTTCCCCGAAAATTTCAGACCAAACTGGTGAAGGAGATGCAGATGGGTGATTTTTGTGGAGCTACTGAATGACCATCAAATACCATGCCCCCAACGAACAGCGCGACCCTGACAATCACTACTTATTACTACAGGACTGTGGTTTTTTTACCCCCTATTTGGCAAGATCATGCAAGATCTATGTTAGTTTGGGATTGTATAGGGTATTCCGCAGTCGTATCCACAAGTTGGGAAAAATGAGAGCCGCCCAACAGGATTTATGTGGATCAACTGACTTTTGGGGTACCCCCTGACCCTGGCTGCCTAACTGTTACCCATGTGTATGGGTCAACTGAGGCTTGGCGTTTACATCACTTTCAATGAAGTGGTTTTATGATGTTTTATGCTTCAAACAAATCCTTATATATTGTTTACTTATCTCGACATAAATTGACATCAAATCAACATTTTGCTGCCTGGTAGCCATCCATTTTCTCCTTCAAACATCCTAAACAATTGTTTTGTACAAGGTAGTGTATTGTTGGCGGTATATATTATATTATATTATTATATAGGAGATATTCCAGTAAATTCAATATTTTCACATTTATCTACAATGATAAATCCTCATTTTTTATGGTTGAATCCCACATATCCTCCATATCCATATCGCATATATCGATGTTTCCTTCACCAGGACCGAATGAAGCTTGACCTTGAGCGAGTGCATCTGTAAGCACCCCAGAGTTGTGATTTCTGGAGCCAGGTTGGATCGACAATTGCTGGGTGAATAGTATATGGAAACCTGAAAAAACATGGATTTCCCATTGATATATATATATATATATCTATATAGAGTGTGTGTTTTTTCGTGTTCGTCATTCTGCATCATCAGTTTTTATGTGTTTTTGTCCCACTTATTTTTTGAAGGGAGACCTTCGATGGATTTGAGAACATTGCGGAAACCTTTCAAAAAGGTTTCTAGAGTTTGGACCCGTTCTGAATTGTCCCGACTTTCTCACATAGTTTATATATCCTCATGATCGCTACTTGGTAAATATTGAGGATCCCAAAGAAGCCCATGAAAGGCGTGTTTCAGCTGCACCATCATGTGGGTTCGACGCTCCCACTTGAGCAATGCCCAAATGTCCCGGTAATGCTGTGATTGGCTTATGGAAAATGGAGGTTTCCGACCGAAGTCATGGTACCCCAAACTATCCAAGTCATGGATGATCGTATTGAAACCCATGATCTCGGGAATCCCCGGCTTTTGCCATGTCTCAGTCCTCAGGTGGGTCATGGAACATCGGCCGGACCGTGTGTCAAAGAAGGAGTCCAAGGGACCTGGTGTTTACGCTGGACCTGGCTGGAGATGTTCCAAATCTCCACTGCTTGGTGGGTTCATGGGGAAATATGTTTGCTGTTGACATCGGTTTGAGGATTGAAACATTCAGGACGAACAGCCGGAAGGGCTGAGGCAAATGGTTCAATGATCTAAGCAATTTCTGATGAGGGCGACTCACTGCAGGTCGCCACAGCTTCTGGTTCTTCGGGGCGACCTAAAAAGCATAAACATATCCATGTTTTCAACCCATGGAGAATCTGATGAGATACCCTCTGGTAAACGTTTACATAACTATGGAAAATCACCACCATGTTTAATGGGAAAATCCACTATTTCTATGGCCATTTTCAATAGCTATTTTGACATAACCAGAGGGTAGAGACCCAATCGTACAGGGTTTATTGTTGGGAGCTAAGGCTACCACGGTTGGTTTTTGTCGCATCAACTCCGGGTCCAACAGAGACAGGTTTCCCACAAGAATCAAAGGTTGGATTATGGGAAAACAAAACAAATGGGTATGGTATGGTATTACATGGGGTATGGTATGGTCAATTTTATGTAATAAGATCCCATGATCAATGGGAATAAAAAAGGATCCTAAAATGGAGGTACTGTACGTTAGTACCATATTTCTAGCCATATTTTGTGATATTCCCTGAAATTTCGGCCTCAAAAATAGGCCTTATATATATATGGATATATATGGTAGGTACCTCCAATGTAGGTTCCTGAATGGCCATTGAAATATGGAGATTATGTTTCCCATATCCTCCATGTATGGTATATTTACCAACATTTACACCATAAATGTCCCAAATGTAGGTAGATATACCATACATGGAGGATATAATGTTTAGTATTTTTTTACTGTTCCAATTCGGAAACACGAATCCACAGGCGGGCTTAAGCAAATCCAAGTAAAAAGACATCATGTCAAGGCCGTAATTCATCCAGAATGGGGTGAGGACACGCTTCGATGTGTCGAGCCGCCGGTTCTAAAGCTCACAGATTGCAGTCGGGGTGCCCGTTGTGACCCAGTGGCTTTTCAACCATAGTTAGGATGCTTGGTCGAGATGACTCATGTTATTGGGATGGGTTAAAACCACCAACCAAAAATCAGAAATCTATCATTTTCCATCTAATTGTCCATATAAATGGGCTCTTGCCATCTATACCAAACCTATGATACGGTGGGTGGTTGCTAAATCCTGCACCACCTTGGATGATTGAAATCATACTGGGATGAGCATCCAACCCGCGGAAGCTGGAAGAGCGATAAGTAAAATTTGGGAAAATCTAATTTGATCTCATCCATAACTGGTTGGTGGTTTAGAACATCCCAACTGACTAATGTCTTTCAGAGGGGTTGAACCCACCAACCAGATAAGTATCTAACTTCTTTTTTTCTAATCTTCATTGGAAAAATGAACTTGTGCTGCCCCCCAATTATAAGCTTCCAAGTTGATTTGAACATTCCTCCGCAGTATATCCCCCTCCAGCACCCTAAATGAAAGGAATCCCTTCATTCATTTTTAAGTGGCAAGGGGTGTGCTAGGGATCTGTTGGATTTTGCTTCGAAAGTGGGTTTATAAACTCAGTTAGCTATATATTCACACATCTTAACCATAAGCCTGCTAGTTATATTGGTCATAACATGTTATAAACCAACTTACCTGCCAAACTGGGGCACCACCATGTAGTGCACTTAAACTTACTCTCTGGTAAATTAACATAGACCCTGCCAGATAGGATTTGGAAGATTAGTTTCCATAAAAAAATTGGTTATTTTCAGGGTCCAACTGTTTATTTACCAGAGGGTAAGATTAATCATAATTCATCCATGTTTCTGGATGTTTCCCTTCAGATTCCAACCTTCAGCCATCGCGGGCCATCGCTACCCGCCCTGCAGCTAGCCTCCTGCGCATTGAACAAGCAGCACGGGGCTCTGGGTATAGGGCTCAGATCTACCGTCTGCGTGTCATTTTCGCTAAATCATCACAAATAGACTTCAAATAGATATAAAATAATTGGTGAATATCTATCAACACCAACATTAGTTCCATTAACAAATAGAACATAAATCATCCCATTCCCCATTAAACACCCCAGAAAGCATGGTTCCAGGGGATTGCGAGGGATGAGCGCCTAGGCGCCTAGTTCTACATACCTCAGGTTACCAGTGACCGCATTTATCCGAAAAAAAAAGAGCCACTTTAGATATTCAAATCAACTGGTAACCTGAGGTATGTAGAATCAACTGTTTCAAATCAACTGTTTCATATGAAACCATTGTAGACATCCAATTCAACATAATTCAACCACTTTTGATGATGAATGCAGATCCACCACAGGCTGATAAGGGATATCGGAAGGCCAAAGCCTCGAATACGAGGTGTGAGCACTTGCAGTGCTTCGACCTCACTTCCTACATCCACACGATGCGAAACATCCCTCCGAAGCATGCTTGGCGCAGTGCTCGGGGAAAACACACAGCAAAGCACAGCTAATGTTTGGATTCTGATGGTTGCTTGAGTTGGTTGCTTACCATTGGTGTTTTTATGTTTTGACTTTTTATGAGGTGACATCATGTGACATGGGAATATGTGAATACTCTACCCATCTCTAATTGGTAACTTGCACAGAAACTGGACACCATGACTGATATCTAAAGTCACCAAACCATTCCGTTGTTTTCCGCAGGTGCTGTCCCATTTGCGACAAGCCAGTCCCAAGCTTGGGACAGTGATTGTTTTGTGCAACTTGAAATCAATGTATAAGGCCTTCAAAGGAATAGAGCTTGGTGTATCTTGGCAATGTTATGGGCAGTCAAAGTAGTCAGACATGTTCTTTCCTTTAATCCCGCGGGTTTTAAGTCATGCCAACCTGTGCTAGACCCCCACAAGATTTTCTCGATTGCTGGGCAAATGAGCTGCGCCGAGGCTCCGCTCCACCAGCTGCGACTCGATGCATTTGCTCAGCGTGGGGCCCAGCGAAAATGACGAAAGATGTGGGTTGCCGGGTGGGAAACCCACAGAAAAGGACAAAAATATGGGGAAAAGATGGAAAAAGCATGGAAAAACACATTTGCTGATTTAGAGCAATGTCATTTCTCCGATTGTGTTGTGGGGTTTCAGCCAAGAATTGTTGGGTTTATGAATGGGGTTTATTAACCTACCCTTCCAAACATTGAAGTTTATTGTTTATCGATGCCGGCTGGTGTTTGTATACAGCCCGTCTGATGAAAGAGTTACTGTATTGATTATGTCAAATTTGATGCTGAACATGACCAGCGTGTGGGTGTGCTAGGCTCTTGAAGTTTATCTCCCAAGCACATGTTTTGAAACACAGGAATTTTAGTAAAGCAATACAAAACCATCCACAGTTTATCACAGTTTGTCACAGTTTATACCAGCATTTTTGGGAAATTGGGGATGGTGGATCTTCAATTTTCTATGTTCACATGATCTACAAATGGTCTGAAGCACTCATCAAACAGCCCGCCTCAGCCCTCTCCCTGAGGACTCACCCAACTCCATAGGGTCATCAACCATGACTTGGGGTTAACTCCAACATCATCCCAGTCATACTGCTCCCGATTTCAGAAGCTCTGGGATGGTTTATGGCTATTTATGATATTTATGGATTTATGGATAGTTATGGCATTGTCTTTATCACAGCAATGCTTTTCAGATTTTTCCGCCACCCAGCGCAGATGGTTGTCCATCTCAGGTCTGTCATTGACAGCACAGCAGCAAATGTGACTGAAGTCCTTGTGGCTGACAACGGAAAGTTTGAGGCATTGGGAAAAATAACAAATCAGTCAAAACTCAAATTGGGTACAACAACCTAAAGATAGAAGGGATGAAACGCAAACCCCAGACTCCAGACCATCTGTGATCTTTTGGGGGAACAGAAGTCGTCTTTATTCAAATTTGGCCGGCAAATCACTGAACTTTGCTGATTAAATATCATTTGGAATGGAAGAAGAGTGCTAAAAATACTAGACATGAGATCCTGAGGAGTTTTGGTCTATTCCAGATTGCGATGATCACTACATAATTGGATGCCTTTCTGGGGAAAGACCTGAAGTTGGTTGATGAAAATTGATTTATTGATAATGTTGGCTATTGATTAGAGTACCATCCAAGCAATTATATTGTTGAGTATCTGGGCCACTCATGGGGTAGCCGCTTGAAAAAATGTTTGGGTGCTGTTTTTTAATAAGAGTTTAATAAGGCATCTAATTATTTGGAAAACCTTGCATTTTCAAGGCTTTAACATAGATATGGCTTTCTAAAGTAAATGGGCCAGCTTAACCCAAAGAAAGGTGGATAAAGGGTTTTGTGTCTTTTTCACCCCAAAAGTTTTTGTGCACAATAGAATGCCATCAAAGCAATTATATACATTATTGAGGATCTCGGTCACTCATAGGGTACCCCCTTACAAAATTGTTTGGGTGCTGTTTTTTAATAAGAGTTTAATAAGGCATCTAATTGTTTGGGAAACCTTGCATTTTCCAAGGCTTTAACATGAATATGGCTTTCTAAAGTAAATGGAGCAGCTTTACCCAAAGAAAGGTGTAGAAAGGTGGATAAAGCTCCTCCTGAAAAATTGGATCTGAGAAAAACATTTTTACAATAGAGGCCCACCCCCACCATCCACAGGATACTGAATTATTTTGCAAAAAATCCACAATAGTGCTCCATCACACTAATCGATAGCCAACATTACTGTTGTTGGTACCATCAAGAATCGAATGAGCCACAAACGGAAAGTTGAGATGCAAAAGAATCTGTGGATGTGGGTCAAAGTCAAGATCATCAAACAATGGGCTAAGAAAAATCCAGTGAATCTAGGGATGTGGGCATACTTCAATATCATTGGCTTCCAATACGGTTTTCCCAGAATGGGTTTAGTGGGAAAGTTTACAGGAAAAGCACACGTTTGATGGTAAAAACTATGATTTTCCGTGGCTCGGGCCAGGTTTCTGCAACGGAAGATGCCTTCCAAGATTCCTCCGATGAAGAGGTGTTGCAGTCCAGTCTTCCATGGGATGGGTGATGGCTATAGGATTATAGGTACCACTTGAATTGCAACATGTTCTTTTCCGGTCCCCCAACTTTACCACCATCCAAATAGTGAGATTTCACTATCATGGTTTAGTACTACAGTAAACATTTTTCCATCATAAGGATCGCTAATTCATACAGAGTCTAACATATTTGGTCTACTACTGTAATCCCAACCCCCAAACATGTTTCACACCCCATACATGTTGCCAAAAATGATGTATGTAAATCCCAAACTAAAAACCATGGCTTCTGAGGGGAGTTTTTTTCCGGATGGGATTACCTGGGACCATCAAAATATTTCACCCCCACAACTTAAGACTAAAGTTTTTTTTGGACATATGTGTGTCACCCTTTTGCTGTCATAATGACATATATATATAATTATATATATAGTAGTTATAATATATTATAACAATACCCTAAGAACAACACGTTGTTTTATTTGACAGAACGACTATACTATTTATGTAACTATATCCTATGTAACATATTAAATATTAATAACTATCATAGTTCTATCACAAAGTGATGTCCCCCATTGTGTTCGTTGCTAACCCCAGTAACTACAGAGTCAACTCAGCTATCGGGCCTCACCTTGTATCTATTCTCTATGGGTTTTTCTCCCCTTAGCTTATTTAGCTTACCCAAACTTTAATAGTTGATCGGGGTTATCACATGTCAATCAATAGTTTGTAACTTAACTTAATCGGTGTGCCTTAAACTATATCTATATCTATATGTATATCTATATATGTATATCTATATCTGTATCTTTATCTGTATCATTTACTATATGTTTTATTACTATACTATATTCATATAGTAAGTATTTGTATCTATTATTATGAGGGGTTTAGGCTCAAAAAGCCAATTTAGAAGCTTTTTCATTTTCCCTGCTCGGGATGGCCCATGTAAAGAAGACGCAGTTGAAAGAGACAAAGACGAAGAAGGAGGAAAAAGATAAGGAAAAAGACGAGGCAGACGAGGATGAAGCAACATTGAGGCAACAAATTACTCCGAGAGCCTTAGACACATGCACTCGAAATACAGCCGACACAAGATGACTGACATGAAAGACGTTGAGGAGATCAAGCAGCATCAGCAACAGCAGCGAAAACAGCCAGCACATCCAAGAAGAATCTGGAGCAAGAGAGCTACCACGTCGTCGAAGCACCTATACGAGATAACAACAACACCCCAAAAACTGACAAAGGAAATAGATGAGGACCAAAGAGCCAGACAGACATAGTCCAACCGCCAAGTGGAACAAGAGATGAAGGACATGCTCAACAAGATGCACGAGCTGAACGTCGAGATGAAGGCTGAAGCAGAAAAGATTCGCAACATGGGCAGCTCCTCGTCAGAACAGATGGTGCAACAATACGAAGGACTATAGACACAAATCCAGAGGCTCACAGAAATCAGCCAAAGACACGAAGATGAGATTGAGGACTTGAAATGTATGACAGACTACACCCAGGAACTCGCGCTAGACGGAGAGAACAAAGACAGTGCCACAAAGATGATGATAAAAGTGTGACCGAAAGAAGCAAGCTGCTATGATAGAACGAGAGTGACGCAATGGCTTTTAGAGAAGGCAGGAGTGCATACAGTGAAGCAGGCGCACGCACACAAGCTCACAAGTACATACTCTCCCCGGTCACCATCCTGACATTTGCGGACCCAGATGACCAACAAAGCTCCGAAAGATATGCCTACAAGAACTTCTCTGGACGCAACCCGCTCTAACTACTACTGGAAGGAAAATGGTGACTACCTATAGCACTACAAAGGAGGATGGCACCGATTGATCGTGGCAAACTACATCAGCAAAACGGACCTCACCCTCAACTCTCAACCTCACCTTGACCACAGTGCTCCACATATTCACCTCGAATGACGCATCGCCATACAATGGACAGGTTACACTGTCACACCGACCCGCCGACAAGCAAATCTACAACTTCAAGGAAAAGAAAATGGTGGCAAAGACTACATATGACAGAGACAGAGGAATTGCCGCGATTGTGCTGCAAAAAGGGCTCATGGACATCGCAAAAGCGAACTGGCATGAAGGATGAAAAGAAGCACATAGAGATCACTCACGTTATGCCAAGTATTCGCTCTACCCCTATGCCATCTCCATCGCAGAAGCTCGATTGGAAGAGGAGAGAGAAGAGATGAGGAACCAAGAGTGACTAAGGTCACGCAAGTGGCAGCAAAAGAGGCAACAAAGAAGGGAACAAAAGACGCAACAGTACACAGAGAGGCAACAAACAAGGCAACAATGCAGGAAACAACACGAAAGAGGAACGAAACAAAACAAAAAGACAAGGGAACCCGAGCAAGCGGAAACAACAAACGCACGCAGCAGCGCACCTTCTAGAAGGTGCCCTGGGAAAGTGCCCGCAGGGACATCATCTTCACCGTCACTTCATCGCTGCTGAGAGCGATGCGGAAATCGAGGTGAAGATGATTGCAAAGGCCTGCCTACTCAAGAGCACGGCATCGTACCCAATGCTGGAAGATGAGATGAAGACGCACTTTAAGGTGACAATCCGCGTTGGGACAATGCAGGTAGAAGGCGTGATGTTTTTTTTGGGGTTTTGGCGTTTCTGTTCGTTTTTGGTTTTGTTTTTTTTTGCAGTGGGCACTGAAACCACCCCCCACCAACAAGAACAACAACACCATCAAAAGGCATACGACTTCTCTCGACTACAGACGTCGTACCAATAGAAGGGCTTGGAGACACTTCAAGAGGACAAGACTCTGGGAAAGAGCCAACCAGGTAGCCAAGAAACACTTCCAAAAATCAACTTTACCCAAAAGACAGTGCCTTAAGAAACTTTCAAAGAAGTACATTTTTAGAATGTCTAGGAGCTGGTTCAAGGACATTATTACTTGCAGAAAATAGGAATTTCGCAAAAAAAAGGCAGCACGAAAACAGGAATTTAATTTGCATACTTGTCTCAACAAAAAGCTCGCCAGTGTTAATAAATTGAAGCAATATACCCGGATCAGAGGTGCAACGCTAAATGTAAGGGGCTTCAACAAGATTGCCACAAGGCAAGTTGCGACCCAACTAATGAAAGATCAGGGGTATGATATTATGTTACTAACCGAAACCGATGTCAACTTAAATAGTTGGGAAAATGGGACGGTTTTGTTTGCTTTTTTAGTACAGGAGTGGACCCAAAGGTCAGAGAGAGGGAAGAAAAGAAACGCGAGAATAGCGAAACGGCTCCATATAATTTGAACGTTCATAGAAAAATTACCGGACATGTCCTGATTTTGAGAATGCGTGAGCCGGAATTGTGATACGTAACGATTTACTATCCAGTTCGACAGATATAAGGCAAATAAACGGAAGGATCATGGTAGCAACTTTTGACTCAGCAGGCTCGCCGCTTACTTTTATAACTGCATATGCGCCCCACAGTGGCTCTAACACCGGAATTTATAGGAGGATTTCTATGAGGACCTATCATTAGAAATTTCGAAGTCCAGAGGTAGATTCTACATCGGAGGGGATTTTAATGCCAGAATCCATCATGTCATAGATACTGATGTAGATGTATGTGGCCGTAATATCATTGGTAGGGGCATGGAGTATTTAAACATTGTGAATGAGAACTCCAAAGAGAACAGGGCGGAATTTGGATTCTGCAAAATTCACAACCTTTACATTATGAATAGTTGTTCAATAAACCGGAAGAGAAGCTAGTTACCTACAGGGAAAAGATTACGTTGAACCCTAATGAAAGTGAAGCTGGACCATCATATGATGCGATCAATTTTGCCCAGATTTGATTGATTGATTATTGGTTATCCGGGGAATCTTGGAAGAGCGCCGTGTCCGACGTTTCGAGAATGAATATTTCGGTTTGGAAGCAGTATTAAGATATTAGCGCCACACCCGACCCCAAAAATAAGGATTTGAGAAGACCCATAGATATGACAAATCGACACTTTCTCAGTGGATTCAATATAGGGAAAACACGAAAACATCAATCAAGTCTTGTCTTGCTGATGAGATAACATTTGACTTAAAACTTCTACTTGCTGCGTGCATTACAGCAGTCTGCAGAGAAGCATCTTGACTGCACACCGCCAGAAAAGAGAAAGCCTTACTTAACCCGGCAAACTTGGGCAAAAATACAGAAAAGAAACCGCCTTAGATGCAATAAGGCGCCAGAAACAGAAGTGAGGAAATTAAGCAAAGAAATTGCAGAGCTGGCCAAGAGGGACAAGCAGGAATCTTTAATGGAACAGCCTAATGAAATTCCTGTGGACCACAGTAAGAAAGGTTTATGGAAGGCAGTTAGGAGTTTGAAGAAAACCCCCCAATATGTTCGGATGAAAAAAATGGATAACCAGCAAGTCCTTCTGACCAGGAGGTCTGAAACAATTGCGACCTATCTTGCAAAAACCCATGGGACCAACAGTACAAACACGGTTGTCATGAAGAGCCAATAGTTGCTCAAAATTCGCCAGATGAAACCAGTTTCACTCTTGAGGAACTCAAGGCTGCCTTGAAGGCAGCAAAATACAATAAACAGCCTGGACCGGATGGTGTCACCATGGAACTTTTCAAATGGTTAGATGACGACAACCGGCGGAAGATTCTTGACATTATCATTCTTTGGTGGATGCATGAAGAAGCGCCGGTAGGTCTGTTCAAGGCTAGAGTGGTTCCGGTTTTTAAGAAGGGTGATGTAGATAATGCAGCTAATTAATAACAAGCCAATTTCTTTGTTGAACAGCTTGCACAAAATATATATGGTCATGATCCTTCAAAAATGCGGGCTGCGACTGAACATCTCTTGGCTAAATCCCAATATGGTTTGAGACCCCATAAATCGACTTCACATGCTATTTCCATCTTGCGCCGTATTCAGGACTATGCTGAAATAGAAGTTACCCAGCTCAACATTGCATTTTTCTTAATTGTTTTTTTTGAGAAAATTCAACATGATAAGTTGTTGGTGGTGCTGAAAAGATTGGGATTTAGCCAGAAGTATCTAGGAGTTATATAAGTTATATAATTATAAAAAGATTGCTACAGAAACCCGCTGTGCTATGTCAAAGATGAGCACGGAATATCGGACGTTAAAGTTCAATCAGCTGGTATTAGGCCAGGATGCCCTTTACCGCCATATTTGTTTGTTTGGGTTATGACATGTATAGATTCCGATATACAGTCTTCTGTTTCCAGCCACGTTAAGAATTATCGGATTCCAGTCCTTGATTTTGATATGGTGTATTATGCGGACGACACGCTGCTCATGTCCAGAAGTATTAGAGGACTGAATGAACGTCTGCAACTGACAGAGAAGATTTCCTTACAGCACGGTTTGAAATTAAACAAAGACAAGTGTATTGCCTGTATTGCTGTACAGATGAACAACAATGGTGGAATCAATTTTTACGATGGAAGTCTGCTCGTTTCAGCATATGAAGATACGTATTTAGGCAATGAAATCAATAAAGAAGTGAATATCAGACATTTAATTGTCAACAAAATGTCAGAAGTTCGACGGACCTGGTACAAGTTGACCCCTAATTGGAAAGCGACCAGATCAAGCAAAAAGTGGAAACTTTTTGTGTTTGATGCAATTATTCGAAGTAAACTGCTATAAAAATATGGTCTAGAAGCCTTCCACCTTACACAGAGTTTGGCTAAAAGCCTTCCAAATGAGGGGCTTGAGAAAAATCTTGGGTCGACCGACCACATTCAACAATAGAACCTGCACGAAAAAGGGTGCTCGAAGAGGCACCCTCTTTTGTATATACTGCCCCTGGAGACCAACGCAAAATTCAGCTATTCAATGAATGTCATAATAAAACTTATGGGACACATCCTCCGGACTTCTATAGACGATCCTGGAAGACAAGTGTCTTTTCTTCCAGACTCAGCCCATCGACTTATGGAAAGAAACGCGTTGGCAAACCGAACAGGCTGTGTATCATACCAAAAAATATGTCCATGAACATGTATTGAACCGACATCTCTTTTCTGAAATTGATGATGATCACTGATCACGGTATTTATGCAGCCGCAGTGCAGAGATGCTTTTACCTTCTTGGCTGCGCCCACGCCTTGTGATTAGCTGACTTTTTGAGTCGGAGCAGGGTATGGCAAGGAAAAAAACTATTGTTATGCTACTATATGTTCTTTAAAGACCGAATGCTGTACTAGTCATTCCATATTTTCATATCCGTATTGATCTTTCATTATTCCATATAATAATTAGTCAGCATATAGCTATGATTTATAGCTACCTATATTATTGTATTTCTATTACATTTTACCATTACTTCTATCATCCATTTCTATTTCATATTACTATATCATATTACTATATCATATTATTATATCATCTTCCTATATCATATTACTAAAACTTACTACTATATAATTTTACTAAATCATGCCACTAGCTGGGAAAATCATCTAGAAATGGACAATTTTCCATAGCTATGTCTGACAACCAGAAGCTATTCATCATAAACAAACCCATTGCTACTATTATCCATTACATGATAGTACCATAATAGAATATAGTTGTTACTAATCATATATCTATACTACTTGCTGTTACTATATCATACGATTAAAACTATATAATGTGGGTAAAACAAGGATAAGCCACCCATTTGAGAATGGTTTATACCCCTTTTTTTGGTGAAATTGGAGGTGGTTTAATCTTGTTTTACCCACATTGCATGATTATTTGTGGTAACAAAGATGTTGTAGGCGAGGTGCTATCTCAATGGCCAGCCCTTGGGGTGAAAAAATCCTCGCTGAGAGAGTTGATAGGCTGTTGATTTGGTTATAAGTTGTTAATAAGTGCAAAAAACAATGTTAAAACTATATAATGTCAACTGCGGATTAACAAACCATGGTTTGTGGGGGTGCCCTCCAAATAGTTATGATTCACAATTGGTACCCCCCAATTAAAAGACAGCCGTTTGGGGCTTGTTAATCCAGGGTTGACATTAGATTATCATCTAAAGCCCCCAAAAACTGTCGCCAGGCCCTGAAGGCCGAACAGGCTGCCCAATCCGCCGCCGCCCAATCCGCGGCGCCGCCACCGCGGCCCGCGGGGCCGCAACTGACGCAGGCGAGAAGTAAGTGGGCCCGGGAAAGGGGTGGGAAATGTGGGGAAAATGAGGGAAACATATATTTATATGGAACATATATGGACAAAATGTGGGGAGAATAATGGAAACATATTAGGAAACATGTGGAAAATATAGGAGGCATAATTGGAACATATGGAATTCAATGGGATTTTACTTGAGGATTTCACCGTCTAACATGGGGATGTACAAGGGATATAATGGGTATACTGTATAATCAACTATGATCTGGAAAAAAATGAGATTTTGTGACGCAATGGGGATTGACCATGATTTATCTTGGAAGACAGTGAGATTTGACCAGCAATTCCAGAATTCAAATATATTCACAAATGTTGATTTCGTCGGGACAAAATGGGATTTGAGCAGAACACACACATACATACATATATACATACATATATATATATGGTGATCGATCTAAAGGTCCTTGTAAGGAGTTTTAATTGCGAAAGCCGTGCGTGTTATGTTGGAAACCCTCGCGAAAGTTTTTTTTCGAGTTCGCGAAAGTAAAATTTTAT
>Ga0126342_10006453_pt1 | contig 20795 bp, 18 predicted proteins | sample Cyp1metagenome_FD_92528 | JGI IMG/M metagenome (GOLD analysis project Ga0126342, IMG submission 92528) | Coral microbial communities from Lord Howe Island, Old Settlement Bay, Australia - Cyphastrea 1 metagenome | ecosystem: Host-associated > Invertebrates > Cnidaria > Coral ...
GAAAAAAACATGTTCGCCAAACATGAACCTGGTTCAAACAAACATCCCTGATCATGCAAACATCTTGCGAATGCTACTGTAAAACCAATGAAAAACACTGAAAATACCATGATATTTCCTCCTCCTAAACGGCTGCGGATGGACATACATGATCTTAACATATGTTACCCTTCTGCAAACTCATTCCGACTCACGGCAAACCCCCCGGGGAAACCCAACATGTTGGATGGCGTGGACACACGAGTTGTTCTCCAACTTAGTTTCAACGCAAACGTGACACATGACGTGTTCTTGAACCAAGTTTGAACTAGGATGAACTAGGCACATATCGCTGGTTCTTGAACTTAGTTTGCACTAGGCACATGATATATGTTCTGAAACTAAATTGAATGTTGCTGTTTTTTTTTGTAGGGACAGAAGCTTTTTGCTTGAGCCTTTGTTTGTCGTTCAAGGTTGCCTCCGACCGATGTCAATCCTGTCCACGGCCGAATAGTTGTGATGTGTTTGAAGCTACAGAAAGGACAGTAGAAATTAAATGACATGATAATAGCGCCAAAATATAGGATGGGCTATAGCCCTGGTACCATCTGGTACCCTAGGGAACATAAGAACAGCTGTTTGATTTATTCATGATCGTCTCTCCAAATATGGTATTACAGGTTTTGATCCATCCACACAGCCAAGTGCACGGAACCCTGCGAGGGTATCACAAAATGCGTCACTTTTACATGCGGCCGAAGTCACACCCGTGACCTCATTGCTTTTGAACCGCTCATTGACAGCACGCATAGGCCAGGCTACCAAGGGTCCAAATGGATGGTTCTGTGGAATTATTGGACCGCTTGGTGGGACCGCAACAAAACTGCAGCTAAGGTGGGTTCCGCCTTGGTTACCAAGCTGGAAAACTCAGAATGGAGGCAGAACTTGCGGGCTGAAGTGGCTGCAACGGAGAAGAAGGAGATGGAGAAGAAAGGCGTGAGTTACATGGAAGAGATGACATCGAAAAGGCTATTGGTGAGTTGACAATTTGATATCGCTGGGGTTCCGTTTGATCCATTGCTGTACTCTGAACAAATAATCCGTTTTGTACATATATATATATACACATATTATACTAGTTCAGAAGCATGTTTCAAGGACCACGCCCCAGCAAAATCACACTTGCCAGCTCGGCACAAATCCCATTCCCGGTGGGTTCAGAGCCAGTTGTGTCACAAGTTTTGTGCTTCGGATCGTCGGATCATTGGATCAATTCGAGTCGACTCGATGCGGAAGTTTGAGAACCATTTTTTCTACAGGATATTTTTGAAATATATGATCTATGATCTATGTATATGTTTGAAATATATGATTTGAATTGATTTGATCTATATGATTTGAATTGATTTGATCTATATGATTGCTATGTCCATGCCTTGTCCTAGAGTAGCTTCTCCCTCGAGAATTTGGGTCACGAACCTGGAGGCATCAACCAGCAAGACTTGAACGAGGCAGCTTTCAACATGGGAATTCAGCCCACAAACTTTGGGCAAGGCTAAACTGGGCCACTCGGATTTGCAGTGGGCTATGGGATCCATCAGGAAAAAGCACCAGGCACTTCTGATGACAACTGTGGGAAACTGGGAGTTCAACTCAGTTGAGCTTGTGCCATTTGAAATCTCATTGCTGGCAGCCAGACCTCCCCGGCCCCTGTTTTTTTACCTTTCTCTCTTTGAATCTTTCGCCAACTGCTCATTCCTCGCTCTCAAAGCCACACCTTGTGACCGGCCCAGCACCTTGGCCTCTAAGGCTCGCGGGGCCACAAGCAGTGAGATTGCAGGATTTTCCAGTTGCCAACCAGCTCGCTTCCGAAGTCGGTGGAGCCGGTGGAGTGGTGGAGTTCTGTTGGCAACGCGCGACTCCGCGCGACTGGATACGAAGAGAAAAAGGGGGAGAGTCGTCGACTTTGTGACTTTTGTCGTGTTTGGGTCCGGAGGGAGCTGTTAGGAGCTTAGTTATATGTTATATGAGTTATATCCATATTGCCGACGACAAATGACCAGTTGGCTCTGCGAATGGACTTTCCCAAACACATGATAGTGTGTGTTTTTCAAACTGGATGAGGTCCAGATATTGTGATATTGCGCTTTCCAAGTCTCTCATCACTGGTACTGCCTTCCTTTCGTTTCTTTTTGGACTTCAGGTTGCTTGGTAGAAGGCATGACTCTGGGGGTGAATACTTAAATACCGGGCAATATGAACGGGATACATATATATATATATGGTATGTCATGGCCAATTTGATTTGGAACAATCTGTGATGTCGAAATCACCAGTTGGACAAAGGATTTATTCCAAATCCCTGAGCCCTGTCCAATTACCATTTCCGTAGTTCTGGGATCGAAACGGTCTGTCGCCAGGTCAGATGACTTCAGTGCCATTGGCTGAGGTTGGAATCGACGTTCTGACGCTGTGATTGCTAGGTCACTCTAAGTCTCATCGTTGGTAGTCAATGTGGAGATGATATAAGAATAATGTGGGTAAAACAATAATAAACTATCCCCCCAAATCACCATAAATAGTTTGTATAAAACATTCCCAGTCATTGAGTCATGGGTTGTTTATGACATTGTTTTACCCACATTATATAAGATGCAGTCTGCAACCTAAAGCCTACCAAGTTTGGCACGAAACACCTAGTCTTCCCTCTCTCGGGTGTTGTTTCCACAGATGGACATGAGCTAGCAAAGGGCACATGCCAACGTGAGAATAGGTCCAGATGCTGGATGGTTATCAAGAAATCCCATCCATGGTTGTGGAGTCATTAGCAAAGTTTTTCATGCACATGTGTGTATATATATATATATATTCTAGTACCCCACAGATGCAGAACAGGTCAAATCTATTTTAGGATTGGGGTGTTGGAACTTCTCTATTTTTTTTTGGGAGACTGAGACTACAGAAGCTATTTGTTGCCCGTCCTCTCAAGGGCCACTGGTTCGTTCATGTGCCGCAGGATGACATGAGAATCTGCCCAGACTGGTACCTGTCCAGTATTTCCTGCAGCGCTGCGAGCAGGGTCTGGAAGTTTGAAAGTCGAAGCTCTGGACTTTAACTCTCAAAATACCCATGTCTTCAAAGGTTCATCTGAATATGTTATTGTGTTGTTTCTTGAAAGGTTTTTTTTGTGTTTCACGACTCCACACGGGTGTCTTTTTCAATGCAGGATATACCATCTATCGCCACTTTAGAAAATGATGGAAAACTGGAACAATCATCGAAGTTGAGGTGGCCTGTTTTCAGACTAACCCACATTTAAGTGATTCATGTTTTGAGACGACTGTACTTCCTTTCAGCATGAAAAAAACATAGACCCACAGACATCCATAGAACATCATAGACATAAACGACCTAGACCGAAAAATGTGTTTTTGGGGGTACCGTGAGGGGGAAGTGAACATCCCTGTCTGTTATAAAGTAGATATGTATACAAATTGTATCTACACACAATCTATATATTCTCTTCGTGCTTGGATGTTGGGTTAACATGTTTTGACTCATGTTTCCAAGTTGAAGCTCTGCAAGACTTCGAGCCTACTCGCAGAAACAGATGCAACTCATGTGCTGTGGCTGTTGTTTTTACACTTGCGCCATTTTGAGTGCATCCCTTTCCCAAGAAAAGCCTGTCGACGAAACTGTGGTGTGAAATGTGGCTCTTGCTGCGGCTGTCAATCCCGTTCAGCGCAGTCTGAGCTGAGCAATTGCAGCTTTGTACTAGTAGGACATAGTTACATAGTTGAATGGTTGTTTTGGATGGGAATGGAATCTTTACTGCTGAAAAAACAAGCTCCAAATGTAGCTGAGACTTTTTTTCAGGCCTCTCGTTTGCCAGGAGATCCTTCTACCTATGCATGGAAACCTGGTGAATTATTCAAAGAGTCGTGGCCACTGGTCATTTCTTAACGCACCTGGTGCGCCACTGGTTTTCCAATGGAAGCAGCTTCATCAGGTCATCTTGAATCTAACGCTCCATATTCCTGCACCTGTCGTCGACACTGTCGGGAATCCGCTTCTTGGGCAAAAAAAACGCTATGTCCGCGCTGCCAAAGTGCGCGTGTCACGCCTTGCAAAGCAAGACCGGTAAAGATTGCGTAGTTTGGTGTTGGAAAACGTGCCAGACTTGACTTGGGTGTTTATACCAGCCAATACAGCTAACTACTACGTGGTGTTTAAAGACTGGTTACACTGGTCCTTTCGGCTGAACTCCACCAAAACCCTGCGCTGTCACCTCCAATTGGAAACCATCAGCAGGTGATTCCTGCAGATATCTGCCACGGATAGCGAAGTCCGTGGGTTTGTCTGAAAGGGGAAAGCCCAAAGTGCAGTCCTGTCCTCATCAGATTTTCTGGAATGAAATCGCCATGTATCCAGGAGATTCATGGAATTTTATATGCATGGATACCCTCTGGTAATTTAACATAGCTATGGAAAATCACCATTTTTCATGGGAAAATCCACTATAAATAGCCATGTTCAATAGCTATGTTAGTCATTACCAGAGGGTATACTATGATATACTCCATTTCATGGCAATTTCATCTATAATTTGGTGGAATTAGACACAGAGACCATGGAAAGATGGCATTTTTGACCAATACATCCGCCCACGCAGTCCGTGTCGGTGCACCTTCCTGGCACCAACAACTACCTGGATGGATATCAGGTGTGGGTTTGAAAAAACCAGGCAGTTCTGATACCCCCAAATATAGGATTTATGGGTTTTTATATGTTTTTATGAGATTTGGTGGGATTTCAGCTTAGATCCATCTGATGGCCACAAATTTCGCACTAAGTTCAATCATGTTCATTCCATAGATGTCCCAAAAAAAACAATTGGTTGGTGAATAGAGGGTTTTTGACCGGTAAGAACCAATTGCACAACCCAATGGCTAGATAGTAATTAGCAACGCGACCCCAAACGACCTCAACGGTCTTTTCGTTCCGAAGATCCCTAGTTGTTGTGACCGAACTGGAACTGGTTCCAATCTGTTTCTTTGAGAGTCTGGTGGCCACATGGTCTCTAAATGAAGCAAAAATCCATAATCCACTGTGGAAATGCTGGGATACCACCAGGCTATTACAGTCTGCCAGCGTGCAATACCCTCTGAGGTGGAGAATTTCGATGTTGCGATGGAGCATACGGACAGCCCAAAGCTGAAACATGCCAGGATGCCCCAGTCCTCCCCAGTCCTCCCCAGCCCTCCCCAAAGGTATCACCAGGATTCACCAGGATCTGACTCCAAGCCGTGAACGCTGGGGTGTTTGGGGTGTGACGTGGGTGACGTGGCGACGTGAGGTCGTTTCATGCCCTGTTGGCATTACCAATCCAACAGACAGCTCCTGTTCCACTTACGTGCTGGACTTCTATCGGGCACGCCGGGGCGCGGCAACACGCTGAGACATGGGATAGATGACCTGAGGTGAAGGCGGTAAAGGTCAATGTTGCATGAAGGTCATAGGGGTTTCTACTGTTTCTACTGTTTCTAGACCTTGACTTTGCTCTAAAGCTGCAGCTTTGCAGTAGAACTATCGGCAGATGAAACGAGGACTTCTCAGACCGCAGTGTTTCCAAAGAGCTTATGCCAAAAACTGTCAGTGATCATGTCCTTTTGTTGATACATTTCTTCAAGGGTACATTTATCAGCGCCTCTTCGGATCACTGGCAGCTAGGAAATATTCCGAATATTCCTATGGTGAGGTGGTGCCCTACAAAAATAACTTCTGCCCGATAGAGATGACCCTGTCTTTTCGGCCAGGCTGCGCCCGATATCGCCACCTTGGAATCCATGGCCATGAGCTCTAAAAGGCCGTTGATGCTGTTTTGGACGAGCTGCCAGATGTTAGCGTTTTGATATTTGGAGCTTCATAGAAAAAGAGGGCAGGGACCCTAGATTGAGGTACGGAGAGAGCAGTTGACTCCCCTGTAGACTGGTGAATGGTCGGTCTTTAGGATGGTGCTCAGATTCAGAAGCTGGTTTTGGGTATGTCATGAGCACCATCAACATACCATAGCATTTATTTGAAATTTTACCCTGAAAACGGCACATCCTCCAGAATTGCTGCACCATCGAGAGCTGGATGTGGTGGAGGAGTAGGTTGATTTGTATTGAAACTCTATAGTTATACTGTATAGTCTCAGTCCTGGAGTAAGCTGAAGGATTTCCTTCCGACATGTCCCAGATTTCGTTTTTGTCAACATCTTCACAACACGCGACTGCCAGTGTCATCGTCGTGGAGCCAGCCTTCAATTCTGGTACGTCGAGCTATTCCACCACCGCCGGTAACACTCAGCATGGTTGCAATGGTGGGTGCTCTAACATAGCAGTCTCTGCTGCGACCATTGCAACTAGAATCATGGAATTATGGAGCTCTTCGAGAGCTGCGTGCTCCGTTTTTTTTGATTTTAATATGGCTTTTGCAAAACTAGATTGAGATATAGACCATGATATTTTGGTTGTTTTGGGCAACGATTCCTTTTGGAACTGCTTGGACACCTATGTTCTGGTTGGTAGTTCATTTTTTTTGACATTTGTTTCGGATTATATAATACCCAGTTCTGGGGGGATGGGAATAATGAATCCATTTTCAGTGGCTTCAGATTCAGCCATTGTTTATGTCTGGATTATGTCTGGATTCCCATGTTTCATGGGATTTTTATTAGCGATGCCTCATATATCCTCATATTCATCCATATTAATCCATGTTAATCCATATATTCATCCATATTAATCCATGTTAATCCATATATTAATCCCATGTTTTTTTCCTATGGCACAGTCATGAGACCATGGATGAAATCGGATTGCGCTCCGCTCGAAGGTGGAGATTGAAAACCCCTTCTCCATTTCCGCGCGAACTCTGCAGTGGGTGACTCCAAGTCTCCGATGGCGGAGATTTTTTGGTGAAAAGCTATGAGTGGCTCCTCTTTTCTTGGGATAGCTATGGATATATGGTGGCTCCAAACTCATATCTATGGGGGGGAAGGATTGGCCTACTTGATCCATAGGATGAATCGTTTTTTTCGATGTGTGCTCAAAAAGAATCTGCTGGAGTTGCATAGTATCCATTGGATTTCCCGAGAACTTTCAGGAAACGGACGAAGTTTGAAGGCAAAATCCGCTACCAATGTTCGCATTTGTGTCAGAATGACATGACTCTTTTTAAGCCCAAAAGTTTACTTTTTTATTTGGAATTGATTGGCAAGTCACGAACATCATCGAACATCCTAGATGGCATAAGAAATGCCAATCCAGGGAATCCAGCTACAAGCTTTAGTATCCTCTCAGACGATCCTGTACCAACGGCCACAGTGAACAGAATTTAGGTCAGACTCAAAACTCGAGTTCATGACTCAACTAGAAGTTGTTTTCTGGTATCTCAGCTTAAATCTCTATGCGACATCCACGAGCCAATGCCGGTTGTGTCTTGATCCAAAACGGACACCAGAAATTCTACCAATGGGGTTGATTGTTTTGAACGGCCTTGAACCAAAGGAACTTGTGTGCTCAAGCCAACACCAACGACCCATAATTTCTTTTCCAAGCCATAGCCACCACCAGATGCTGGATGCAGAGGACATTTTTCGCAATCTGTACCTTTTCAAGAGAGTCATGTTTCGCTGGTATCATAATAAAACTAAATAAAAATCAATAAATCACCCAACAAAAATCGAAGTTCAGATGGTTCAGATCATGTTTCGGATGGCTGATGGCTTCATTTTTTCTGGAATTTTTAGCCCTTCTATCCTGTGAGGCCGAAGGGACGTGCAGGGATCCAAGCACCTGAAGGGTTCGAGGGCTCAGGTGGCGATTTTGGGGCCAAGTGGATGATCCAAATCAGCTTTGAATGATTGGGATAATACTAGTCAGTGACCTGATGATGGTTAATGATGGTTAATGATGGTTAATGATGATGATGATGATGATGATGATGATGATGGGATAATCATTGGAGAAATCACGTGTCTTTCTGGCCTTGCAGTCGATTCATAACATTGGCCTTTCTAGATTTCTTGGGGATGAGTTCAGACCGCCGGAGAAAATCACCAGCGAAATTCGTGTTTGCCGACCATAACGATGGCCGATCCCGATAACACGACGAAATCGCTGAGTCTTATTGAGTCTTAGCCATCAGTGATTGACTTTGGAAGGATCAAGAAGCCAACCCTCTGGGGGTAGAGACATCATCCCAAGAGTCTTTTTAAGGCAAAAACAGTACAGTAAACGATATAAACGTACTTTCACCTGGCGCGAAATCAACGTTTAGGACAAGCAAAAGAAGCGAATTTCTCGTCTTTGGTGCCTCTGGGGATCCTCCAACCATTCGGATGTCGCAGCGAACACGGCTGAATTCACTTGTAGCAGATTTCAAGTGTCGCAGAAATATGTGGATTTCAACATGTTTCAACATGTTTCAACCACTTGCTGTCCAAAGTTTTTTTTTTTTTTAATAGCTATGTTTGGTGCCAAGGATGGCTGGGCAGTCCCACAATTTAGCTGCCAAACCCAGGGCCGGTCTCACCGCCGAACTCAACGGCTGCGACAAAGCAGAGCAGTCGCAAGCGGTGTGGGCAGGGGAACCAAGCTGTTTTTTTCAGAGGGGCCCCCAAATCATGTAAGTTGAGCTATGAAACATACCTTGGTTGATTGGTTAATATGTTGGGACTTATACTAGCTAATAATTTTTGGGGATCATGATAAGCCATCGGATTGGGAAACCGAAATAACATCAATGGCAAATTTTGAGGCAAGCTGCAGCTTCCAAACGCCCAAAGGTGAGGTATCAGATGGGGGCAGTCTGCAGTCTGAAAAATAGGGTACCCCAAAATATCCCGTTGATCAATGTGTATCATCACATTTCCCAAATTTCCGTTCTGAGACCGGCATAATTTTTGGCTGAAGATCAGCAGCTAGTCATGTCACCACCCAGGAATTTCCTGGATTCAAGTCCACTGGTGTTTTCACCTTTGCCTCTGAGTTGCATTGGGATGGGGAGCAATGGTGTTGGACACCGGCAGAAACACTGGGTGAGACACCGAAACAAATCGACCAATGAGGAGGTTTCAGACACATTCTTTCAGCTTGACCCTTTGATACTGAAAGAGACAACTTCTGTGGCTCCTTTGGTTCCCAATTTATGACGACTGGATCCAAAAACGGGCCCTCTTCGAAATTGGCGTGTCTGAAAGTGGCGACAAAACCAACAAAATTCTAAACTTCATGTGATTTAATGTGGAATGATGATCAACCTTTAGTTTTTTTTCACTAGAACTACTTTCAGACAAACCCAAATACGGAGCTAATTTACCAAGCAACTACTCCATGCCCAAGGAGAAGACTGTGCTCTTTGGAATCCTGTTGGATATGTATTAGCAAACATATTTAATCAGCTGGTAAACTCGTGAGCCAGTTTTCCAAAGCGTCATTGATGCCAGGTGTAAAAACTCCAGATAACTGATTGGAGAATAGAAGAATAGACATGTGGCAGTGGGTCAAAACCAATAGTACCCCTGTAGTTCACATCAAAATTTAGCTGGGATTTATGGATGTTCATTCCCCTAAACATGGTATTTTCATAGGTATTGATCCATAGCCATGTAGCTATTACTATGACAACTGGTGGATTGCCAATTTCAATCTTTGTAACGGGCCCGACCAACGGGGCTCCTTGATCCGAGACACATCCCATGGATGGGATTCAGCAGATCATCAAAAACACAGCCAGGTTTTTTCAAAGGTGGCAACTGAACATCCGAAAATAAATGGAGCTTTCGTTCGCTAGCACTATGGAACTGCTGTCTTTTCACCAAGCCATAAAATGGCAAATTTTTGCCCAGTTGAAAATGGCACCAGTTAGCCCCAGTTACCAGTTTTTGCCCAGTTTTTGCCCATTTTCACCTCTGCAATGGCGGCCTTGCGCTTGTCATATTTGCCTTTCCAAGCCATGGCGGAGACGACTCGCTTCCTGTTTCGCTATGGTGGAGTCAAGTACCAAGACGAGGTGAACGAAGTCAGTTGAGGGCTGGGGATGGCTGCAATTGGATAGCCATGGCAACAATATGCAACAATCATTTGATCATTTGAAAGAGGGAAACTCATGATTAAGATATATTAAAAGCTATTAAGATACAAAAAGCACGGGATTTTGATATATTACAGGTGCTGATACCACTGGGGTGATATGATCAGTGAATCAACTGGATTGGACTTTGTGTGCCTATGCCAAATATTTTTACCATTGTCCTGTCTCTACTTGGGCAGTTCTGAGATGTGCCTCGTGTAAGCCAAAGGTCAGACAAGAGCCGCTCAGTTTGCTATGGAAGCCATGGTCGATTATTGATAATTTACCGATAAAGAATGGTGATTTTCCATAGCTATCTCGAATAACCAGAGGATACCCTTGGTCAAACTAGCATAGATGTGGAAAACTCATGGTTTCCCATCGGGAAATTGTCTACAAATGGTGGCTTTCCACATCTTTTTGTACATCAAGATGAAGTACCTGGCCCACTATACAGACTCACGTGTATGATATCTGTTGGTATTGATGATAAATATACGATCATTGTATGAATGATTTGTTTGTATAGATCAGAAAAAAAAACAACCGTGCGCTCGGAGGTGGTTTGGGGCCACGTTTTTTCCGAGCGTCGGAGAGAAGGCGAGCGTCTGAGGTATGCCACTGCTGAGATCATAGGGGTGATATGATTACCCTCTGGTAATTTAACGTAGCGAACTGGAAAGATCCACCATGCTATTGATGGGAAAATCCACTATTTCGACTGGGCCATTTTCAATAGCTATGTTAAATTACCAGAGGGTATATCTTTTGATAAACTGAGACCCACGATTTGTGAGGTGAATACCCCTTCGACAAGGTGCCAGTACTCTACATCGATGGCATGGCAGTGGCACAAAGCCGCTTTTTGATGAATTGAGGGCGACCTCCTAGGCTTAGCATGATCGTTATCATGGTGTTGCATATAAAATTCATGCAAACGGATAATTGGGGGTTAGAAGATGTTGGAAGCAATGTGACAAGATGATCGCCTCCCTCTTTCGTAACCCCATTTTGGGGGCTCCGAAAGGCAGTTCAACAGCCATGACCCCAAAATTGGATGGCTATTTTTAAACGTGAACAGAATCTTTAAACCTATTCCCATTTCTTTGAGTGTGGTTTTGGCCTGCTCTTTTTGGACAATTCAAGAGCTTGGCGCTTGCAATGCTTGCAAGGATTGGTTCAATCTAGCATCCAATCAAAAGAGTATGTGTGTCGATGACTAGAGCCATGGTTAATGAAGAAAATGGACCCAGACAACACTATTTAAAAGTGTGAAGTCTTTACGCTTTTAGCTGTTCCGAGTTACCACGCGTCATTTAAGAATTGTCTGATTCCTAATCTGGTGAGAGCATGGAATGGTTCCCAATACCTTTAGCACGCTACTGCTGTCGCACTATTCTTCTCAAGTGGCGAGTGTGTCAGATAGGGACTCTAATTTTTATGTCCGAATGATGGGTTTCCTGTAAGCAACGGATGACGTGGCAAAAACATGTAGCTTTCCACAGCTCGGATTTTTTTTGACCACGAAGGAAAACAAATCCTTCATCCGCTTCATCCCATCTCATTTGACAACTTCATATCAGGAAGCCTCCGATTTTCCGATCCACAGCCGTTCTAAAGCGCAATGGTGGGTCTTGTGGCATCCCAAAAACACCCAAAAACCATCTTGAGACACCTGGAACTCAAAGAAAGCACCCCCTGAAGCGGCGCGTTGCGAGGTGGTTCCATTGCCCGTTTCGCGGCCAAATTGGCTGCCTGTTACCCAGCGGATCCGGCGCGCTGTGCTTTGAACGACGCAGTCTTTGAGATGGCTCAGGCGACTGCTGTGGCATGTGGCATGCTGTGATTGGCAAAAACTGATATATCTGATATTATTTGATATTGTTTGATCAGATGGAGATAGATGATGCCCTTGCAGTGAAATTCTGACTTTTTAAAGAAATATATATACTTTTTCTGGTCGAAATAAGTAATCAACACTTCAAGTGGAATTTCATGGTCGTCTCAAACTGCTACCCTTGGAGCGGTTTTTACTGGGGGTCGGAGCTAAGTCAGCTAAGTCAGCTAAGTCAGCTAAGTATCAAGAAAGAGGTGGCAGTATCCGTTCGGTTGACGCCAGACAAGATCAAGCCCGAGGAGCTGTGCACCATCAATCCGATGATCAACTGCTACACGGGACGGGAGTTTGAACAAGTGACTTGGTGAAGAATTGACAGTTCTACTCGTGGTTTGTGAAGGAAAAGGATCGTTTGAAGAATGTTTGAAGAACTTCACGAGAGGAAAAGGCAGCTTGCAAGTGGCTGTAAGTGGCTGTAAGTGTGAACTTGGGACCCATGATGTCCAAGATTTGTGAACCTCACAGCGTCCCGACCACCACATGTTCATTTTATGGGGCTGGTTTCCCCAGAGGCTGGGACAAAGTGAATTTTCATGTAGGAGCTGAGGTGAAACGCTGGTACTTTGGACATCTTCCGCAGATTCTCGGCGTTTTTGTTGGGCGAATTCTTCACAAAGGGGGTTTTGGCCATTGGGCGAAAGGGTCAAGTTGGGTCAAGGTGCCGCTGCAACGTCAGGCACTTGGCGAATCTGGATGCCCAACTGGAGGCTGCCACCAGAAGTGAGGGCAGCTTTTTTGGAGGCACTGACGGGTGGCTTGAGATGACTTGAAGGGCTACAGCGGCTACAGCGGCTGTCCAGGCTCCGGACCCAGTCATGCGGACTTCAACGTCTATCATCACTTGGCCAATGCCAGGCACAGCCAGAATGTTGCCCCAACTATTCCAGGATAGTGGATCGATAATCCTATGTCTATTATCAACTGATAGTGGATTGCTCTTCTTGAGCTTGTTTGTTCATTGTTACATTGGAAGCGTATGATGATGTCTCATTGATGTCCCATTGATGTCCCATTTACTGGTGCATTCTCATCATACCATGCACTTCCAGATCTTCCAGCGCCAGGTTGGTGGAGCCAGAATGTATCCCGGAAAGCTACAAGCTGTGCCACTGGATGGAGCTTCTTGGCGGCACTTTGGTGGGGTGCACTTTAACGTTCTTCAACGTCAGGTGACCACAAGAGAACAATTCAATAGAATTTATATACAATTTAGACCCAAGAAATTCTAACATATTCGAACCAACTAACATGATCTAACTTTGGTTGTTGGTGAACGAAATGAACGACACACACACACACAAAATGGTGCTGTCCTCACCTGTGACATGGCTTCAAGGTTGATGGAGTCGCTGCCCAGCATGAAGCAGTACCTGGAGGAGGGGACAGCTGGACATTGGCTTTCCCTTATGTGTCTTCAGTGCTTGAAATATCCAGGATCCTCCTGGTCAATAGTGAGAAACTATGTTTAGACCCATCCGGGATCCATTCAGAAATGCAAAAAAAAGAGTGATGAAACACGATATGGAATATTTTGACACAACTGGTATCTTCAGGAAATACTTGAAATACTCAAAGAATGATGAAATGTGATGAATACTTTAGCAATCGGCCGATGCAAGGAGCGGCCCCAATTGGTGGGCATTGGAACAGATCCGGGCCTGGTGGATAAGGTCGGCTCTGAGGGCCATGGAACCAAGTTGGGCTACCAATCGACCAAGACAAAACATCTATTGTGAAATTGCTCATTTCACTGTAATACATAAAAATAATACAGTCATACATATTTGGAAATTATATAAACCATGGAGTCTTTTGGGGATAATTTTGAGCCATATCATCCCATACAGTCACCAAGCACTGCCTGTCAGGCAGGTCGCTTCCTTTCCCAGAGAGATCCTGAAGGTAGAGCGATACTCGTGGATGGTTGCTTCATCTTCGAATGAAGCGCCATGTGTGTCATTTGTGGTGCCGAACAGAAGTTGGCAAATTTCTCAACTACAAAAATTTGGTTCTTTTCGCCGAAAAGGCGAAAACACCTGTTTTAGAGGACGGTTTTAGTGCCTCCTGCTAAATGATCTTTGCCGAAACAAAACAGAGCGGAATGGCATCCCCGTGGGGCGAGCATGGCTAGGAACTCACTATGGTCGAGCTGGGAAAATCACCGCTTACTGGAGGGGATTTTCCATACTTTCAAATGCCAGTTTCCCATTCAATCGAAATTAAACCACAATGAAATCCCCATTAAGTAAATCAAATCCTATGAAATACCATTCATTTAAATCCCATTAAATCCCATTAAATCCCATTAAATCCCATTAAATCCCATTAAATCCCATTAAATCCCATTAAATCCCATTAAATCCCATTAAGTTGATTAAAATCCCATTAAATCCCCTTAAATCCCATTAATACATTAAGTTAATTAAAATCCCATTAAGTCCTATTAAATTCCATTGTAAGTTAATTAAAATCCCATTAAAGCCCATTACGAACTATATCCAAGCATACACCTGGGCTGAGGACATTTGCGCCGTTGCGCCGGACAACATCCACGAGACGTGGTATTCCTTGAAGGCGCGGTGAGCCCGCGGAGCCTGCGGAGCCTGCTCAGCATTTCACGGCGGGCTCAGCAAGGGTTGAAGTACTATAAACCAACATCTGACCATAGCAAAAGGAAGAGATTGATATATTGAATATATTTGAATATATTATTTGAATATATTTGATATGGATTGCATTCCCAAATAGAGGCAGTCAACGTGAAAGCATAAGATGCAGGCAGTCAAATTGAAGAAAACCTTCACAACTGTTCCCACTCAAATGGAATCAACCAAACTCAAAAGTCGGTTCTTCAAAATTGGTGCCAAAACAAGGGGCGGGAGGAAATTTAGACAATTTCTGCGTTATACCCTCTCAACACCTGTGTACAGTATTGTACAGTTATATTTGCCTTGAAATTCATTCTTAGAAATACTTTTATTGGTAAAACAGATAGCTGCCTCGTTGTTGAAGGACACGGATATCACCCAAGTAAAGTCAGACTGCGCACCCCGCGGGAGCTAGAGGCAATTGCTGATGATTTGGAGACAACATGGCACGAAAGATTGCATCAATCATTTACGTCTTTTTGGGTGAAGAAAGAACATCTTGAAAAATCCCAATCTCATTATATATAGATTTGATGTTATTTTCCTCATCTCAATTCCATTTCAACTCTTGCCACATTCACCACATCTCATTTTGCCTTCGCTTGTTCAATTTCATGTCATCACATAACTTTTTTTTTCTCATCCCTTATTCGTATTGTCTCATCTCATCTTTTCATCCACCTGTTCTTTCTCGTGGCATTCCATGACGATGTCATCTCCCCTCGTTTCAGCATCTTACAGCAGTTTATGTCAAGCAGTTGACCGGGTAACCCGGGTAACCCGGGTAACCAGGACTGACGAATAGAAGGAAGGTCTGCAGAAATCACAACAAACACAGCACCATAGAACTCTACAGCACAAAAACATACTGTAAGTTGCAAGAGTGACTTCAAAACTACAGTAACTAGCACAACATGTTCAAAGAACACAATTTTCCTGGTTTGGTAGCCCCAAGAAAGTCGACTAGAGAATGGACAAACCGCTTTGGTTTGCACTGTTTTGCGCTGTCACAGTGAAAAACATGCGTAAACACCAAACTTTCAGCGTGTGAGGGTGTCCAAAAATCCACTTTCAGCGTGTGAGAGTGTCCAAAAATCCACTATTTTAAGTTATGTTAATCTATTTTAGAGTTTTGTGAAAGACACGTTGAAATGCGAGACAAACATCGGTCAAACAACGAGCAACATAATGCCATTTACAGTTTTTTTGTTTTTGCGGTCAAGGTCAACAAGCTGCGTAAACACCACACTTTCTTCGTCTGAAACTGTCCAAAACACCGCTATTTACAAGGTCTTAGTCTTTAATTTGGATTTTCCGGAAGATGTGTAAATATCAGCGCTTTTTGCGTTTGACTTGCAAAGACATTGCAATTTAAGAGTTTACTTGGTGGTGCCTTCATGAAAACCGCTGCAATTAAACGTCTTAGTGTAGTTGCATGCATGCGAATGTCCGCGCAAATGGGTACTTTGCAGCAGCTTTTTCAATGAACAACTAGGGTGGTGCCTGAGCGACAATGTCAAACCCGACCCAAATTGCCTCAAACAATCATACTCGAACCATGTGATATTAGAAAGTACATGTTGCAGATGTTTGTATCTTCCTGTTGTGGGTGCGCATGAAGACTGTGAACTGTGCACTGTGAATCCTACGAATCATTTCCTTGGACTTATCAGTTGCCGCGCCAGGTGAATGTAACAAGACACTACAGCACCAGACTGAGAAGCCTTGCTATTGGTACGCTCATGGGACAAGCGACGGGCAGCTGTAGTTGGGGGAAGAGGTACAGTATTCGAGTTGAAGACACATCACTTCAAGTGAATGTTCCCGCGCGGGAACTCCGCTCAAACTTGTGAACTGATGGTTATTACTTGGGCAAACGCATCTTGGACCATAGCTGCTGGCCATTTTCGAACATTCTACGTGGAAGCTTCTGGACTGGGCAATAAGCATAGATGACGTGAGGTACAACATGTTGGGCAACACTTGGTGTATGGATGTATATTGGACCCCAAATAACTAGAAGGATCTTAGGGCGTGCATCGTCGCAGTTGGCAAAGAAATGGAGCCTGCTTTCGACCCTGAAGTTCAGTCGGGGGCTGAATGAGACAACGACAGGAGGTCTCAGTAAGTCAACGGGGGCAGAGTTGTAGCGTTTTTAGTGGCGGATCTGTAGGTCAGAGTGGTTTGGTGCTGGATGGTCCACGTATGTTTATATGACCTATATGGCCTATATGTGCTTTCCGGTTGTGCTTATGAAACCAACAGGCCGCGGTTTCTTCACTTAGGGGAGCGCTTGGCACTGCAACAATTGTGATGACTGAAACAATAGGTGGCCGCTATCAAGGTGGTCGCAGATATAATCTTGAGCTTTTTGGTTCTTGCATTGTCTTCTATCACATTCTATCAACATATGTTACGATTGTATTATTATACCAGTGGTTGGAAACGATGTTTGAACGCACTTTTTGTGGAAACGATGTTTGAATCCTTTCGCCACCGGCAACATGTTTAGACGAGAGCTGAAAGGGGACGGCGATGACCACCTGTCGCATTTGGACTGGTGGAGTCCTGTAGGATGCCATGTGGCGGAAAAACCATCTCGTAGTCATTGTGTTTTCATTGTCCCAGTATGCAGATTGAAAACGGACTGCCAACGTGCGCCAATGCTGCCAATGATCTACTGGGATATCAGGGGTTCTCAAAAAGCCACAATTCTGCGAAACGAGGCAGTACACAGTGCACATCGATGCCAAAGAAAAGGAGGCACCAAATGGTGGTGACAGCTCTCTAGCTCAGTGATGTGAACAATCCCATGAACCAACCATGACCGGGGTTCATGTACCCTCTGGTTATGACTAACATAGCTATGGAAAATCACCATTTTTAATAGGCAAACCATCTATAAATGGGTCATTTTCCATGGCTATGTTAAGTAACCAGAGGGTACATCGTCTCAAATAGGGCTTTTAATCCGTCCCAATAAGCCTCGATGGGGGATGGCTTATTCTTGGCTTTGCCACATTACTCACCCAGTTCTGTCCGAGCGCATGGTGTCCACAATACTTGCAGCGTTGGTGTCCAGTCCTCACTCAAATAAGCAAACACGCACATGCTCACACTCCCGCGCATGAATTCATACGTTCATCAGTTTGTTTCACAGTTGCAGACGGATTAGGTTGCGAATGGCCGATCAAGTATAACAACTATGATAATTAATATAGTCTGTTAATCATGGCCAATAATACCAATATTAGTACTGATATCGGATTTTCACGATTCAAAATTTGTGGGGAAAAATCGTGGTTTTTCCAGTAATGCTGAACTGTTTTGAATAGAGGCACTCTTGGTGCCAGCGTTTGTTTGTCAACGCCTTGATGCGTGGTGCTAGACCCACTGGAGCAGATGGTTTATTTGTTGAAGTGCCAAAGCGCGCCTTGCTGCCAGCGTTACTCCTGTAGAATGCTACAAAATCTACACGACTATATCGATTTGATCCACCAAAAATGCATCCAAATTATCAAGTCGTCAGATATAGTTTTGATATGCTTTGATGATTTGATGACAATGCAAACACCAAATACGTATATATATATATATTGCTTCTCTCTCTCTCTCTATGCATGCTGTTTATATGCATTGCACATACAGAGCAGTTTCATGAAAGTAATGCTATCAGCTGATAGAACATGCAGTGTAGACAAATAACTAACGTATATACACACATACGTCATTTCTACAGGTCCATTTTTGCTATGCCCCTGAATGGGGCCTCGCAATGGACTGTGCTGGCGTAAGAGACTGTCGATCCAACGGTACTCTCCGGTCTCAATGTTTTTTTTTTCGTGAATCATGATGAATCATGTATAACATAACAAAAAATCGGGTATATATACCCCAAATATTGGGGTATAATTGCCTAAAGAGTTACTGTTAGAAGCAATGCCTAATTATATATCATGTCCATACGCTCCATAGATCTTCGATTTTTCCCAGCACATTGAATTTTCCATTGATCTTCAATTTTCCAGCACAGAGATTTTCCATAGATCTTCAATTTGATGTGAGGAAATTCCGTGGCATTTTGAACCAAGTGCCGCAGATGTTTCAGGTGGATCTTCAATTGAAGGCGGAAGATGATGAGGCTGCCATCAAGGTCGATGCAGACAAGGCGGGTCTGGCGGATGGATATGTGTAGCACATATAAAATACAGATCATATGAATATCATATAAATATCATATAAATATCATATGAATATCACATAAATCACTTGAATAATTATCATATCAGGTGATGTGAACTTGTGGTTTGAGCTGGTTGGACATTGTGACGAAGTGGAAGATTGTGGATCCCGAAGCACGAGGTAGATTAAACCAAACGCAAAGTTCGGGCCAAAGATCCTAACTGTGTGCTGCATTTGGTAGACTTACGGTAGACTTACCTAAGTTAGTGGCGCAGAGGTTGAAACAGCTTCGGATGTCTAAACACGTTGAAACTGTCACATGTCCCAGCCATTGGGAGCTACAGTCCTTGACATGTCAGCTCGCAGACCACCCACGGCAGCGACAGCATTGCCACCACCGTGAAGATGCATGACAATGAACACCTTGAGGCGTGAAATCCGGAAATTCCAAGATGTCCATCTTGGACACTAAAACGAGATAAACGAGCCACGAAAAAAACCTAAAGGGCCTCAACTTGCCACGAAATGCCACCCATGTACCGAGAAATCAACCCGAATCCGGGATGCTGGTGATGTGCAGAATTCCGATTCATTGGTACGAACTAACCAGGTACTCGTATGCAGAAATAAGGCATTTTTCAACTTTCACCTGGAGTATGATTTGATGAATTGCTAGTTGTCAAAAACATGATGCAAAATCAATGCTCGGACCACCGGCTCAGAGTATGCCAGGTGCCCACACATAATTGTGTTTGCATCCCCGATCCTCGATATATATCTGAACCATCACTAATGCTGTGGGGAAACACATGGAAACACCCCAATTTACCCGAGGCACTCTCAAAACATTATATAAATTGCAGGTCATGCTGTTACTCCTGAAAATTCAGGTAGGGGACCTGTGCGTCATTGCACAAGGCATCCTGAATGCCAACACCCTAAAACCGTAAAACCCTAAAACCGTAAGACGCTAAATTCAAATCCCTACACCCTAAACCCCAAAAATCGTGGACAAGAATCAAAGGAAACCCTAAATCCATCTATCCATCTAATCCCCGAATGGCGCCTAAAACCTCCGGTGAACCCGTGAAACTCTGGCGAAACTTTGGCAGGTTGGTGAACCACCACAGTGGTCAAGATCTGTCAGTGTGCAATTGGAGCTGCTTGGCAGATCAGGGACCCGGGGACTTTGCCGCGCCGATTTCGGTGCCGACTGTTGGACACAAAAAAAATCGGGATCGGCAAGTTGGCGCTGGCATTTTGTGAATGATGTAGCCGTTGAGTTCAGTGGTTTCCAAAGGCGGAAAGCGAGTGACACGTATTGCCAGGAGCAATGAGATACTGTGAATTGGGAGACCTATTTGGCCGAATTTTATGTCAAAAAATTTAAGTCATGTTTTTCCTATTTAAGGATGATTTAAGTATGACCTATTTGTCATCCAGCCACATCGTAGATTCTTTGATGTTAAATTTGTCATCGCCATCGCCATAATCCAGGTCAGCCGATGGCGAAAAGACCCTGACATACTTGGCAGGAAACCCAGATGCTGGCGGATGACTCTGGAAAAGATGGGAAGCCACATGTGTTCCGGAAGTTCCGTAGGTATGTTTTTCATTTTTTTTTCAAATGTGAGATCAAGAAACTTGGCGGGATAGGAGTACCAAAGACATGAATTTCCGGATTTCAAATTTCAATAGGGACGTGTTCTTTTTTACCGATCAGACATCATCACCATGCCGAATCCTCCACGTGCAGAATCCCGGTGTTCGAAACTGGAGGATTCAGCACCAGAAACCACTGGAACTGAGGGGTAATTACTGTAGCCCTTTGACAGAAGCCAATTAATTACATATGTGAGTTTGACCTGTCTAATGTATATTTTGTATAGCCAAGTGATCACATGCCCCCGTTGACATTTGGCTTTAGGGCCCTTGAGTCATACCGCGCTGCCGTGGTAAAAGTTGGGCAC
>Ga0126342_10006454_pt1 | contig 20794 bp, 24 predicted proteins | sample Cyp1metagenome_FD_92528 | JGI IMG/M metagenome (GOLD analysis project Ga0126342, IMG submission 92528) | Coral microbial communities from Lord Howe Island, Old Settlement Bay, Australia - Cyphastrea 1 metagenome | ecosystem: Host-associated > Invertebrates > Cnidaria > Coral ...
CACGCCCAACGCTGCAGGCAAAAGCCACCACAAGGCCACAGCAATGGCTGAAGGGCACCCCCCGGCCGCAGCAATGGCTATAAGGGCCTCTTATAGGCGTTCAAGCCCACAGCAATGTGCTACACCATACTCCCCAGGTTGATTGCCAGTACCCCCCCTCCAATTAGGGGGGTCGGCGGCACCTGGGCGCTAGCCCATTTTATTAGATATCTAAATCTGCACCATACTTCCCAGAATCTGCTACAGGATCCTTTTCACTTCTTCACATATCGCAAAGTACGATTGTATTTCTCAGCGGACAGCCATTTCTCTTTTACTGGTGCTTCAGACCTGCCCAAACCACCTAAGCAAATCCCCATGTGAATTCCGTTTCTCAAGACTATTCCTGCCAGAATCTCATACGCAATGTGTTTTAATTCATACTGGAACTACGGATTCACAGGTCAGGTTTGGACAGAAGGGTTACATATCAAAAATTGTAGTGGACCAGGGTGCATTTATACGAGGTCCGGTACGAGGTCTATACGAGGTCAGCCTATATGGTTTGTCCCGGAGCTCGCCATGAGCTTCTGAAGCGAGATTGCTCCACTTGAACGTTGAGTAAAAATATAACAAAATAAAAGAAAATAAAATAAGCTTCGGTGGTATCCCCAACAGCCGCAGCGTTTTATTTTTACAAATCTTTCGCGCTGGAAACACCTCAGCTGGGCTTCCGTGAATTAAATGGCCGCAAATCTTGTTGAACTTGACCTCCCTTGGTCAGCAGCTTCCCTCACCTTTTTGGAGCTCTGCGGGGCGCCTTCAGACATTTTTTTCTGGCTTCAGAAAGCGACGTTAGGCAAGTGGTCTGGCTTTCAATGCTTCCCGGGGCCGTTTGCAGTCCTGTGGTAGGCAGCTTCCCGCTCTTTCAGCGCCTTTTGTAGCTTTTGGGGACAATGCGAGGTGCCTTCAAACATTTTTTACATTAGGCACTGGCCTGGCCTTCTATGCTTCCCGGGGTGGTTTGCAGTCCTTTGGTCAGCAGCTTCCCGGTCCTCCGGCGCTTTTCGCAGCTTTTTGGAGCTCTGCGGGGCGCCTTCAGACATTTTTTTTTACTGGCTTCAGAAAGCGACGTTAGGCACTGGCCTGGCTTTAAATGCTTCCTGGGGCCGTTTGCAGTCCTGTGGTAGGCAGCTTCCCGGTCTTTCAGCGCCTTTTGTAGCTTTTGGGGACAATGCCAGGTGCCTTCAAACATTTTTTACATTAGGCACTGGCCTGGCCTTCTATACTTCCCGGGGCCGTTTGCAGTCCTTTGGTCAGCAGCTTCCCGGTCCTCCGGCGCTTTTTCATACATTTTTTTACTGGCTTCAGAAAGCGACGTTAGGCACTGGCCTGGCTTTAAATGCTTCCCCGGGCCGTTTGCAGTCCTGTGGTAGGCAGCTTCCCGGTCTTTCGGCACCTTTTGTAGCTTTTGGGGACAATGCCAGGCGCCTTCATACAAGTTTTCTACTGGCCCCAAAAAGCAACAATACAACAATAGGAACACCAACCATCCAGCCAAATGTGGCTGGCTGGCCATCAAACGTGGCTGCCTGGGAAAGTCCCCTTGTATGCTTTTTTCTTGAAGGATCTTAAAGGAAATTCCTCTGTGAAATGATGGGTTGTCCGAGTTCCCCTGGCCATAGTTAGCGAAGTTGGGGGGGCGCTACCTCGTAGACATCATTGGTCTTATAATTTACAAATAGTTGTGTATAATTGTTCTTTATCTTTTCTATGGGCTATATTGTATGCTGTATGTGTACGAATTTTCGTTTTTTGCATTTTGCCATTGGGTTAACATCTTGCGATGCTCGTCCTATTTCGATCTCTGCGGCACCGGCTTTAAGTGTGTAACTCGCTTCCGGGGCTCTTTCAGAGGGCTCCCAGCAGATCGAGTTTCGCTGGGTGGTGCTCCAAAAGCTGCGATTTGTGGGTCCCATCTGTGAAGATCCTGATCAGGAAGGTCCAAGATCTCTTCTTAGAACATGGATGAACATGGAAGAAACCCAGAAATGGTGGCGTTAGAACTCCTACTGCAGCTGGGATATTTCTCTAGCCGCATGTTTCTGGGCAGCAGTGAAACTTCGAAACTGTAACGCCAAATTTCCAGAGCATTCATCTTCGCCACAGGATGCAGAATCATGAGACAGTTGGTCCAGAATGGACTGAAAAATGTGAGAAACCTGAATATGCGCGAAAAAATCCTCAAACAAAATGAGAGTCTCCTGTTTCTATCATGTTCTATCTATTTTGGGGCTTTCTATTGTCAAGTGACCCATCAACTTTGGAAGATCTGAGGACCTCCCAGCTGAAGATTTCTGAGCCATGGAGCCGCATCTAGGCCGTGCTGCTGGGCTCGACTGAGATCGTAAAGACCCGTGACAGTTGAGCCACCGGGGTCTTAGGAAAATTCATCAGTTTGGATATGTTGGGATCGTGTGTTCAACCCATTAAAATCGTTCGAAACATTCTGTTCTGAATAGTTCATCAACCGGGATCACCATCGTCATGCCATCGGTTAAAAAAAGCCTGCAACAAAGATATGTGAAATTTGTGAAAGCACCAACTCGCACCAACTGGGCAAGGTGTTCGAGGTTTCATCTGGCTAGGGGTCAAAACATCTCCAAACTAGATGGATGTTCATCACATTGAATGGAAAATCATATGCAGAGATCTCCCAGCGAAGCCCGGCCGCACATGGAATCGACTCACTTGGGATTAGCGCAGGTAGAAATGCCCTTGGAGGGCACAACCTCTGACCTGGGCACCGGGTAGCCAAAGGCCTTTGATACAACTATCTACATGCATATAGTTGTATTATAATCACATTTATCTATACATATGTAATATATATGTATATATGCGTATTATTTATACTATGTATATATACCTATCATATAATTGTACATAATTGTAATATATATATATATATAAATCTATAATATATACATACTATATATAACTAACAGTAACTAACTATATAATATAACATGTCGTGTAAAAGGTTAAAATCACGGCATTCAAGAATGAATCGCGATTTCTTGTTGCAAAGGCTAGGGTGAGCCAGGGTGAGCTTGTAAAGGCTGGGTCACCTCAGTTTCGGTCAAACTTTAGGACACTCCAAAGTTCAACACTCCAATGAGCTGCTTACTTGATTTTCAACTGGAAGATCAGAAATTGCTACAGCATCATTTTTTGTTGATGTATCTGTTTTTGACCCTGATTTATTGTGAGTAACTCACGTTTTGTTGGGCAAGATCCTCGTGTTTTGGCCACAGCTTGGGTGTCGAACGTTTTCAGATGGTCCCTGGGTGACCTGGATTTGGGGAACCTGATGATTGACCAGCTGGGATTTGGGGGTACCATGGGGTACCCTAGTTTTCAGACACCATAGAAATACCCCCGGTGATGGGTTAGAACCCATCTCCACATCTTCCTCAACCCTCCCAGGCTCCCCAACAGTTCGGCACCGCACAAGCCCACGAGTCCGTTGCCAATGCTCTGGTCCCGAGTCTTGCAGGAGACCTGAGATCATTCGGAAAATTCACAGGAAATCACAGGAAATCCATGGGTTTTTACCTCCAAATATCAAGGGCATCGATGTTCTCTTCAGATTCTGCTGAGGATGATCCCTGAACTTTCTATGTTGGTGAGTCTTGACTGGAATATCATCATCTACTAACGATCCAAGGAGTATCTATAGAATCTATGGCTGGCTTGACACCACACATCCTCATGTACTAACCCTCTGGTCCCGGCTGGGTCTCGCCTCTCTCCCGTTGAAACCGTACTTCTCCATCTCTGCAGCATTTCCCAGGTGATCGTCAAAGAGCCATACCTCCGGGGCAATGGGCCCTGGCAACTAGATCTGATAGTTTTAAGCCTCAAGAATTAGGGTTCAACATGGTTCAGTCACCAGCATGAAGGATATTCAGCAAAAAAAAGTTTGAACACTATTGAACACCAACAAAATGGACTATATAAGCAATTACAAGAACAGGGCAAATGGACAAAGATATGGTCACCGACGGAATTGTGGAAATAGTCTACAAGAAAAACTGCCGCAGGTGCCAATGTTGCCAACTACAACAAATTAGCGCGTGAAAGTCCATGATTCCCTCGGACACGATTCTTTGCTAAAAACCCAAATCAGTCATGAATAAAATAAAACATGTATCATTTCTCATCCTGTTGCAGTTAGAATTTACGCAACTGTTGTTTCTTTACAAGGGTCCATCCTAAACACTGCATATTTCAATGATTTCAACTGCAAAGGGGCTAACTTACAGTGATCATACTGTATTCCTGAAGGTCTCCGCAATCAACAGCTATGGGCTACGAGGATCAGGATCCCCAAAGAAAAAAAAACATAATTCTGATCCACATTTGGCACATCATCCGGCCATTCCTTCAGCAAGCTAGGCAGCTAGGCTCATCGCTGCATCTGCATGTATAGATGATGATTCTTTTTGTTCCATTTATATATACACCCTAAATTTCACATGGAACGGTCAAAAATGGCCATGATCAATAGGGAAATCGTCTTAGAACACCATAAAAGATCATCAAAAGTATATCGAAGTAGGATTCCATGTTTTAGAAAAATTTGGCGTGTATTTTTCGTGATCTCTGAAGCTGGGGTCCCAAAGGAATTTCTGCCTTGTTGGCAGGGATGCCGGCAGCTTTGCCCTCCTTGCTGTTCAACCTGGGAAACATCGCTAGCTGCCAAAATCCACACACAAAAAATGGAGGTTTGATTGGAAAATAATCTGTAAATATGGGATTGTCATAGATTTTCCATTGCCACGTTCGACTACCGGAGTGTATATGTCATATTATACAGGAGGGTATATGTATGTATATGTCATATATAGTAGTGCTAAACATTAAACCATCCATTTCGTGGGTTGATACATGAATTTTGAGCCCACGTATCAATGGGAATCCTGATGAACTCCTAGGCGAAACGCCAGATAACACTATCTAGATGGATCACTTGCATGGAAGTTGCCATGATGAGCCTTTGCTTACAATATCTTACAATAAGGACTGATGGGTCATGGGACGTTGTTGATCTCCATCATTCGACTCAACTGGGAAATCCAACCATGGAGTAAGCCCACCATGAAGGGTTCCTACTACCTCTTGGGAACGGGCTTGGGTTGAAATGGAGCCCCATAATCCCAAATCAAAGCGTCTTCACTTCAAACAAGCTTGCTCTGGCAGAGCCAAATTACCTGCATACTAGCGGCAACCTGTCACAACTGTCACTACTCGAAATACTTGCCGAATCAAAATGTCGCCAGGTATGAATCCAAAGAAATCTGTCCTTCTTGGAAGTGATTGCCTAATGCGGGGTTGCAATCCGGACCCTTTCACCCAGGTGCCAGTCGAAAATCTTCTTGGCCACATCTCCCTCGACGCCGGAAACCAGGAAAGCAGATCAGGATGACATGACCAAGTGTCTCTCAATCCAACACATAGACATCTAGGAAGTAATCAAAGATAGCCGAAGTAAATATTATATGTGTGTGTAAGAGCGGGATAGACAATTTTAATTATCGAATGCAGAAATGATGTTGAAAACATATGTTTATGTTCACCGCTACCACCTAGATCCTATGATTTAGTGAAATCATAGTTTCCCGAACCAAATGTAACAAAGACAAAAAAGACAATTGTTTTTTTGTTCAAAAGCAAAAGCAAAAAACACGCGGAAAAAATGCGAAATAGAACCAAAACATGCAGAAAAAATGAATCTCATATGTCACTGTCATCCACTTAGGATGTCACAGTGCCACAGCCGGGTGGCACCAACATCTATGACCCGGTACACAATGAATTGGGGCAGCAGGCAGCAGCTGTTTCAACTCAGACCCACACGAACTGTGTGGCCCAAAACGGATTGTCCAGCCTTCTCTGTGTCAATTGATACGACATAAGATACAAGTATGCCCAGTATGGCTCAAAATATCAACTATAGTACGACTAAGATTTGGGCATGGCTCAAAAATAAAAATAAAACTATCACCAACGTCCCCACCAACACCCCAACATTAGGATTGTTCGCCACCGTGGACCCATTGGTTACCTTTAGAGGATCAGGAGTGAAGACAATCTTCTGCATATGTACGTTGGCATCCACGCTTGCGAACTGACCTAAGGCGATCTCTGATGTCTTGACCTAAATGGTGGGATGTCATCAACCAAAATATGTGGGGTTCCATAAATGGGTGTGTCTGAAAATAGTGTACCCGTAAACCCAATGGTTAATGATCATTATCCCTATTAAATGGCTATAATTGGGAATATACCCTATTTTCAGACAAACCCAAATGGGGGATACACCCAATAGCTGGATTATAATGGAAAATAATCTTAAAATGGATGATTTGGTACCCCCAAGACTCAGGAAGCCTCCAAAAATGGGGGGAATATTTTTGGGTTGTCCAGGTTTTGGGGATTTGATCTGCCAACATGGTGTCAACTCTCGGTTTCCAGCAGGTTTTTCTGGAACCCATCCCAAGGGCAAGGCCCTCTAAACCACATCTTCTGGGGTACCTGGTGACTTGTCTGATACCGATGGCCCTGGGTTTCTATGGCCTATGGGATTTCTTCATATCTGATGGTGAGATTTCCAGTGATTCATCTCTCCCACGTTGCACAGGTTGGATCCTATGCTGGGCGGGTGAGATAAACATTTTGGTTGGGACACGTATGTGTGATGGTAGAACAGCACTGGTTATTTCCCCTTGTCTGATGTTGATATCTTCCATGGCCAAATCATCATGTCTTATGTTTAGAATTTTCCCATGCGTGATGGTCAAATTCCCTGTTCAACCCTTAAATCACGGAATTTGATGAATTCTGTCATTGCTCTGGATTATTACTGATCAGCTGATAAGTCCCAACTGATTTTTATGGGCATGATTTAGTTCCCACGTTTTCACAATCAACCAACCATGATTTGGGTCTCAAACCCCCATGATTGGGATCATTATAGTCAGTTCAATCAACCGTGTTTCTGATGCTGGTTAAATCCTCATGTTTCCTGGTGATTTATCCCAATCTTTGCTGAGATTTACTCACCATGTTTTCTAGTTGCCTCCCAACCTTTGCTATTTTCAAGTTCTCATGAATGCTGTTGTTGAACCCCCGTTTGCCAGGGACGGGTCTGAAGAGATGTTTTCTTGCGCAAGCCAAGCTGCCAAAGCCTGCACCACCCGCGTTCTCCTCGGAATTGCCCTTGATATGATCCTTGGGACGTGCAGTTTTGGGCTTCACCAACAAAAATGGGAGTGTTGGCTGTACACCCATGATCGCCATAAATGGCTGAAAGTCTGAAAATGCTGAGTATCCCCAAAAAAAAATAGGAATTTGGGGGGGTACCTTATTTTCAGACAAACCCAAATATCTATGGGTCAGTGGGTGTTTGCAATGAAATATATGATATATGGGTTTGTGCACATTTCCCTTCAACCAATTCCGGAATGGGGAGAAAGATTGGAATTTTATACAATATATCCCCTTAAAAACTTCAAAAGAATGGGAATTCCCCAAATCAAAGCGTCAAAATGGGTCTGGATTAAAACCTAAGACCCTGGGGAACTCTTGATTTCTCATTTTTCAGTACCAAACATCAATTTGTCAACAAATTTCAACTTATACAAGGCAGGGACTGGGATCATCCATGATTTCTCCCTGAAGTTAAATGCTAACTACGCTGCATCCGGGGGCGTGTGAAATCCCCATGGTCTCCCTACATGTTCTTTTTTGAATCCCAGGGGAAATCCCCTTCCGCCCTTCCAAAAGGCGCAAAAACCCAAGGTGCGTAGAGAATTTTCTTCTCGTCGTCACCACTGGCCTGGGAACTGTGAGGCGTGGAACTGGGTGTCTCCTGAAAATTTTGAGAAGGAATGCGTAAATATATATATATATATACAAATATATATATATATATACATGTATGCATAAGTTATCTGTAGGTGTATTTCTTTGCGTGCGTTTTTGCAGATAAGTATTTTTATGTACATATAAATACATGTTCATATTCGCAATATTTCACAATCATATTCATGTTTATATAAGTAACTATACGTAGAATTGTACAGATTCTCGATTCAGGAGATTCTGTGTCGGCAAAACATCGCTGTCACATCACTGGAAGTTCGAAGCCAAGATCATTCGGCAATGAGAAAAACATCAGCAATGAAACACTAGAAATAATATCAAATAATCTTAGTAGACTTCTATAATCTCTGTAAAGACTCCCAACGTAATTAACCATCACTGAATGGCAATTCCTCAACTGGCATTTCAACCAAGGGAGGGCACCATGCAGTTTAGAGAGGATCACATTTTGACCACTTCCTGGTGATTCTCTGTTCATGGGCTATGACTATCTCCAATCAGTTGGGCCGTAGAACCCCCTATCATCATCAAGCCAACATCATTTATCAATGAATATCCCCACATGTTTGGTGGTGGGAATTGGCTTACAAACGATGGTGAAACCCCCATCAAAACAACAGTATATCCCGATCAAGATACAAAATTGACCATTGTGCTGGTTATGATATCCTACATGATAGGGCAAGACTATCATCATTTATCAAACATATCCAAATTCTTACTGTTATTAGTGGTTGATATTCACAATTAAAGGTTCCTCCATGGTTCATTTACATATATAGTCATCCTGAAGTAGATAGAATATTGAACATGTTCAATCCTGATTTTCAAAAACATAATAAAATAATTGGAATATGTCAATTCACTTTTGGACATTTTTAGACACGGGTCTGGAGGCTGCGGACATGAACATCAGAATCAATCCAAAAGCAATAATTACCAGTCTGCGCCCTTGCCAATAACCAACCATATAGACTGGACACAAAAGCAACAAAAACAAAAAACACAAAAAAATGCATGGAATACCAAAAAATCGATAGGATATTTCTTCAAACCAGGTAGATAGAATATTTAAAACCTGTGAAGAAACCTGTGTAAAAAACGATATTTGATTTGACGCTTAAATCCTTTAAAACCAGCCTCCGCAGGCGGTTTTTCCCAATCATCATCTACTAGTCATCGGCGCCCCGACTCCTCCTGCAGAGATCACACCTGGTAGCAGGTGCCCATGGCAAATTCATGGGGGTACAGTGGGGATATCATGGCGATATAACGACAATATATAATATAACGACAATATATAATATATTTTCAGATAATATAATATAATATATTTTGAAATAATATATAATATGATATACTACACTACAATACAATACAATACGATACAATATAAGATAATATACTTTAATACAATATCATATATAATATATAACATAATATATTGTAATATAAAAGAAATATACTATAATAAAATAAGATATAATAACATAAAATACAATATAGTATGAAATAATATAATGTAATATAATATAATGAAATATAATAAAATAATATAATATCATAGAATAATTTATTATAGTTTATGTATTATATTTAAAGAAAAATGTGATGTGATATGATATGATATGGCATGATATGACATGGCATAATATGACATAACATAACTTAACATAGCATAACATACCATCAATATAATATAATATGATATAATATAATAATAAATATAATATAACATGATATAATATAATATAAATATAATAAAATATAATATAATATAATATAATAATATAAAACAATATAATAAAATAAAATATAACATAATATAATATAATATAGTATAGTATAATATAATATAATATAATATAGCATCATACGCTATACTATAATATACTATTATATAATATAATTGTAACATAATATTCATATAATACTAAAAGAAAACTAAAATAATATTGATGTAACCCACAGTTAATATTAATATAAACTACTATATTCTACAATATATTTAATTATAATATCAAGAAAATATTAATACAGCAAGACCCTGCGGTTTGCCCAGACTCTCAGTGTTCTGCAAGCTTGTAGCTGGCTGGGCGTTCAACATTAAACCCTAAACACTAAACCTCATAACACCCTAATGGCATTATTGTTCCATGGAGGTGGGTGATTTTGATTCTTCTTCAACGAGCACCTGGACAATGCTGATGATGGTGGTGATGGTGATCATTATCATGGTTAACCCTAAACCCCAAACCCTAAACACTAAACTCTAACCTCATGTAACCCCTGCTCGCATTACTGTATTGTTCCACTCGTAGAACATGTCTGATAATATAGTGTAACTGGTATTCGGGGGTTGGGCAAACCTCGGGGTCTGCAGTCTGAGTGTATTAATATAATATAAACATAATAGTAATATATTATTAATATAACACTAATATATTAAATATCATTGATACAATATCACGACATTATCAACATAATATTCATATAACATTAATATATATAGTATTAATGCAAGATTGATACAACATTAATATAATATTGATATCGTATTAATATTATATTAACATAATATAAACATAATATAAACATACTGTAAGATAACATCACTATATGACATTAATATGTCAATATCCATGTTAGTTGTGGCGTATCATTTGAATATGATGAGGATGTTTCATGGGATATCAAACCAACAAGAAACAAGTTGGCTTGGTCCAGAACTTCCCCATAATTGCAATGTTAGTTAGATCCGGAAAATGTTGATAGAACCTTTGGTTTACTGGTACCCTTTAGGTACCTATTCTTGGACAAAGAACCCTGCCTTATGTTGGGTGAAGCCAAAAAGGCAAGGGCAAAGGCATGGGAAAACTGGTAAAGCCATGGTCGGATGCTAAAGGAATGGTCGGAGACCTCCCCGTTTTTATTGGTGCTATCCCCCGTCCCAGTTTCGTATTGATCTGTGGCCTTCAAAAAACCGGCCACCCCAAGCCTTGGAACTTTGAGGACCACTTTCGTGGCTGCAATGGCAGCTTTAAAATGGACAAGAACATCAAAGACATGTTAATGATGGTTGATTATTAACTGTTATTAACCATTATTATCCATTACTAACCATTATTAACCATTATTAATTACTATACATAAACTCAAGTTCGCCTGAGCTGATGAACATCACAGCAAACTGGTGATCTAAACACCGATCATCGATCCTTTTTCTATGATGAAACCTGCCCTGGGCCCTGAGTGATGCACCCATGAAGCAGTTCTGCTTCACGCAAAAGGTCTGGTCCATGTTCAGTGTCAATTCCTGAGGGACCGCTTTGCCAATGCAGGATTGGTCAAAATGGGCACCCAACAATGGGATTCAGCAATACAGGGTGACCATGCCCAAAAAACTGGAAAGCCGTTCTCAGCTGTTCCTTGGTGCTTGTCAAATGCTTCATCTGTTTCGGGGGTGCTTCCAAAAGTCTAGGCTAGGGGCTTGGCTTTACATCTTGCTTCGTCTGACCCTCACAACTCATTCAGAAGCATTCTGGCGGTGAAGAATCCGTTTGTTCCTGCAGGCTCACACAGGATCTTGTGACCTCCAGCTGAATAATGCTTGATACATCAGGTTGATATGTCCTTCTTTGCTCGGGCTTTCCCAATTACTTCATACGACCAACTTGCAACCTGCCACCGAATGCTGCAGGGCTCAGAATTCAGCGCCTTCCCCGGATCAGGGCCCAGACTGACAGACGCAGGCGACCGCCCTTGTATGCCCAGTCAATCACGGCTTTGCCTGGCAGCGCGTCAATATCGCCGAGCTATCTGTGAGTTGGTGACTTCTTCGTGCCCCAGCTAGGCTGCGACCCGGGGAACCCTAAATTGCAAGTATGCTAGGCAGTAATTTAGCCAACCAGTAGGATGTAGTTCATTACAACTATCCAGCTGCGGATGCTGCAATGTTCAAACAGTCCCGTGTAAGCATTCGTCAGGCTCGTCATCGAAGGGACAGGAAAGAACAGATTGTTTGAAACCACAAACCGGTGGATTCGATCAGATTGAATCAAATCTTATTGCCTATCATCATTCTTATATATATATTTTTTTACCATGTTTCTTGTTTTTCATTATGTATATATAGTATATCATTGCTGTGTATAACCCCATCTTGCTGGCATCCCTGCTGGATTTGGGGTCTCTCAGGTTGACAGGTTGGTTCTCGCAGCGGATTGTGATACGGTTATGCCTGGCAACCAGCTAGTATAAACCTATACAATGACCATCAAATATTGACCTGCAGTACTTGGATGTACTTAGTAATCATTGCTGCTTTAAATCTCTACATATGTATATGTATATGTATGTATGTATGTATGTATGTATGTTTTTTTGTTGCTGAATAATCAATCTGATCTCATTTATTGCGTTTAAGTCACGATTCTTCGTTGCTATGCCTGTCACGACCAACACCAGGCACGGCCCCCCGTGCCCAGGGCACCGTCGACTTGTGGAGCATACTGCAGGCAGGACCGGATCGGGATGATCATCCATCATTTTGGGGGCCTTTACTACATTGCTACTGTACATATACTGTATATTACTGTATATATAACTATACTTGCAAGTGTATTTTTTGGGTACAACCATTGTCAAGATCATTCTATAGAAGGCTATGTTTCCTATATATATATATAACAATAATTTATAGTATTTGTATGTTATTGTTCGAATACATACATTACATATATATATATATATATCAATATCTATATACATATATATTTATATTATTATGTATATATATATGTATATTACTATCTATATATTACTATCTCTACATATTACTGTATTTATAGATATACCTCAAATGGAGAATGGTCATCCATGCACTGTTGGAAAGTCATTCTACTAGCCTACATAGCGTACGTTCCAACAGTTCTAATCTCCTCCCACTAGTAACAAGCCCCCCAGGAGCCAAAGTGTACAACGAACCAGCATGGGGTACTGGGCCTGGGAGCAAAACCATGGATATGTCAGTCGAGACCTAAAAGCCACCTAACTGAGATGAACATCCCAAAAGTTTCTTCTATATACATATGTATATATATATATATATATTTGCATGCTACATAAATGTGTATGTGTGTATAACATTTATATATATATATATATAGCATACCATACATGGATGCGTATGTGTATATATATACACATATGATGCCATATGCATTCATTCTTGACCAAGAGGTTTTAACAATTTCTAACCCATCACCACATCGAATCCTTGGAACCCTCGTCCTGAGTCTTGGGGCATTTCTCATCTGTCGCAGCATCGGCTTGCAGCTGCCTACCGAGTACAAGCTGGGCGAGCTGGTTTGGACCCAAGGTTTGGACCCAAGCCGAGAGACCAGTGGCAACCAACTAAAATGGGACTATAACCAAGAATGAGAGAAAGATGCGGACTGAGGAAAAAGAAAAAAACTACAAAAATGGAATCCAAATTAATTGAAACAATGAAATGGACATTCAAAAAACATATGTTTTTATTCCCCGGGCCAAAAACTGTCCGAAAGCTATTTGTTCAAAGTTTCATATCTTAACCCATCGCCACATCTCATCAGTTAAAGCTATGTTCCACCACCAAAGTGGAATCTTGGCGCAGAAAAAAAATGCTGGCCAACCGCCAACCCATAGAATCTCTAAAAAAAAACCTCAAACCACTACACAATCACCATAAATTCACCATTTTCCCACGAGTTCTCCGCTCTCGCCATCCTTTGGGCGCTTAGCAGACCACCTCGGGCGGCTCACAACGCTCCACCACAGGGCCACCGGGCACGCAGGGCTCTGCGCTCCTGGAAATGCGAAATTTCACTCCAAAATTGTGATTTTGATGGGGATTTCTCTAAAATACACACCTTTCTCACCGGGGTCACCACAGTTTCAGTGCCATATATGGATTGTTTGACACCCCCTAAATAGGTGGTTTTTTTTCGGGGTTTGTCTGACAATTGGGTACCTCCACTTATGGCCATTTTAAGAGGGGAACATGAGGTTCCAAAAAAATCAAGGACCCAAGGATTCCCCTAAATTTTCATACAAACCCATATATCAATCCCATGGCGTCCTCTGACGAACGTACTTCAGCACTTCTCGACAATCACTGGTTCCTGACATGGGCGAAGAATGCCCCAAAATGGTTGGCCCAGAAAGCCATTCAGAACGGCATATATTCTGTTTGTGTATATTATATACATATATTATGTACTATAGACTCTATATATATATTGCACAACGATAGAAAATCGTTGACGTTGATTTCCATTCCAGCATGTGGGTGTCTCCAGCCCTCTGACACTGCAACCTGGCAGTTTGGCTTCGTCAGAAAGGTCGCTTGGTCATGGCAACCCAGAAATTGAGATGATGTAGATATAGATATAGACATAGATATAGATATATGTATATGTACATGTATCTGTTTGTACTGTATGTGCAACATGCTGGAGAAGTTGTTCTATCAATTTGGGAATTCATGGAATTCCTATCTACAGTATTATATTATGAGTCAAAACTGAGGCACCACAAATTCAGTCATGTGTCGTAAACATCCAACGTTTGGGGTCCAATACCTCTGATACATTCCATACCCGCATGTGTTTGTCCGAAAATATGCGTGTAATTACCCCAATGTATGGCAATTTGTTGATTGTATCATTATGTGTGTATAATATATGTATATATATATATGTAAAATGGTTGGTCTATTGTCAATGTGCTTGGTTATATCATTATATCCCAATAATCAAGGGAACGCCCCAGATATGTTCAGGTGGTACAATGCGTAAATACAGAGCCAAAATATTATCAAAATCTGGTAAGATATGAAAAAATGTGATCAAATATGATCAACTATGGTAAAATGAACTATTTTTCGCCCAATATATGATGATTAAACGGGACATCTCGCCCTGAGCATGGTCATCACATCCCCCAATTTGCTGGCCTTCGCGTTCCAGCCCGAAGGTCTGCAGCATAGCATCCCAGTCCTGGCATAAATGGGGGTACCCCTTTATCGCTGGATGGTTTATTTCATGGAAAATCCTCAAAATGAAATAGATGATTCATAAAGGGTACCCCCATGATTTAGGAAACCTCCTTAAATGTAGAATGGCAGTATCACTCAGAAAAAATCCCGATGATTCTTCCCCAGGGTGATAAACAAACTGATTCATGACATGGCCGCCATGTCAACGCACCTTGCTGCGGCCGGCAAAGTGGTACAACAAGGCAGGATCCTCAGCGCTGCGGGGGCGAAGTTGATTGGCGGCCTCAAAAAGTGATGCTGCTGACGATGAGTATTATTATCATTATATAATACTAATGTTACGATTACTATTAGTACTAGTATAACTATTATTATTAGTAGTAGTATTATGATTGCAATTACCACTATTACTCTTATTATTACCATTATTACTAGTATTGCTAGGTGGATCCATCCAGCAACCCGGTGTCATCAAATCTGGCCGGCTTGGAACTCCCCGATAAATGGAAGTCTACAGCTGCGAAAAATCGAAGTAAATTTGGGGGATTGTCCAGCCTGCCATGATCATTTAAGTTTCTGGCATTTAAAAGCCCCTACTGGAAAGATTTGGTGTGGCTTGTTTTGGTGTTTACCACAGGCCCCTGTTACAACATATTACAACAATTCTGCAGAAGCCCCCCCCCCTGTTGATTCCCAGGAACCGACAAACCCCGGGCGCCCACGACGTGGTTCACGTCGTACTGTCGGGGATCTAAGAACCTGCGACCAGTGATATGGACAAGAGATGACAAGGACCCCTTGTAATCCACAATGATTGAGAAGGGGTTGCTCCTCATGCCCCCAAAAACTGTGATTTGGGTGTGGGTTTTTTGAAACCCCTTCGCTGTGGCCATTACAGTATATACTATACTGTATTTGGGGGGTGAACATCCATAAATCACAGTGTTTTTGGAGTTCACCAAGGTTTTGGCTCATAGCCTGAAGCTACTCCACTGTTGAAATGATCAACCTGAACTGCCAGTATCTACAGGGGATCTCAATGTATGACTATCCTACCTCCATATTACTAAATCATCTACTAATGATCTAGATCTATTCTAATGCTGTAAACCCAACAATAAACCAAGTTTATCTTGACAACCTACCCTTAAAATGCATAATTGTTGCCGTTTACAGTTTCATAAGACAGAAATTGCCAATAATATTTGCCTAGGGTATACTAACATAGATGTGGAAAACCAATGGTGTCAAAAGAAAAGTGATCTACTTTCATAGTAAATTTTCTAGATCTGTGTTAGTTTACAGGAGGATACCACATTCTCATCTCCCCATCCCATCCCTGGCCTGATGACTTGGGAGCGTCGTTCTCCAAAGGGCCCACTGAGGCTTTCAGTGGTGCGCCACCAACACATGGCATAGCGCGCCAAGTCATGGTGCCTAGTTAGAGCCGGCAAGGATATATCAACTGTTTGTTGGGTTCAGTTGAATGGGATATAATGATATCATGGGTACAGTGGGGATTAAATGGGATGTTTCCGTGACTGGATTAATTGGATAGGTTTGTATAATGGGAATAGGATTATATAACATGATGTCGCACTGGTTTTACCAACAAAAACAATGACTGCTATCGATTATTATGGGAATATGATGGGGGGGTACTGGGGACGTGGGAATAACCATACTTGGGCGGTTACCGATGGGGGGTTTCATCAACCAAGAGTGGTGGTATACGGATTAATATATAATGGGACATATACATTTCCGCCTCCTGTGGATATGATTTACGTCTACTGTGATGGAACAATCCTGTATAATGGGATATTATACAATTATATACATATACATATGCATGCATGCATGCATGCATGCATGCATGCGTGCGTGCGTGCGTGCGTGCGTGCGTGCGTGCGTGCGTATGTATGTATGTATGTGTGCATGCATTGTATGTATGTATGTATGTATGTATGTCTGTATGTATGTATGTATGTACGTATGTACGTAGGTATCTACGTAGGTATGTATGTATGTATGTATGTACGTAGGTATCTACGTAGGTATGTATGTATGTATGTATGTAGGTATGTAGGTATGTAGGTATGTAGGTATGTAGGTATGTAGGTATGTAGGTATGTATGTATGTATGTATGTATGTACGTAGGTATGTATGTATGTATGTATGTATGTAGGTATGTAGGTATGTAGGTATGTAGGTATGTAGGTATGTACGTAGGTATGTACGTAGGTATGTACGTAGGTATGTACGTAGGTATGTACGTAGGTATGTACGTAGGTATGTACGTAGGTATGTACGTAGGTATGTACGTAGGTAGTTACGTAGGTATGTACGTAGGTAGGTATGTATGTATGTATGTATGCAATGGTATGGTATGATATGGTATGGTATGGTATCGTATGGTATCGTATGGTATCGTATGGTATCGTATGGTATCGTATGGTATCGTATGGTATCGTATGGTGTGGTATGGTGTGGTATTATGGTGTGGTATTATGGTGTATGTTATGGTATATGGTATGGTATATGGTATGGTATGTGATATGGTATATGGTATCGTATATGGTATGGTATATGGTAAGGTATATGGTATGGTATATGGTATGGTATATGGTATGGTATATGGTATGGTATATGGTATGGTATCGTATGGTATATGGTAAGGTATATGGTAAGGTACATGGTAAGGTATATGGGATGGTCTATGGGATGGTCTATGGGATGGTCTATGGGATGGTCTATGGGATGGTCTATGGCATGGCATGGCATGGCATGGCATGCATGCATGCATGCATGTATGTATGTATGTGTATACATATATATATATTGTATATACATAACCAACATGATATTTGGGGGAGAGGTGAATGAAGGTTAAGATGGAGGGATTCCAGCAACAGCTAGAGATGGGAGGATTAGAAATCTTCCAAATGGGAACCCTGCCACGATTGCCCCCTATCAGTTCGAAGTGGTTTTGTAATTCCATTGAACTGGTCGATAACCCCCGTTGGGGCTACACCTATAACCTCATTTCTGAGAATAAAGTAAAATATTACGAGGCAATCACATGGTATCGTAAGGGCCATGGTGGCCATCAAGGCGCCCTTTGGAATTGGGAAAGAGAAACTGCGCACACTCCGAGTCGTAGCTTTCCTGGGTTCAGGAAGTTATGGTGGCTTGAGGCCAGGTGGGGTGGTGCTTAGGGCCGCTGCCAAAATTGAGAAACCCTTCGGATATACATCCCAGCACAACCGGTCGGAATTTCTCTGTGGCGCTACCCAAACTGACAGCCAAATTTGTACGAATCTCCATTTTCGACGACTATCATCATATCTTCGTTGGTGATTTGGGATGCAAACTATTTGCATCAAAAGAATGTTGTAGCACTTTGGATCCAAATATAGCATGTACTTATATATATATATATATAGCAACTCTGAGAAACAATAGCAATGAAATCTTTGTTTGGTTGCTATACAGAATTGCCCCAAGGTGTCCCAGGACTCGCGGCGATATCATTGATGTCATTGTTTGTAATTATTCTGCCATGTTTTTTTTTAGCAACCCGCAAAAACATAAGAATGCATTTGTTTACTGCAACAATGGCAAATCACTGTTTGATCCTTTTTTGAGGGTCACTACACGTTCTTAAGTGTCAATGGATTACTGGGTCATTAGTGCTTCTCCGTTGTTGGGAGGGGCATTGATTTGGCCAAGGATCATTGATATCATTGGCAGCCATCGCCTGAAGAGGTCACCCGAATCGGTCACATCGGAGAAAAACAGGAAAAACCCAACATCTCCAATTCCCTATTTCAACTACGTGAATATCTTGTGAATATCATCATATTTGATGATGACGTTTACCGATGTTTTATATTGTTTTATGATGTTTGGTGGTGTTTGATGATGGCGATCAACCGGGATTGGGCATCATTATTACGTCTAATTGGGGTTAATATTATGTTGTCTTTACATTAAATGGGGTTTTAACAACCAACCAACCAACCAACCAACCAGCCAGCCAGCCAGCCAGCCAGCCAGCCAACCAATCCGCGGTTGACCGAGATGGATTCTTTGTCAAGCTTTCAAGAAGCATACAGTAAATTTTCTTCCTCCTGAAGTATTAACTAAATCCCACTGAATCTCCATTAGATATCACCATATCAAAAAAAACGTGTTCTTGGTTTTACCCCACTATATCCCATTAAAATCCCCATGAAAGCCCTATATCCCTATAGACTAAGGTGAGGCTCACCTCCATGCTCAGCATCTCCAGGACCGTTTCGTCAAATGGGCCCTGGTCGTGCTCCATGGTGTGAAGCCAACTGGCCTACCGCGGTGTGTTTTTTGCGGGTGAGAACCCAGACATGAAATATGGGACCAACCATAGATGGAGCAGTAAGTATCTATCATGTATATAATGTAATGAATCATAGATACAGATATAGATATAGATATAGGTATAGATATATATATATAGATATAGATATACATGTGTGTGTGGTTTTGGTCAGCAAATTCAAGAAGGGAAATGATGATTTACCAGACTGGGGGTATCTGGGGGCCCATGGACTTCCTCTCATTGGCCACCAGTTTTGGATGGTTTGATGGATGCCATGCCATGCCTTGTGCAGCAGCCAAGGCTCAACTCATTGGACTAATGATCAGCTGGCACCCATCACAGTGCCCCATTACTATGGCAATTGCTACCGGGAAAATGTTGGCGAACCATGGAAGTTTGATGGTGTTCCGATATTTTCCAGACCCAGAAACCCCCAAAAGCCCTTACATCCCCAATTTCGATGGCTAAATCCCTGTACTTTTAGTTGTTGATCTCCATCATGTCCAGTGTTTTCGAAAACAGTGCGGGGAAGGGGAGCGGATGGTAATGTGGTAAGAACAAACAGTGTATACATTTACATAGGTATACATATATATATATATATGCAGATAGATAGATACATTAAATGTATGCAAATATTTACATGTATATGCTCAAGTCAAAATACAAGACATCTATGCGAATAAGACAAAAAGAACGTGACAAAATCATGAAGTCATGCAGTCTGCTCTTCATGAAACAAGCAAGGCCTCCTTTTTTCGTCACAGCTGCGCACTGCAAGCGAGTCCAGAGAAACACGTGAGCGAGGAGTCTCCAGACCGTGCAACCACAGGTCTCCGCAGCACAGGATCCCGAAAAAGTCTGGAGCACACAAGTTGCCACTGCAGCTGGTGACGCCCTGCAATGCAGGAAAGCACTCAGCTACCCAAAAGAACAACAACAATAAAGTGCAGGCCGTGGCAGCATGGATTGTGCCCAGCTGGGGCCGAAAGCAAAGCAGCGCGCGCAGCCGCAGCAGCAGTTGCATCCGCCCAGAGCAGTCGAAATGCACATGGACATCCCATAAGAGCAGTTTTATGCGAATTTACAGGGAAATGCCGGGGCACACGATCGGACACGCGCCGCAGACTTTGTGCGAGCCTGCGCAGTCGAAATGCACATGACCATCTCACAAGAGCAATTTTATGCGCGAATTTACAGCAAAAATGCCGAGGGGCCAGAGAGCGTACCCTTATCTAACCCCGGCCTTAACCCCTACCGTTAGAACCCCTCAGTGTGGACACACTGTTTGAGGAAAGACAGCTGTTGCCCCAAACCAATTATAGTGTTCAACATTCAGGATTCCTTCCTTTTTATGACTAAGCTGCGCTAGAGGCGTTATTGATCTAAGAGATGATCACATCTCACAGAACAGAAACCAGAGGAACAAAGAAACGAGAACCCCAGGAACATCAAGCACCACCAG
>Ga0126342_10006455_pt1 | contig 20794 bp, 18 predicted proteins | sample Cyp1metagenome_FD_92528 | JGI IMG/M metagenome (GOLD analysis project Ga0126342, IMG submission 92528) | Coral microbial communities from Lord Howe Island, Old Settlement Bay, Australia - Cyphastrea 1 metagenome | ecosystem: Host-associated > Invertebrates > Cnidaria > Coral ...
CCTAAATTGGAAGTACCTAACATATATAAGGCCTATGTAAGGGCTATGTAAGGGGATATACCCCCAAAATATGGCCTTATATGGTACAGTACCTCCATTTTAGGATCCTGGAATTCCCATTGAACTTACGAAGTGTTTTCCCATTGGTCTGCACTGGTAAATCCACCATTTCGGGAATCAAAAAAGGCACATTGTTTGGATCAAAAAAGGGGCTCTCAAATCGAAGACTTCCCAATTTCCCAATGGGATCTTGGGTTTTTCCCGCAATGTTTCAGAGAAACCTGGTGCTCAAGGTGCTCACCAAGCAGACCGCCTGGGCCCCCGGAGTTGGGCCAATATTTCGGTACAAACCTACAAACACACAAATAAAATACGTATGAATATCCCTGGGGTGAGCAAATAACATATATTATATGTACTATATGTATATATATATATATGCATAAATATATAAATATGGATATAGCACGGGATAGCACGGGAATCTGGAAGACCCAGACAGACGCTCGCTACGACATCTGGCTGCTTTGCTGCTAGGTGCGTTTGATCCTCATGCATGTGAAGGTGGGGGTGTCATCTGGCACCAGCTGATCCAACGGCTCGAAACCAGCCATGTCCAGTTTCGATCCGCAAGCCGCAGGCGCTGACCATGTGGGCTGCGCGTGATGCCAACCTGCCGAAACTGGGTAGACGTTCAGTTGGTGAACTCTTGGACGACCTGAAGTCATGATTTGCTTTACTGATTGGTTGTTTCATGTATGTTTATATATATATATATATTTATTTATTTATTTATTCTTTTATACACATTATTGCATACATACATTATGTATATATATATATATAGATATGTATGTATACATATATATATAATACATATGTTCAACGATATTTAGGATTTGGGATGGTGATCCCCAATGACTAATGCCTGGCACCAAGGATCCCTCGTTTGCTGGCGCCCGGATGGCTCAGAACAGATCGCGTCGCCGGTGTGTTGTTCAGAACGGGGATGTTCCAACCATGGATTCCCCTGACCATCACCAAACCTGGCCATTTTCGCTCGTCCCAGGCACATGTTAAACATGAATTGGCCAGGAATGTAGTTCGTACATGTTCGTACCCTCCGGCAATGAGACGTGGTTTGCTGGAAAATCTATCATGTATATATATATAGAAGATTCCCTATTGCCATGTTGTTTACCCAAGGGTAAGCTTCTCTTACAGATGCATCAAAATATGCCCAGCCCCCCAAGCTGGCCATCCATTCACCGTCCCAGGACATACGAACGGGCGCAAGAAGCGAAAGACGCAGTGTGGAGCTGAGAACTGGCCGCGGCTGGTGGCACCCCCCTGCCCTTGCGGCTCCTGACAGGAGAAAGGCATCGTCCTGACGCACATCATGGTGAAAGGAAAAACAGGCCCCGGTACAGAATCATCCCAACAGAGTGGAAGCGCAACATGAGGCCTGAAAGGTGTTTTTTTAAAATGAAGTCTGGAGGGGAGAAGAGCTCAGGGAAGAGACATCTGGTTATATCTGGTTGCTTGTTTCTCAATTCTATCCGATTCTGTCCACATGATTTCTCGGCGACCTTCCGGAGCCTACCGGTTTCATCATTTTTCGATCTTTTTCATTGGTTTCTTAGCATCGCTGCCTCCTCAAGGTCCCGTGAGGATGAACCAGGAATGATAGAATGGTAAATCTTCATCGAAGACCGAGTATGGCCTTATGAATTTACATGAATTTACATGAATTTACCATCTTCATATAGTTACACCATGTTAATATCGTGGAAGTCGAGCTCATGATCACGTATTACAACCACACAATTTTCGCGAGAAATCACGACAGATGTTTTGGGATGGGTGGATGATCACCATGGTAAATCCCATGGTCGGCCGAAGCGTTGCGCCGTTGCGCGCGCCAGGTCTCCCCTCCATTGCCTCCATGGCCAGCGGCCCGGACGTGGACGGCCTCTCCGAGGAACAGCGCGCCGTGCGCAGCTGTCATCGCAACTGGGACTTCGACCGGGAGAGTTTCGAGGGAATGGATTGATGGTGATTTCCAGATTTTGTGGGTGATTTTGTGGGTGGTTGGATGGGGTCTATTGCGGTTTAATGGTGATCCAATGGGATTTCATGGTGATGCATGGGAATTTGAATATCACCAGTGTCATGAAACATGGCACTTCAGAATCCTCTATCAATGGCGGTTTATAGCTGGGATCATCATCGAACTGAATGGCTCATTTTCAATGGCGTTCGATCCATGCCAGGGTACAACCAACCCCCGTGGGAATATGGGATTAACATATGGGGGGTTTCCTAAGTCATGGGGGTACCCCCAAATCATCCATGTACAGATGGTATTTGCCATTATAAACCATCCATTTGGGGATACCCCCATGACTTAGGAACCCCCCATGACTAATTCTTCAGTAGCCCTAGCTTTCTATGGGATGATCTATGTGGTAGCGCATCAAAACGGCTTACCCGGTATGGTAGTTTGACAAAGCTATGGAAACTATGGTGCGAAATTGCACATTGGTTGTGTTTCAGCAGCTACAGTGGTTGCGAAATCACCGGTGGATAGGCTGGAGAGGTGGTGAACATCCCACCATATCCAATTATTCATAGGGTTTCAACCATCCTAACTGCGAGCCCAGGCTTCAAGATGCATTCGGCGTTAGAGATGGGTTCCTTGGTGAGCGAAACACCACGTTTCACGGTGGCAACGCAGGATCAACATGAAGGGATGTGTATGGTGATAAATTAGACATTCATGGGATTTTCTGGGAATTAAAAGTGATTTAATGGGGTTTTGTAGTGATAAATAGGAATTTAATTATTCAAGAGTTGGGATATTCATGAGGATACTCTTTGGTGATCAAACATGGCAGTTGGAAAGTCTCCATTAAATGGACATTTTTGTGGGGCAATTGACAATTATCTATAAATGGAGAGTTTTCCACTGCCATGTCTGATTATGCGAGTGCATTAACCATATTCGAAAGGATGATCCAACCAATGATGAGAGGGGGGGGCCCAACCCTCATCCAGTTGGTTATTAGTCTCTGAGTGGTTTCAGTTATGAACACTAACCACTGACCACTTCTTAAATGTCTAATATACAGTTAAATATACCTAAGGGGTTTGTTCGAGTTGGTTCATTTTGCTTCATTTTGGTTCTTAGTTGGTTTGCTTATTTATTGACCACGTGTACTTTCTTTGTCTCCCGGTCTCCCGTTCCTGTTTTTGGCACCGGTTGAGGCGGCGACATCCCACAGAGCTTGATGAAAAGCGCCGCTTTGCCCACGCCTCTTGGCGGGAACCCCCTGGATTTCATGGGAAAAACCATGGTTTCCATGGCAAAAACTATGGTTTCCATGGGAAAAACAATGGTTTCCGGTGAAGATTTTCCCTTCAATCAATGAGACCAATCCATTGGGCGATGATGGAAAAACGATATCGATGGTTGATCCGGGTCGCAGGTGGGTGCCAATCCTTGTACAAGATGTTTGTGGTGGTTCTGCACCAATCCCTCAGGTTTGGTCACTTTCCATGGGTGTTTACTGCCTCTTGGAAGTGCAGTTCCAGCTACTAGTTATAGGGCCTAAGGGGTGATATCCCAACTCATGGGGTTGATAACTATGGTAGTTATACCCTCTGGTAATTTAACATAGCTATTGAAAATGGCCATAGAAATAGTGGATTTACCCATTACCATAGCTATGTTAATTTTCCAGAGGATATCCATTCCTCAACTGCACCCCCAAGCTATCTTGGTTGCTCCAAGCCACCCAGGCCGTTGCAGCCCCCCAAGCCCAAGCAGCGTGCGGCGGCGGCTGCACCGCGGTGGCAGGAGCAATTGGTGAAAGCCGAGCCGTCTGCGTTGGCGAAACCGGAGCCGGCCATGTCCATCGTCGCAGCGCAGGCGGGGTCAAGGTGGCCTTGGTGGCATTCCCTATCTTTTTATAGGAAAAAACGTCATGAACCAAAAAAAAGTGTGGATTGAATTGATAGATAAGTACTGCAACTATAGAACTATGAACATATATTATAGTACTACTCATGCACTATCTACACAAATATCTACTGATACCTTTTCAGAAAGTTTAAGTGTGTTGGTCTCTTGGCATTTTCCAAAAGGATGGACCGGGCAACATGGCATTCGTTGGTCGTCCAGTTTGGTGTCGCAGGCTCCCAGTCAAGTGGCAACTTCGGAGGCTAGCGGTGTCGGGCCAGTTTGAGAGTCAAAGATCCTTGATAATTAGGGAAAGTTATGATGGAAATTATGGAAAACCATGGGGCATGATGGAAAATGATGGACAATTGTGGGGAAATATATTGATTTAAGGGAACATCTTAACCGGAAACCATGGACTTTCCAATGAAATATGGGGGTTTCCAGTCTCAATTTTCCCGTAAACCAATCCATTGATGATACTCCTAGAAGATGGATTTGAATGCAAATATCACCAAAGTTATTGGGTAGATGGAGCACAATGGGACAATCACATCTTCTAGCTCTAGGGCAAACCGTTGGAAGGTTGTGATAATCCAAACGCATGGCCAGCATAGACTATAGTACCCTCTGGTAAACGTTTACATAACTATGGAAATTCACCACTCTTAGTAGGTAAATCAACTATTTCTATCACCATTTTCAATAGCTATGTTAAATTACCATGTTTAATAGGTAAATATGGTAAATCATCATAAATCATCTATAAATGGGCCATTTTCCATAGCTATTTTGACATAACCAGAGGGTAGTCTTCACCCATCTTGAGGCCAAGGTTCCACCTCCCAAGCTGTCAGTGGAGGAAGAGGCTGGGTGCTGAGGACCGCATAAAAAACGCACTGGCTGACTAGGCAAATCTATAGAAAACTGCAGCTTGATTTAAGAAAAACATTTGCAAATTGGAGATTCTCAGTTGCAATGTTGGTTTTTGAGAGGGTGGTAAGGTGGTTTGGAATGAAACGACTTCATAATAACTTTATTCATGATGATGTATGATGATTGCCTAAGCAGAAGAACCAAAAAACACAAAAACGTACAGTGAAACAACAACGAGTATTCCAGGGTCACAATTCCAGGCCCAGGGGGCAGCAGATAGTGATCATTTTAGTATTAACCCAAACCAATTTTTTGGGTGCCCAATTGTTTTGACCCATACCCAATTTATGATCCCAAATGACCAGCGGCAATTCAACAACATGCGCTGGTCATGCACTGGTTACCCTAAAGAAAGGTGGCTCAGCGACGGGCCGTTAGAGTCTCAGGCGGTGCCATTGAAGTGGCAACAGCTTTCTCGGTCCATTTTGGAACAGAGGATCATGCTGAGTTGAGTGAGAGATGGGGGCGGATCCATGACGGATCCTAGGCCGATCACATCAAGGGGCTGCCAGAGAATGCATCAGGGCACCGTCCTCCAAAGCTGTGGGATTCCTGAGGAAGCCCAGAAGCGGCGGGAGAGGAACTATCAGGTAGCGGCCACCTGGGTGTGATCCTCAGGGGCGAGTTTTGGCTCATCGATGTTGCAGTGGAATGATGGAATGATGAACATCAGCAATGATATGCAATGGTATGCAATGACATGCAATGATATTCAATGATATGTATATAATGATATGTAATGATATTTAATGATATGTAATGATATGTAATGATATGTAATGATATGCAATGACATGCAATGATATGTAATGATATGCAATGGTATGCAATGATATGTAGTGTTTCTCTTGGATTGCCCTGATGTTCCGAACTTTTTCTGATGTTCCAGTGGACTCGCGGGGCCTAGGCCCAATCGCAACGCGACAGCGAACTGATTCCCCTGGGAGAGGCCCTGAACGCTGGTGGTGTCATTGGGGATCCCCGGTCGTCACCGTGGGTTTCAGCACTAAGTCATGGTCCATCCCCATGACTTGGATGATTTGGGGGTACCGCCATGACTTAGGCGGTGCGAAATTCTTCAACCACTAAGCAGGTCCATCCCCAGTTTTGAATCATCAGCCTCTAGATTATTGTTGCTTGATGTTCCCATCGTTGTTGATTACATCCCCATGATATCGCGACAATATCCGTCGCACACACACACGCACACCCACACACTCACATTATATATATATATACGCATATGCACACACACACACACATCCCCGAAAGTCAAATGACTCATTTCAACTTCGGGTTGTCCGTGGGCCACCTGGCCGCCGTGGGCCACAGGAGTTTCCTCCACCGCTCCAGGCCAACCCTTTCGACGAGGCCGAGGCTTTCCCAAGAGCTGCACCTCGGTTGTCAGCATAGCGCTGTTGAAACGCCATCTGGGTTGCTCCAAGCGATTTCAGTTGATAGCCATAGCCATAGCCATAGGGGGGATTAGTCATGTTATGATTTTTATGTCTTATTTCTTTATTTACTATCCCCCGGTTACTTTCCCCTCTTGTGATTGGGGGTATTGGGAGCAACCCTGTTTTCTGGCCTTGATTTGTTTGGCCATTGAATGGAGAGGTGTAGAGCGTTCTGATGGGTAGTCAGATGGGTAGTCAAATTAGACAAGGAGAAAAGTGATCTGAACATATGTGAAAATACAGAGTGATGACACTATCCCATGAATAAAACTTAGGATTGACATGAGCTGACCATTTTCATTTATGCTGCTCGCAACCCGCCCAACAGAAAGCTAAGATAGACATAGTTGGTCCATGTGTGAGAAAATCTTAGCCGATCGGTACTCTCTAGCGATTCCAGACTTGACTACATATGTATATAAGTATATATATATACATATACACATACACATGCGTAGGGAAAGTCATTGATGGCCATCCTGCAGTGATGGACTTCCGCGCCATTTGCTGCTACAAAAAAGGGGCCCATTGCAAAAGATCGGTTCTAAGCCATCCCCATTTAGAACGTGGTTAGAAGATGTAAAAAAATCCTGATTCATACGGTACCCTCTGGTTATGTCAAAATAGCTATGGTATAGATGGCCCATAGAAATAGATGATTTATGATGATTTACCATATTTACCTATTAAACATGGTGATTTCCCATAGCTTGGTTTCGAGGCCCGACGTCGCGGCTTTGCGGCCTTCGCCGCCCAGCGCAGCGGCTATGGCTGAGGCCTGGCCGAAATCGGGGGCCGCTGGCTGGAGCTGAGGGAAGAAAAGGGGGTTGCTTCAAGGAGAATGAGGTTGGTAAACATATCTAGAAATGGCCATAGAAATAGTGAGTTTTCCCATTAAACATGGTGAGTTTCCATAGTTATGTTAGTTTACCAGAGGGTAAACATATGGATTAATGATGGTTAATGATGATTAAAACCACCTATTGCCAACTGATGGTTATTAGTGGGGTTATATTCCAACTGATGGTTACTAATGTGGGTAAAACAATGCCACAAACCACCCATGACTGGGAATGTAGAAATGGTGATGACTGGGGGCTGGTTTATTGTTGTTTTACCAACATTATTGGAATATGTAATGGACTTTGGCAGGTCAAAACTGTTGATGAACAAGTATGTGTCAAAATCGTCAAAGGCTCCAAAAGAAGGGGCATTTCGGGGTGCAGGAGGGGTGATTTGATGTTATTTTTCGCATGAATTTGGCATTTGGTATGCTACTGAAATAATCAACCCGACTTGGTCTTCTCAGCCTCAGCCTTTTGGTCTCCAAACCCATCCAGCTAGGCCTGCCCGTAGCGCGCTCTATGATTGCTGTCAGCTTCCGTCGAAAAGTGCCGCTGCTTACTGCTGCTTTGCTGCCCGATGCCTCAAAATGGTCTTGTCAAATAGATTTCAAAGCTGAGTATGACCCACCAGCCTGACTTTGGATTTTCATTGTTACATTGTTTATTTGATGATTTTGATGCCCGCTATGTTTTCATTTTCCATCCCTACCGTGCAGGGGAGATCCCCTGATTTGCGCCTGTTTTTTTTCCGGGATCAACATCGGCCAGTGATACCCCCAGGCCTTGAAACTGCAAATAGTGGAGGTTTCAAGATGATTCTTTCGAATCACCCCGGAGTGGATAGATCGGATAGAATATCTATAGGTTTTGCATGGTTTTGTCTGTTTAGAATTCCACGCTTTATCATTTTCCCAATCAAAATTGCTGGTTTAGGGATGTTTAGGGAGTATACACCATTTTCAAACACACCCATCTCATGCAGATTTATGTTTGAAAGAGTTCTCTTCTGCGGATGGCCCAAGTTTCAGATTCTACTCCACGATGGGTAATCATACTCCGAGTTTCTTTCCGCGAATTTTTAGCGCACCCCAGAAACCCTGGCTCAGTCGTGGATGTGTTCATGTCGGAGTCACAGATCATGGGGTTGTTCTTCAGGGAAAGGGGTTGCTAAGCAGTTCCGTTTGGTATATGATTGATATATGACGGTGACTTGACCATACATAGATAACCCCACTGTTATGGCTAGTTTGCTTGAATAAATCTTTATACATGCCATGCTCAAACCTTGAGTAAACTGCCCATATTGGATCATATTGGTCGATGGTCATCAAGCCATTAATAGGGGTTAGTAGTAGCATGCCCATGATAAGGAATCCCATTCATGATGGTGGGATGCCATACCCCATGTACCATTGACCATGGCACACTCCCTCCGGTCATGTTCCGACTTTTCCATGTTTGACCCAAGCGGCGCCGGCCGCGGAAACACCCCGCTGCCTTGGCGTGGGGGAGTCGGAGTACCCAGTTGATCAAAATGGACAACCAGCAGGGTTCAACACCTTTGTTCAATGGGAATTTCAGGATCCTAACATGGAGGTACGTTAGTACCATATAAGGCCATATTTTGTGGGGATATTCCCTTACATAGCCCTTACATAGGCCTTATATATGGTAGGTACCTCCAATTTAGGATCTTGGAATTCCCATTGATTTGTTGGTTGATGATTATAGGATATTCTAGGGGCTTATACTACCCAGTATCTTGGGGATTATGATAATCCATTCTAGTAGGGACGAGGGTTTTGAAGACTGCTGAAATGACAATCCCATGGTCATGTGGTAAACCCAATAATACGATTTGGAGATGAATTTAGCACCCATTTGAGGTCACATTAGGCATTGGTATGTCTTGGGTTTGCCAAATTACCCTATTCCAAGACTTTGGCCCATTAGTTGGAATAGGGTAATTTGGTAAACCCAATACATAGGGCCCAAGTTGGAATAGGGTAATATTCCAAGACTTTGTTTCTCAAGATTGTACTAGTTGGGAAATTTCCGGCTGCAGGGACCAGGGAAACTCTTTGTGCGTTGCTTCAGCTCGGGGCCCCCGAGATGGCCAAGATGACTTATAACTTGGGTCACTTGGATGACTTGGATGTGTGGGGGGTATAAACTATACTTAAGGGGTTTTATCAACCAACAAACATCACTGGGGGGCCTCACCTTGCATCAAATCCCATCAAATTCCATTTAAATCCGATTGAATTACTATTAAATCCCATTCAAATCACATTAAATCCCAATCAATCACCATCAAATCACCATTAAATCCCGTTAAATCCCATTAATCACCATGAAATCCCAATCAATCACCATCAAATCACCATTAAGTCACCATTTGGCTCCTGTGATTGGCCAAGGTCAAGGCCGACATCATGGGCGCTGAGACCTCAGTTGCCAGATTTCATGGGAAAAATGGCAGGGAACCCACGGGAAGCCCCAAAAACTGATGGAAAACCTGGAACATCTGCAGGAAACCCTCAATTTTGAGAAAAAAACGGAGCTTTCCTGTAGATAATCCCCTGAAATTCATCCCAAGATGTCCCGAGAAATGATGAGAAATGTCATCAAATTGATGTGGTGAAGCCCATCATTTTCACAACACCTCTCCAGAGCTATGTAAGCTTGTAAGCCTTACAAAATGAGGTTAGCGACCAGGCATGGTCGTGCCACCACTAAAGAGGGAGTCATTATGGTCCAGATAATGGTTCCCGATAATAGCGGGATGACCATGGCACACATGATGTTGCTCACCTGTATGGTTCTTGATTGCATTTGTTCAAGTTTCGACGTGCAGATACTACATAATATTACGACATGCAGCATCTTACTTAAATAAGTGAATTGCATATTACCATGTGCAACATGTTACAACGTGTTACAACGTGTTACAACGTGGTACAACGTGTTACTTCAATAAATGATGTAATCATTGCAAAGCTGTGCGAAGCAAAATGCGCCACCATGATCATGGACAATGGCATGGTATGGCTATGGATCAATACCTATAAATATACTGTGTGAAGGGGATTGAGCATCCACAAATCTCAGCTATTTGGATGTTTTTCCAAGGGGGTAACTACAGTAACAGGGCGAATTGACCAGCTGACCATCTTCACGAGGTGGTAGATCGGACAGATGAGTTCAGGCTCAGGGCTCCGTCCTTGTGGGACAAGTAGAGGGGCCGTACCATTCGTGCATATCCCATTTGTTACCCTCTGGTTATTTAACATAGCCATGGAAAATGGCCCATTTATAGATGGTTTACCTATTAAAAATGATGATTTTCCATGGCTATGTCAAATAACCAGATGGTATATCTTGTACCTGTTGTTGATTCAAGATGCATGATGTTCGCCCTTACCGTATTGCTGGTTGTTGGTCGTCCAGATTCGCCATACATATAAGCCCAACCATTATTGAGGGGGTTGGCTAATTGTGCATCATTACTTTTTTCTCACAAAATTTCCCCAAATATTTGCCATTTTCCTAGTCCTAGGTGAATCCCAATTTTTGATTTTACTATTGTTATTAGATCATACTATTGAATCCCAATTTTGGAATTATTTTGATGATGCATTCCTAGTTAGCTCATATGTATATATGTATATATATATATATAATCATATATCATCATATGTAATCACATATCATCATATGCCCATTCATATATCATCATATGCCCATATCCTAGTATCATCATATATCACCATTTTTTGATGCTTAAACCCACCATGTCTGATGAAAAACTCGGAGGCACATCCTCCGCGAAGCGGCTGCAAAGAGTGGTGGAGGCTTTCCGCCTGGTGGAAATCATGTTGTGAACGATAAAACACACATGGATGAACTGGGATTTACCATGAAAAATGATGATTTAACCATGACACATTTAACCATCAAACATGGGTGATTTAAGGATAAACCGTAGGGATTTACCATGGTGATTTACCATCCGCCCAACATCGACCCCGAGAAACGCCGCGAGGCCTGAGCTTTGAAGCTACGCCCCAGGCAACGCCGGAGAGCCCAGCAGGTGGACTTACCAGCAGTGCTTGGAGTTGTGGGGGATAACTGGGGGGCCTCACCTTGCATCAAATCCAATAAATCCAGTAAAATCCCATGAAATACCCATTATAAATACCCTCTGGTAACATAGCTATTGAACATGGTGATAGAAATAGTTGATTTACCTATTAATAGCATGGTGATTTTCCAGTTCGTTATGTAAACGTTTACCAGGCCGGGTAACCATCAAATCAGCTATAAATCCCAGTAACTCAGTAAATCCCTATTGTTTCTTGGTTCAATCACCATTTTCCTATGGTTGAATCACCATGAAATGACCAGAATCAGCTGGTTCCAGTTGCTCCCTTTGGACCCGCCAGCGAGGTCAGAGTTGAATCTTTGGTCCGCCGAGATCGGCGGTGAAATTCACGAGACCTCGCAGAAGGTGGCAGAGCTCAGGACGCAGATCCGGTGGGATCGGGGACGCAGCCAGGGACCCTGAAAATGGGTTGGTGAAACCAATGAGAAATGGGTGATATGGGTGATTTTGATCCCAGAAGAATAGGAAACTGGTTACGGTGGTTTGGAAGATGAATTTTATTTTCCCCAACCAGATTGGGGATGATGATCCAATCTGACTTTCATATTTTTCAGGGGGATTGAAAGCACCAATTAGGAAAAAACAACCAGAAACCAGCAGAGAAAAAGGTTTGGCGGGGGGGAACAACAGTGATTCAAGATGATGCAACTGGCAAACGATGGGGATTTAAGCATAAAGTATGGGGATTTCACCAGCAAACATTGGGATTTAACCATTCAGGAAACAGGGGATTTATCCAAGAAACACTTGACTTTGGGTTATCCATCAGCAATCAATATATATATGATATATATGGCAGGTAGTTCATGATTGAATCTGTCTTTTCTGCAGGAAGATGTCCAAGCAGAAGGGCATCTTCAACGACAAAACAAACCAGATTCAGGACTGGGGATCCCATCGATGGAGGGGGATCCCATCATGAATCAGTTGAATCAGAATGGGTAGATAGGCAGATCTCATCAGTTGATCCCATCATCTACCTTCAAAATTCCACCCAGAGAGATGGGTTATTTTTGTTTTTTTGGTTGTACTATCCACTTCAGACGGTGAGAAAAAATAGCTCATCATGGGGATACGTAAAAACCAACCAGTATAGTGGGATGGGAGAATGTGTAGACGGTGCAATCAAAAAAATAAAAAATGCATATTTTAGGAACAACAGGATGTTGTAACCAATAAGTTCCAAAGAACTGGCTAATGTGGGTAAAACAATAATAAACCAGCCCCCAAATCACCACACATAGGTGATATAAACGATTCCCAGTCATGGGTGGCTTATGGCATTGTTTTACCCACATTAGTAACCATCAGTTGGAAGTTTCAACCCCATTAGTAACCATCAGTTGGCAATAGGTGGTATTTTTTTCATCATAAACCATCATGAATCCATATGCTTACCCTCTGGTAAACTAACATAGCTATTGAAAATGGCCATTTATAGTGGATTTTCCCATTAAAAATTGTGATTTTCCATGGTTATGTTAGTTTACCAGAGGGTATCCCAACAAACATCCCAAAAAATTGGCCGTCCAAAACAACAACCTGAGGCTGCGATTTTTGCAAATCATCCCAACACAGGGGTACACGGTATACCTAATAATAATATGGTTTTAATTATGGTTTATTACAACATAACAGGGGTATGTATATATATATAATAAACCTTTCTCTCTCTCTATAATTTTGTGTATATATATATATATTGTTTTTTTTCCCGAGGGATTGGGTTTACCATATTATCACGATTTTGTTCATTCCCATTCTGTTTTTGCTCTCAGCGAAGCCGCATGATTCCGCAGTTGGTACCGGCCAGTGTTCTTGGGATCCACATGTCACATGCACATGATTCTTAGAATGTGGTAAGCCCAATGATCAACATCCAATTTTGGATGTTTTATCATGGTTTATAGACCCATTCCTGGTCAAACAGGGAGTTGTTTATTGGCTTTGTCCCACCGTCAAGACGTTGATTGGGGATGCCACCTTCGAAAGGTGTTGACCCACACCGTGAAGCGCGGAAACCCGGGAAGAGCCGGGAAGATGGAAATGCCACGGGTTTGATTGACAAAATCATTTGGTAAAAACCGCGTTCCCGGGGATTTTTTTTGTGAGTGACTTTCCGTCTTTTAGTTTTTTTTTTTTTAAAGGACCTTATTATCATTTTGGGACCCTCAAAATGACTGCTTCAATACAGCCAGTTCCATGTGAAACTTTGTTGGTGAAATCCGCATGGGCTGCCTAAGTCCTAAACAAAATCCGATGAAATTCCCAAAATTGCTAGCTACATATCAGAAAATTTTACCCTCTGGTTATTTCACATAGCCATGGAAAATGGCCCATAGAAATAGATGGTTTACCTATTAAAAATGGTGGATCTTTCCATGGCTATGTTGAATAACAAGAGGGTATATCTTGTATTAAACCCTCATAAAACCAACGAGTCAGACACATCACATTGGGCACAGTTTTTATCCCAGCTGAATCCCCCTGGACAGAACTCACATTTTTCGACGACCAGGCAGCAGATTCAGCTTCTGAATCAGAAGATCGAGGCCCTGGAATCCAAGGTCAAAAGCTCCGGGCGCCTTGGAAAAAGTGGAGCTTCCCCCCCCAGTGATGTTACCCTCTGGTTATGTCAAAATAGCTATTGAAAATGGCAATTTATAGTGGATTTTCCCATTCAAAATGGTGATTTTCCATAGTTATGTTAGTTTACCAGAGGGTAGTTGGTTGGTTTATAAACCCCCTATGACTGGTTAGTATACTATAGTTATTTAAGCGTACCATAAACCATAGTGAAATTTGAGTTATAAACCATACTGGTTGATAATACTGGTTGATCATACTGTGTGTGTACCCTAGGGAAAATATCACGAATAATCCATCAATAGGCCCATGTCCAGATGATTTTCCATTATTCACCATTAACCAGTATCAACCATTCTATACCATCTGGTTATTTAATATAGCCATGGAAAATATTGGAAAGTCACCATTTTAAAGTTAGGTAAACAATCTATTTCGATGGGCCATTTTCCATGGCTATGTTAAATAACCAGATGGCAATACTAAATACTGGTTGAGAATGGTTAGTAATGGATGGTACTGGTTGATGATGGTTAGTAATGGATAATAATACTGGTTGATAATGATGCGTAACTTTAACTAATAAATCATCTGTAAAATGGATGAAAAAAGCCAATCTGGGGGTTTCTGGACATGGACCCCAAGGGGGATCAATACTAAGTCACATGGCTGGGAATGGTTTATATATACCACCTATTAATGGCTGGTGATGACTGGGGGATGGTAAAAATGATTGTTTTACCCTAACACGACATGGGGGTTTCTTGAAATGGAGCCCCAATGCGAATGACTTGGTTTTTCATGACTTTGGATGATTTGGGGACCCCTATGACTTAGGAAAGCTTCATGTTATGGGAAAAGGAAACGATACATGGGAAGTTCTGATAGTATCAGGACTGGCCGGCCTCCAATTCGAGGGCAAACCGCTGGCAAACTCAGCTGGTCAGAGGTTCAAAGGATCAACCCTTTGACGCGAAGTTTTAAGGCTTTGAAGAGGGCCGTTGATGTTCTTTCCAATGCACTTGCCGTCAATTTCGTCAAATGATAGAAGAAAGATCGCTGACCAACACCACATTTTGCTGGTGCTTCATGCTATGCCTTCGCGAGCCGTGAAGTTCGCTCCACCCTCTGCTGAGTGTTGGGAGTGGGACAGTCGCTTGGGTTGAATCCCACTAACGATGCGTTTTAATCCCCACTAGATCCCATTAGATCCCATGAGAGCCCCTTAAATCAGACTAAATCTCGGTGAAAAATCACCATGAATTCCCATGAAAAATCATAAAGCAATGAAATGCCCCTTGAATCACCATTAAACCCACCATTCAACCACCATAAAAAAAACATCCGAGCCCCCATGGCCACGCGCCGTCCTGCCGCCTTAAGGAAGAACAAGAGCTACCAGGCGCATGCATCGACCCTGGTGGAGACGCTCAAGACCAGGCCACCGTTGATGGTTTTGAAATGGTTGATATCATGGGGATTTACCCGGCCTGGAAATGACTGTTACAGTTCGCTATTTAAAATGGCCATAGAAATAGTGAGTTTTCCCAGCTACATAGCATGGTGATGATATAATGGATGATTTTAATGGTGATTTAATGGTGATTTAATGGTGATTTAATGGGATTCAATGGTGATACAATGGGATTCAATGGGATTTATTAGGATATATGATGGATATACCCCCTGGTTAACTAACAAAACGCGATTGAACATGGCCCAGTCGAAATAGTGGATGTACCCATTAATAGCATGGTGAGGTTCCATAGTTATGTAAACGTTTCCTAACTGATATAGAGAGATAGGTGTTCTAAATAAATCACTTATAGTAGTATATCAGTGGTATAAAGTTGATCTAAATAAATGAGTATAGTTGATGATGTCTGATTATACTATAACTATAATTGATCTGAATCGTATTAAAACATATATACATATAATATAATATAATATAATATAAATTAATATAATATAATATAATGTAATATATAATTTGATGTAATATAATATAATATGATATAACATAATATAATATTTTAATATAACATAACATTTTTACGCATACACACACACATATATATATATATAAACTCATCAAATTGTACTATAGTTATTATATATCCCATAACCCAAACGTTAAGCAACTTACTAAGTTGGGGGCCTCACCTTACACACACACACACGCATATATATATACATAATCTAAATACAGTATTTTAAATGAAAACGACCTGACTGCGACATCACAGGAATGATGGTTACCCCCTTGTAATCAAACATGGCAATTGAAAATCCTATATAATTGGAGGTTTTACTGGGAACATATCTATAAATGGCTGATTTTCCATTGGCATGTTTGACTGCCGGAGGTCATGAAACCCCCAAAATGGCAGAACTGCTAGAACAGGTTCTATTTGTTACTATTTTAGTGGGATGTTACCTTTCTATCTTTTTTTTTGGTTGGGGTTTGCTATATGATCCGTATGCCTTAAAAAATAAAGTGCTTGCTGGTTTCGAATATGCCTTGGTTATTGGGATGACGATCTTCAATAACAAGCATATTTTTCAGGCTGCAACCAGCAGCCAGGTCGGGTGTTGCCGTTGCCATAATCAAATATCGCAAGATAGCCTGGAGAGATAATGAGTACAGAATTGAATATATATATACTGTATATATATATGTATATACATGTTTTCCAATGTTTTCACCAGTTTTAGATTCCTTGGCATTTGCTCCGCTGTCTGGTAATGAAAAATGGCAACGGACCCCTGTATTTTTCATCCATAGATGATTTACCTACTGGAATTCGGCATTTTCCATTGCCAAGTTGAATGACCAGAGGGTGGGCCACAGCAGACAATAGTAGATTTTAATATCCTCTGGTAAACTATAACTATGGAAAATCACCATTTAGTTCGTGGATTTTCCCATCAATAGCATGGTGATTTTCCATAGTTGTGTTAGTTTACCAGAGGATATCTTGCCGGCCATGTTTGGATCCTTTGAGTACGGAAAAGTGAGTTCTCAGTCAGTGATCTGGACACGTGAACTGATGAACCCAGGAGGAATCCGCCATTTCCGTCCGGACGCAGGCTGCTCCAAGTGACCAAGGAATTCAAAGACGCTTTAGAGGAGCTGGCGTTGAAGTGCTGCAATTGCGGAGTGGCCTGGGGAGTCAGGATGACTTATGAATCTTATGACTTCTAAATTTGGAAATTCATATGGCCTGGTTGGTGGTTTGGAACATGAATTTTATGACTTTCCATTCAGTTGGGAATTTCATCATCCCAACTGACGAACTCATATTTTTCAGAGGGGTAGGCTCAACCACCAACCAGTCATATCCATAGATTATCCATAGATTATGGGACTTATTATGGATAATCTATGGATACTCTATGGAATCTATGGACCATTTATAGATGTGAAACCACCAGCCAGTGGCTAATTATGGCAAAAAAATCTCTTCTACGCCATGTTTGAAGGATTTTGATGGAGTTCCTGAAGGTCATTTCCACCTCAGACCTCGTCACGTGTTTCCATGACACGCCAGGATCGCACCAAAGCTCTCGAGCAGCAGGTGAGCCGTGAATCCCTCCCCCCGGATATGAAATTTATCACTCATATCCCTGGAGAAATCCTGGTTTAGTATTGGTTTTTATATGTTTATATATATTTTCGGACCCCTTGGGGAATTTTATGTATGTTTATATATGTTTAAAGCCAGCAAAAGTTGCTGGTTTATTGGAATTCTCATTGCCGTTTGCAGTGAAGAACATGCCAAACACAACAAACATCGTTGCATGGCAAAAATCGATCTATGATGACCTTGAAAGGAAACGGCTGACCTATGCTGACCTACCCCCCTTGAAATTCAATATGGAACTAGGCGAATTGAACCGCTCCAATATGGCTTCGTCCAATATTTAGAGGGGTGGCAGACAATGGCCAGGATGGGGGAACATGAATTCCACCAGTTTTGCCACTGGGTTTATTGAACTACAACAAACTTAGCAAATTAGCATTCACAAAAAAGGTCCCATCCATCAGGCTACTAGGAAGTGCTCAAGCACTTCCTCACTTCATTATTGCGTGTCACTGTTTCGTTTCACCCCCTGCATGCTTAGGCGAATTTACCGTCTTTTTTTGGAGGACGTAGAGTGGTGAATGCCGCGGTGCCGCGTGGCGGCCAACCTTGGATCTTTGCGCGCCATGGAGCGTGGGTTCCCACCATCGCCTACCTCGGCAAAGCGTGCTTCTCTTCTTCTGTGGGTTCTGCTCCATCCCTGCCTGCAGTTCCAATTCTTGGATTCTGTGAGGTGGTGTCAGCAAACGCGCGGCACGCAACAAGGCAGCAGCCACAGCCCAACACTCTTTGGCCGCATTGTCGCGGCCCGCTTTGCTGAGCTGAATGACCAGTGGAAAATGTGGAAACTGCAGGGTGAAATTCCTCCATACCGTGCTGGCTTGCTGTTGCTCTGGGTCTTGTGGTTCATTGATGACTCTGTCTTGTTGTTCCGAAATGCTGCTCAGATGACCCATCTCATGCCTAGCGTGCTAACCTTGTTTGGCAGCATGGGTCTTCGCATTAACATTACGAAATCTTGCATTCTTGGTGCTCGTTGTCGTCTTCCTGGCACGTTGTTCGGGGGCCCCCATTGTTGGTGGCTAATTACTCACTTTTGAGGGGGGGCGGTTGGATCTCCATGACTTTGTACATTGTTGGATGCGTATTCCGTTGTATCCCGACTGAACGCACGTATCCTGATAAAACTTCATGTTAATCCCAGTATCCAGCTTACATCCGAAATCTTCATTATTTCCCAACTATATCGCATGACCCAATTTTACGCCTATCCGAGTTGTATCCCCCCTTTTGAATGGTCAGTCAACCGCCATTAAAACAATGAACATCGCGCAATGATATCCGCCATTTAAAGCCATCATTTATAAACCGTCCCAGGAACAATTTTTCATAAGATTCCCATTATATCCCCAGGTTGTTGGTGTTATATCTCCGTTTATCCTGTTATGTCCCCATTAAATCACCTTTATATAAACCGCCATTGCATCACCATTTGCTGTTCACTATGGTTAAATTCATCATTTTTGTTACTTCAATTCCGTCTAATCCTCAAAAAACCATTCAGTTCCATTAAAACTTGTTTAAACTCCATTGAATTCTCATCAAATCACATTACACCACCATCAAATCCCGCTGGACCCCGCTAAATTCCATTGAATTCCCATTAAACCAGTATAGAAACCCCATCAATTCCCCTGACAGCCCCATTATACCAACATGTATTTTGATGTTTGAATATTTTTGATGCTAAAATCACCATTCAACCACCACTAGGGAGTGACCACTTGACAGGACCTCCGGCGTCAGATCTATTCCTCCGGCGCCGGCGCAGCGGCGAACCCCTTCGCCGGCCGCGGTGGGTCCGGACCGCCAAACACGACGCGGTGACGGTGAGTTCGGCAGTGAGATATGGATTCAACAGGGGAATATATGTGAGACAAAAATGGGGAAAATCCTGGACACATATAATAAAGGTGGTGTAGCGCTGGTTTAATGGTGGTTTAATGGTGGTTTAATGGTGGTTGAAGGGTTAAAACCAAGAATTTGGTGGTGTTAAATGTTCAATAACGTATAGTACGATTATATATATATATATATATATTATATTATATTATGTTTTATTACATTATATATATTATATATATTTATACATAGTACGGATTATATGGGGATATTGTTCTACTGGACATTTATGGGCATCTTATTCGGGATACTTCATGGATGTTTATATTAGCTTGTAGCACCCCCAAATAGATAATCAGCAGTAATTCACCACTGTTTGAGCAGGATTTTACCAACTTCTGTCTATTTGGGAGGTTGCTATACCCTCCAGTAATCAAACGTAGCAATGGAAAAACCTTTATATTTAAATGGAGGTTTTAATGGGAAAATCATCTATAAACCGGCCGCTTGCCATTGCTACGTTTGATTGCCGGAGGGTACCCTCTGGTAGTTTAACGTAGCTAGGGAAATCACATTTTTAAAGGTACATGTAGGTAAATCATCCATAAGTGGACCATTTTCCGCTAAGAAATCAATTCCCATGACTATTCCCAATCGTGGTGGTTAAATCCCCTTTCATCCAATCCGAGTGTTCCACGGATTCGAAGTTGCTGCCGCAGCCGTTGCCGAAGGCACCTCCAAGCTTGAGTTATGGAATCTATGGCCCATTTAGTTCGATGATTTCCCGAACCTCAACATGGTGATTTTTAATGATTTTAATGTCAAGCTGTTAGTTTAAGCAGTTTTTTTTCTTATGGTGGATTTAGCATCCAAAATTAAGAATAGTGAGGTTGACAATACGGGAACTAATCAAAACAGTGGGTTGCCGTCTGGTAATCTGTTACATAGCTATGGAATCTATGGCCCATCGAGTCCGATGATGAAACTTGGTACAGTGAACTGAACGCGCAAGAATTTTCCATGGCTTCTGGTACCAAGTTGCCAGAGGGCAAGTGGAATTACCAAGAATTGGTATGTCCAAAAGGAGGCCTCAGGGTTTTCAACTTCAAACCAGGCAAGTTCCCAACTTCAAGAAAGATCTGCCCACTCGCACAGACGCTGCTGATACATATGTATATGGGGATGGGTCAAAACCTATTATTACATATTATTACCATATTTGGGGGTTTAGTAGTTGAAATATATCGACCCCTGAGCCCCACTATGTATAGCATAGGTAGTAGGTCATATGTAGAGCACTGCCATAGCTATGAGTCCATTCAATTCCAATGTAGCTATTCCCAATAATGTACAGA
>Ga0126342_10006456_pt1 | contig 20794 bp, 17 predicted proteins | sample Cyp1metagenome_FD_92528 | JGI IMG/M metagenome (GOLD analysis project Ga0126342, IMG submission 92528) | Coral microbial communities from Lord Howe Island, Old Settlement Bay, Australia - Cyphastrea 1 metagenome | ecosystem: Host-associated > Invertebrates > Cnidaria > Coral ...
AAGCGCCCAGAAGCCTGCAAAATGCAGCAAAAGCCTCTGGTAAGGGCGCTGCGAAGGATTTGGAGGGAGGCTACTGCCTAACGTCGCTTTCTGAAGCCACTAGAAAAGTTCTTGGAAAGCGCCGAGAAGCCTGCAAAATGCAGCAAAAGCCTCTGGTAAGGGCGCTGCGAGGGATTTGAAGGGAGGCTACTGCCTAACGTCGCTTTCTGAACCTAACGTCGCTTTCTGAAGCCACTAGAAAAGTTCTTGGAAAGCGCCCAGAAGCCTGCAAAATGCAGCAAAAGCCTCTGGTAAGGGCGCTGCGAGGGATTTGGAGGGAGGCTACTGCCTAACGTCGCTTTCTGAAGCCACTAGAAAAGTTCTTGGACAGCGCCCAGAAAAATGCAGCAAAAGCCTCTGGGCGGCAGGTGGCCAAAGGCGCGTCGCGTTTAAGGGGAGCTTAGGGCACCGGGAAGGGTCATGCTGCTGGGCCGCCAAAGTCCTCGCAAAGCCACTTTTTCTCGGGCGCGCTCCCCCTGCAACTGGCTGGGGTCGGCGGATATATACACAGTATAATGATAATGATAAGACATGATGATGCTCCCCACGACCGAGATAGACTGCAGGCCATCCATGTCCATCCCATTAGGGTTCTAACCAACCAATGTTCGGGATGATCGCAACCTCCGCCCAGGGTGCCCGTCTGGTGCCTGGAATTCAAGTGGCCAGTCACTACAAAACGAAGGACGTGAGAACTTGGGGATGCTGAGATGACTCAATTAGACATCCAACTGCAACATGGTTCAATTACATATCAATCTAGCACACCTTTGTATTGTAGTCTATATAATTCTATATAATTCTATAATTACATATATATATATATATTATATATATACTATGTATATATATATGCACCACCAATAATTTGTCTTCATCCTCAAACCCATCGATGTGCTGCCCTGTTAAGGGCCTTAAGCGATAACCTAAACCTGAGGACGGCTTGGAGCCACAACCAAGGAGCAACCAGTCTTGGACGGCTCCATATCCATACGCATGGGTATATACTTGGAACCCACATGACCTTTATGTCGGTTTCCATGGGTCAACCCCTCCGAAATCAGGGTCCATAGAAACCTCACTGGCTGACTGACCATAGATCATATACTTCATGGGAGCCACCCCAATTCACAATACAAACAAATATCATAATGATGGTACAATTCACAATAGGTCACCATCAAATGATAGTAATGTAATTCTCAATATATCACTATGATTCATGATGTGTCAATATATCATTATCTATCAATCTATCAATCTATCACAATCAATCATTGCAATAATATAATAATCTATAAAGATATCATTATGATTATGATCCAACATCATTATTATCTCTGGCTATTGCATTATGATACTAGATTATAGATATGGGTATGGATCAATACCTATATTAATACCATTTTTAGAGGGATGAACATCCATGTACCAGCTATTTTTATGTTCACCAGGGGTACAAGGTTTTGACCCACTGCCATATGATATCACTATGATCTAATGATTCCCAGATGTTCGACTTCGAAATGAACAAACCACTGGAAGCCCAGGACGGCAGTCGTAGCGCCTGAAAGCCCAGAAAAGAGGGCATCGCTGCAGCTGGATTGGCTGATGGTCCAACCAGATCCACCAGATCCACCATACAGTTGTTGATGATACATCAGCCAATCTTTATAGATTATGGTGAACATTGTATGTTTATGGATCTTTATAGATACATACCAGATACATCAACATTGTTTATGTTTGAACATACATCTTATTGTTTTCCAATTTCAACAAACATAAACATGTATTATATGTCATATATAAACAATAACATAATAACAATAAACATATATATATATCATATGTTTTTTGTTTATGATATGTTTTCCAATTTCATGGATTTCAACATGTTTTTGTGAACAGCAAGGAGGTCCCCCTGGAAGATCTCGTTGCTTGTGCCTCTCAGCCCCAAGATGGGGGAAAATGCCCCAAAAATCGGTAACACGATCCCAGTTAGCCTTCGGTGGTCAAACGTGGCAATTGAGAATCCTCCATGAATATCCCGAAATGGTGTTTTAATGGGAAATTTATTGAATAATTGCCATGTTTGGTTACCAGAGGCTAGCTTGTACGTGTCCCCTTTCTGTTTGTTGACTTTCCCTGCGACTCCATCGTTCTTTGATTCTTCTCACAATTGACTAACAACCCTCTTTTGTTATTTTTGTTTTTGGTCAGATTCCGCAATCTTTGGAGAAACAAGACACTTGACAGCCAAATTCCGGCAATTGAATCCTCCATTCGTACTCATTGTGCTATGTTTTTTCAGTCCCTGATTCTTGCACTTTATATTTAGTTTTTGTTGCTGAGTGCTTCTATTTGCCAACATTCAGTCCCTGCTAAAAGCAGGTTATAATGGTTATCCTCTGGTAAACTAACATAGCTATGGAAAATCACCATTTTTCATGGGAAAATCCACTATTAATGGCCATTTTCAATAGCTATCTTACATTACCAGAGGTTATATCCATGATTTTCTCATCCGCGGAAACCCAGGCACGGCCAAGCATCGCCACAGTGCGCGGCCGGGTGCTCGGTGGCTTTGGAAAAAGCCCCCAGAAACCATGGTGGATGTAGGGACGGGTGTGGGACCATGGAATGGGGGCGTTTAAGATTACCCTCTGGTAATGTCAAGATAGCTATTGACAATGGCCATTTATAGTGAGTTTTCCCATGAAAAATGGTGATTTTCCATAGTTATGTTCGTTTACCAGAGGGTATATATCTCCACTTATCAATCAGTCATTAGATCATTGATTCATAGTCCACATTGTTTGGTTCGATCCACAGGATGTGAAGTGACCATCGGGAATATTCCCAGCGTGGATGCGGACGCCTGGCAAAATCCTGGCAAACCAAACCAATCCATTGCCCGTTGCTGCATTAAGCCCCCATGTTTGCTGATAATCCCATAATCCATAGATAATGCCATAGATAATCCATAGATAATCCCAATCTTAATCCCATTCCATGATAGTCCCATAGATAATCCCATTGATACTCCATAGATGTTTCCTCATGTTCCACTGTTTTTCTCTCCAAATCGAGGATTTTCTGCGGCGCGAATACATCGAACTCAATGGACCATGATACCATGCTTTCCGTGGCCAAATCTTCAATGACCGGGAAAAAAAAAAACATCAGCCATGAAATCCCCATGTGTCATAGTTAAATCCATATTACATCATATATGTCATTTTATTCCATATTCTCATTTTTTCATACTAATCCATATATATATATCATTTTGTTCCATATTGTTCCATATTATTCCATAATTACCCTCTGGTTAACTAACATATGGAAAATCACCATTTTTCATGGGTAAAATCAACTAGTTCTATGGCCATTTTCTATGTCGCAAACTTTCTGAACGCAGGCGTCCATCCATGCCTGGGATGTGTAACCCCAAATTGCATCAGAAAAAGAACACCCAATACCCTCTGGTAAACTAACATAGCTATAGAACATCACCATTTTTAATGGGAAAACTCACTATAAATGGCAATTTTCAATAGCTATGTTAAATTACCAGAGGGTAATCAACATTAAGAAACCATCTCTGGGTGCTTTGGCGAGATTGAACAAAATTACTCCAAGTAACCAGAGGGTAAATCCCCCATATTTCAATAGTTCCGTGTCCAGATTCGGTCACGGTGAGGCATGAAGAATGGTTTGGGGGCCCTCGAGTTCGAAGAAGCCACTGGCAAGGCGCGCGTTTCATGGGGATACCACGAGAGCTGGATGGTTTACCCTCTGGTAAACATACCAAAAGCTATTGAAAATGGCCCATTTATAGTGGATTTACCCATAAAAAATGGTGATTTTCCATGGTTTTGTTAGTTTACCGGAGGGTATTTCATGGAAAATCCTATCAAAGTGGATAAACTCATGTGGGTAAAACAATGTCACAAATCATCCCCCAGTCATCACCATTTTTATAGGTGGGACTGAAACCATTCCCAAAATGGGTGGTTTATCGTGGTTTCACCCACAGTATATAAATATTCAATGGATTTGTTTTTTACAAGAAATAGGGTATGCAGGTTCCTATTGTTCATTGAGTTCTTGTCCAACTGAAAAACAATGTTTTTTGTTTACCAGCAAATAATGAAAGAACCACCCATTACAAAGCATAGTAGAGGGTCACTATCACAAAGAATCACAGGATATCGCAAGTGGGGGTATTCCCATTGAAATATGTTTTTTCTTGCGATGAAACACATCAAGAAGAAAACCAACTCGTTCAGATCCAACATCCAGCAACAAACAACTGGAACTTGAAGATGATAACCACAGCAATATGTGGCTCTAACAAATGACTGAAGACATGAGAATATTGACCTTGACGACCGAGGTGCCCCTTCTAATGAACAGCCTCCACAAAGCATGGTTCAGACTCTGACAATTTCGGCGTCTCAAACAATAATTAATTGGTAGTTGAGTGAACTATCAACAATCATTTTGCGATTTGTGATTATTGTTTTTGTAGGATCATCTCCCATCGGATGCAGTGGCCAGGCACATCGCCAGTTGGTACCGGTGGATTGGGTGGTTGGCTCGTGGGGGCCCTTGGGCAACTGGGGGTGTGGCTGAGGCCTACTGGTAGGGCCTAGACCTCAATGTACCATACAGATTTGCCTCCAAAAAAATGAAACTTCTGGCATTCTCTACACTCTTTCTGGGTTATTTTCAAGGTCCAGTGGAGTTGTTTCAGGATATCCTATGTCCTATGTTCAGAATAAAAGTTCGGTTTCCTGCAATTTTCCTTTGAATCAAACATGACCTTTTTCTGTGTGGATCTGTGCCCCAAGGCCTTGACCCAAAGCCACAAAAATAAGCTCCCCGAAATTCAGCGGCGTATCATGTTTCACATATGTTTCCCATTTGAACGCCACAAACTAAGGACAAGTATTTCAAGGCCATCATTTTTCCCATTGTTTCCCGTTCTGTCCCATTTAAATGTCATAACTACCCTCTGGTAAACTAACATAACTATGGAAAATCACCATTTTCAATGGGTAAATCCATTATAAATGGCCATTTTCAATAGCTATGTTAGTTTACCAGAGGGTAAAGTCAAAGCCATTTCTGGTATCAGACACGCTGCGCCTCAGGCCGGAGGCACCTTTGAGGAGGCAGAGTGACCATCAGCGGGGGGACGGTTGATCAGATGTATCACTATATCACATAGGGCATACGCATGTATATATATATATATATACTTACTGTATATATATATGATAACAGAATACAATACAATATAATATGATATGATAATATATATATATATATATATATATATATATCAATATAAACATACATACACACTGTTAATTTATACATATATACTATATATATATACTGTATATCAGTTTCACATCCAATGTACTAGTGTTTATATTCGCTTCCCCAGAAAAAAAATGGAACAGAAAAAACACAAACACGATCACACATCACGGGCGGCGGAATGTGGCGGATCCCATCTACCCCTTGGCAGCTCCGAGGCGATGGCAAGGCCCCGCCTTACCTGGTGCCATTGTCCTCGTTCCCACCAGAGAACTCTGTGAACAGGCGCGCAACTGGAGAGTTGGAGCGCTGTGTACCACTTTGGTTCCGCTTTCCTCAGCAAAACTGGGGGGGTTCGCATGGGTGATTTTTGTGAAATCTGCCGAATCCTCAAGATTCCAAGAACATGATTTGGCACGGCTGGCTGACCAAGCCTCAGAAACGATGCTTACGGAACCAAACAAAAAAGAGGAGGATTACACACTGTGATGGTCAAGACGCATGGATTCTCCCCACTAAAACAATCTAAGATGGGAGTTTTCCTGGAAGATGCGAGGTGCATTTGGAGACCAAAGAGTTTCTGCACTCTTCACCTCTCAGAAGTGTTGGAAACTCAAGGGACCAAGCTGGGCTACCACAAGACATGTGGACTTGCAGACTTGGGAACTTGGGAAGTATTGCTGCTACTATGACTACTGTTAATGTGGTATATAAACCCAACTTAATCAAACATGCCGGATTTCATCAGAAATGCCCATGGATGTTTATTCCTTTGTATTGCTGGGTTAATTTATCCCACTACTCGTACCACTATGATTTGTGCAGTCTCCAACAAAGCAGTTGGTTGATGATTACAGATAGTTATATGACCTCTCATACATATATATCTATATCGTGTATGTATGTATGTAAATTATGCATATATTGGAGACTATCCCAATCCATGAACTGAGAATCTCCCTGAAAAGGATTTCCATATTCTTCCTCCCTTTTTGAAGAGCATTATATACATTGAATTGAGTGTAGTACCACAAAACCCCATCAAACTATAACACCCCGTGATTTCAAGGATTTTTTTCAATACACCTACAATGTGGGGCCCCCGAGATAGCTAAGTTGGTTTATAACTCCCATAACTATGGTTTATGATATACCTATAACATCCTATAACTATGTATATAGTGAATGGGGTTTATAAACCAACTTAGCTATCTAGGGGGCCCCACATTGTAGTCGGTTTTTGCGACCCCCGCAGTTCCAAAGGTGGCTCTGTTCGGCGATGCCAACCTTCGCTCGCAATTTCGCATCACGGCAGCAGGGAAAGCGCGGTTGCAGAACCGAATGTCAACTGCTTGGGAGCTCCAAACTTCCAGATACTGGGTGTCCTTTGGTAGTTTTGACCGGTAAATCAATTACACATGGACATGGGACATTCAAGGTGGCCATGTCGTATTACCACGGTAAATCATAGGGCTACCCATCCTTTTTTTCTGGGGGGCTGAAGCACGTCAAGTGTCTTGTTCTGTCATAGTCTGCCTTGGTTGGAGAATCCCAGGACATTGGCAACTCAATGACTAGCCGCTAGCCGCCAGCCATGGTCACCATGCGTCACCATGCGTCGAACAATTTCCGGATCATTCAAAGTGCGCTTAGATGAGCTGCAGGATGACTTTCATGAAGGTTGCCCTTGTGGCAAGAGCCTATCAGGCGATGACTCTTAATGACACTTGATCGCTGAGAGCTCACCTCATGTTGGTGGCACTGCTCTGCTAATTTGGTGGTCATCAGCATGTGCTGTGGATGGATGGGTTGCCAAAGTTGCTTGATCCACATGTTTCGCAGACGATTCTGGTGACGGTTGAGCTAGCGGAGTGTGTATTTGACACGCTTACCACGTCTCCTTGTGCACGTTTGTTTGCTTGTGGAAGTATTTGGAAGCCACTGTGTTGCGTTGCATTTGAAGCAACAAGTTCAGGCACATCTCAAACAGATCCTAGAATCCTGGACGGATTTCCGGTTGTGGGATTCTGATCATCACTAAGTCACTAAGTGTCACTCAGAAACGTGTGGTGTCAACGAGCTGTTTCGGTGTACGCTTCTGAAGCGCGCGTTGCATGATGAAATCTCGAAGCGCTGCCCCCTGCCCCGTTGCGGCAGGAGCCCAAAGGGCGGGCAATGACTCACTGGAGCTTCCCCACTGAGACGCATTGGAACTTTCTGCTTGGAAGTTTCTGCTTGGCCATGGTTGCAATGCTTTAAACACAAGGCCATCAACCCTACCCCATCTACCCAAGATCTTAGATTTAACATTTAGGGTATTTTAGGGTTAATATGTTTGAAAGGACTGACATGATACAGATCACAAAAGCATACAAAAATCATCCGAAAAAGGGATGGCTTACCACTTTGGTGATTTTTACCAGCAGCTGTGGTGCGAAACGTGGGGAGATACTCTCTGTCTTGTCTCTGTGTCTCTGTGTGCGTTTGGCATGTTGCCAGCCGTTGGCACCGTTGGTCGGCAAAGAATCTCTGCCCATGGTCAGGTTTTTCCGGTGTTCGGAGCTTAGAGACATCACCTGAAATGGTATGCTGGTTTTTTCAGATCCATAAGCAAAAGTTATTGGTGAAATATTGGGAGCAGGTTGAAATTCCGGACTTCCAGGCCGTTCTTAGGAAATCCTAAGAGTATCATTGTAATCTCCGACAATTCATCCATTGAATCGGTCATATTTGTCTTGAACTTAGGAGATTTAGGAGGCCATTGCCCTGACCCTTGCTGATTGTATGTGATAATATCCTGATGTTTTTGTTTTCCACATGCCTCTATAACCATGCAGACAAATGGATTATGCATAGTTTGTAATGGTAGTTTAGTTTTCCCATGATTCTTAGTATCTCCTTCAAGAAAACACATAAATATGTGTGTATACACACTATTACACAGTATATAATAACATATAATAAACAAATAAATATATAATATATATATAATTATATATATAATTATATATATATAATTATATATATAATACATATATAAATATATGTACATATTTACAGACATATATTGACTATATAGTGTACTCGAAAGCTCTTCAGAATTCTCCTTCCAGCTGTTGGCACCTCCATTTCTGAGGTGATTTGGCGCACGGAGCCGATCTTTTAGTCCCCTCACCAGCGAAGGGGGTGCCTGTTGGGGACAATGGGCACCATATTTTTATCCAAATTTCATCAAACATTCATCAAATGGTGATTTAATGGTGATTTAATGGTGTTTAATGGTGTTTAATGGTGTTTCATGGTGATTTAATGGTGTTTTCATCAAACGTATATGATTTGTTAAACGAAAAAAAAAAACATTTCCGGACACCACTTCAGAATATTTAAAAATTCAAAACATGATTAAGACAAAACAATACTTATGAATTGTAATCCATGGCTGCTTTGTCTCAAAACGATTCACCCCAATTGATGGCCAACCGTGGGTGGTTTCTGGGGCACCAGTTTCTGAGACGTACCCATGCTTGTTTAAGAACACATAGCAGCCATCAGAACACAAAGTGTTCACCGCTATCAATTGTGGATCCCCGAAAGCCAACTGACATGTTCACATGCAAATCAGATCTTCCACTTGGGTAACTTACGATTTGTATGAACACTTAAGTATGCATTGAAATGTTCCAGGACTTTCCCAATTCATTCTATGGTTCTGACACATTATTATGATTGACATGTTTGCTCATATTAAGGTCATATGTTTGAGGTCTTGGTGATATCCCCATCATATTAAGATATCCATATATATATATCCATAATATTTCAAAATATTTTACATATCCAGTCATGAGATCACTCCACATGGGTCTCCCTTTTTAAGGTCTCCACTCCGGGACGCCTGGTGGATGCCTTGCACAAGGGCCTGGTGAGATTGGACAAGGCACGGGCCTGGAAGCCATGGTAAGGAAGCATGAAACATGCTGAATATCATTGGAATATCATCAAAATGGTGGGTGAATGGGATATATATATATATATATGTGGATACAATGGGAATATCATGGGGGATCGGAATTTACCCAACTTGAGGGTGAAGTGGGGTGAGAATAATGGGTGTAACTATGGGATTCTAACCCTTTGCTCGGGTACGGGCCCTGAAAAAACGTTATGGCTATGGTTACTGTATCCTACAGGAACTGCACCCCCAAGGTGTTCATTATATGCTTTGGGGCTCGCCATGTGGAGGAATAGAAGCCATGGCAGCCGACACTCGACTTCCTTGCTCTCAAGTCACACAGATTCGGAAGAGAACCCTGACATGGAAATATGGATCTGTAGCAACCGCAGATATCATGGATAAAACTGGGGAAGATGACATTCGAAGTGTGGATGATTTACCCATTGACAGAGGTTTTTCCATCCCAAATCTGAGCCATCTTCCTTGAAGGTACATGGAACATGACATCGGTGGTATCAGTTCCAGGGCCTAAATTTGCTTTCACATTGTGTCCATATATGTACAGCTGAAGCCGTGCTTTTGTCACCACTTGCTAGATTCCATTTGCCATCATGTGTCACTGTTATCCAAGTACCATGACCATTCTCATCACAAGAAAAAGACAAAAGACAAAGACAAAACAAGATGCAGTTTCAGCTCAGGGCCCCCCTTGGGCCTTTCAACCAATGCTCAATAGAGATATGTTCCATTAAATATCTCGTTAAGTAGCCATTATCATTGATTCACAATGATTAACCATTATTTTCCCCATGAGTTTTCCCCATTAAATCCCCATGAGATCCCATGATTCCCCCTGATTCACCATGAAATCATCCCAGGTGCGCTTTCTGGTACTGGATGAGGTGGATCGCATGATGGAACTTGGCCCGGGCCTCAATGGGCACTCGCAGCGGTCTCCATATTCCCAACGGGGAGCCAGTTGGACGACGAGCGATGTTTCCCAACGAGCCATGATAGTTTATGTCAATGTTTATGTCAATGTTTATGTCAATGTTTAGTCATTTTAGTCAAGCAATCTGTGGCTTTCAATGATTTGATCCGATGTTTGGCACTTGATCTGGGCCATCAGCAAAAAGTGAGGCTGTTGACCCCTCAGGTGTGTATATAATTATATAAACACATGATTTGATATCCACCTATCTCTCTATGTATATACAGTATATATATATATCATGTACACATATCATATCTATATGTATATGTTTGTGTATATGATTGTGTATATGATTGTGTATATGATTGTGTATATGATTGTGTATATGCATATACCCGTGTGTATATGCCAACATTTTAGCCAGGGATAGCTCGAAACTCCACGAAAAACGAGGAGCCAAAGAGGCGAAAGAGCCCAGGTCTTGTTTAGAGGCCTCCTTTTGACCCCCTGATTTTGGTAATTTTATCTTCACAAACTACTCAATGTCAAGAACTATTGAACAACATGGAAGGTCGTTTCCTTCCATTTTTTTTTCCGTAGTTGAAGCCATCTCCAAAATCACCATTTCTTTTATGGGTCACCATCCCCAGATGGTAGGTTCCTGGCATTGGCTTTCCCACATTCGTCACCTTCAAAAAAAAACCACTGGACAGAGATAATAAGGATGATTAACCCTAAATCATCCATTTTGATAGGATTTTCCATGGGATTTTACCCCTAAATCATCCATGTATAGATGGATTTTCCATGAAACCAATCAGCTATTGGGGTACCCCATGACTTCGGACACCAATAGGACACCATTCTTAATTTATTATTGACCATTATTAATGAATAATATTCAGAATATTCACTTATTATACACTAGTATTAATCAGTATTATTAATCACTTATTATTATATTATTCTTAATCACTTATTCATTATGAATCATTATTCACCATTCACTATTATTGAATCATTTTCACCATGAATCATTATTCACCATCCATTCTTGCATCATTCTTAAACCATCATTGTTTTTTCAAAATTGTTTCACAATCATTAAACCATATTATTCACCATTCCATTATTAAACCATATTATTTACCATTATTCACCACCATTATTCATCATTATTCACCATTATTCAGAATGACATTCCACGATTAAACCATCAGTTCACCATGGAAGACATGGCATGACTTCAGGCTTTGGGAGCCAACTCGAGGAGATCGTAACGCAGGGAGCCATGCAGGGGCTCCCCAGCAAGGCGATGGCTGCGCGCGCGATTGTGCGCGTGCGGCGACGCTTATTTTTAGTAAAGCACCAGTATGTATATATATAGAAACCATGCATTTTTTTTGATGGTTTATACCAGCCCATGTATAGTAAATTTGGGGATGGTTTATTGTTTACTATTGCTGTACTCACATTAGTCATTTATAAAGTTTTAATCATCAAACATGGCGCTAGAATTGATTTTAAGTTGGTTGATGATTATAGGAGGTGCTACATACTGCCCTTGAATTCTGGGAATCGGAATCTTCATCACACAACCATTATAAGTATGGGCTTATTATTAAATGCATTTGTGTGAAAATTGGGTACCGCAAAATAAAAATGTGTTTACGAAAACCATGTTCCTCATAAAAATGGTCATAACCTTCTGTATTTCCCATTATTAGACCAATGCAGAGGGTGTGAATGGATGTGAATGGTTGGTGTTCATGGACTCATTTCGCATAAAAACATGGAAGGATAGGTCTAATATCCGGGGACAGCACGTCGTAGCCATGGCTATTTTAATGGTGAACATGATGATTTACCGTGGAGGTACCCAATTTTTTGACAAGTCTATTATATTGGTACATTGTATACATATATGCAGGTATATACGGTACATAGTTTGATAGGTTGGTGTGTGTTTTTCCCGCAGGGTTTCGGTCGCTAGCATCCCAAAGTTTGAAAAACCGATGTCTTGGTTCAGAGTGACTGGGTTTCTGATCTATTCAGTCTATTCATAATCCCGAGTTATGGTTGCGGTGTAGGCCAGTTCTTAGGAACCAGGATCATCATGATCGACATTCTTTCTACTTACTATAGTACTGCAGCCCGGCATGGACAAAAATGCGTATATTTGTGGTCTTCCACTATTTTCCCATTAGAAGTAGCGAAGTGCCATTCATTAGATTACAAGAGGCAACAACCAGTTCAAACCTACTTCTTGCTTGTTGATTCATTGATGAACCTCCATTCTTGATGAGGAAATTCCAATTCTATCATTATTGCTGATTTACAGTAACCCCCAAAGAGACAGAAAAATCAATCCCCACTGAAACAGTGATAAGTGACTCTTCTATTTTTTTGGTTCGGGATGACTATAATCCATATGTTGAAAGCTTCGATCCCATGGTGGCTTTAACAAAGCCCAGGCCAAGCCGGGCTGGCGGAAGGCAAACCACGGCCCGGGCTTCCCAGCTGACGCCAAAAGATGGCTTGGATCAAAGCCTATGGCCTATGGTACCATCTTGGAGAGGATGAACATCTAGAACTAGTAGAACATAGTAGAACTAGCATCTATTTCTTGATGTTCACTGTTTTTTTTGGGTGCCATGACCGCCATGACCCATAGCATCCAATCTCCATATACTGATAATGATTATTTGGGGTGAAGAAAAATCATGGGATAGCATCAGATCGAGATATATGAATATGATGATCATGAATCACCTATGCTGAGATGTTCCTGGTTTTAGTGGCATGATAATGGTGCAATCCACTTCTGCAGTGTGGTGTCACGGGGACACAACCGCCTTGCGCGTCGGTCGCGCCTCAGCTCTGGTCGGCCACCATCCCGTTGTCGGTGCGCGAGTTGGCTGAAGCCTTCCTGGGGCGCAACTGTGCAGGGACGCCTGGTGCTTCATCCCAGGTTATGGGTGATACCCTCTGGTAATTTAACGTAGCTATTGAAAATGGCCATTTATAGTGAGTTTTCCCATGAAAAATTGTGATTTTCCATAGTTATGTTAGTTTACCAGAGGGTATGGGATATATATGGGAGATATGGATACAGATCTGTGTTGGTTATATGTGGTCATATTCCTGGTTTTGCTAGTGGGATAAGCAGGATTTTTCCACTTGTAACTGGGGTGAAGCAATTTACTTGCTTGATGACGCACCAAGTTTGAACATTGTCTACTTTAATCCGATGTTTTCATGTTTGGGATGAGCAGTTGCAACTACCGTATATGTAAGTAGATAAACAAACATAGTTATAATGGCCCCGTATCCTGACTATTCCTAACTTATGAGAAGGGTTTTACTCATCACAATATATATATATAATTATATATATATATACACAGTAACCCCAACTGAACCCCCAAGTGGGATGAATTAGCATAACTACCGGCTTTGCCTGGGATGTAATTTAATGTCGGGCCTCCAGGATAGATATAGAAGTTGGTTTATGGCTAGGCGAAGTTTTCTTAAACCTGTGGATATAGGTATGTACAATATTAATTTTCTGTACTGTGTACAGTTTGATGGACACCAAACCAACCTGTATCCATTGATTTATGGACAAATCCAACTATATATATCCCTGTATAGATGGATTTCCCACCTTTTCCATGATTTCCATGGTTGATCAGGTCTGGGTCGACTGCACGGGCGGACAAACCAATCCTGTGGTTCCTCGGCGTTTCTTTTTCAGGCCCAAAGTCATGTATAAACTTGGTATAAATTAAGGTCATTTTACAATGACTTTCGTATAAATGGGTGATATGTTCATTGCCATATTTTATAAATTGGTCATTTCATGTTATTTTAAGATTTTGGGATAGCCAAATGTGAAAAACCGAACCGAATATATATATATATATATATGAGCATGCAGATGACGCATTCATAAAGCATCGTAAGAAGGGTCTTTCTTCCAACTTCCAAGCACTTTGCAAGAAATGTATAAAAATGCCACATACTGAGGTAGGACTTCCTCATGCTTCCGAGGTTCACAAGCACATAGTCCTATATACATTTTGTGATTAGATTGGGTTTCCTTGACCCCGTCGTAGCACCTGATTGTGTATTTGTTTGAAATATCTCAGTCTTATTTACATTAGCCGTAGCCTAGAGTGATTTCAGGCAGTTCCGCATCATGATAGTAATAGGTCCATCCACATAGGCAGTTGTTTCATGTTGTTTCTATCCCAAGAACTGACTGGTCCTGCCACGCGTTGGTTGCTCCGAAGGTTGTAGGTTTTACCCATGGAAACGAGCTGGTATTCCCATGATGATCCCATCAATGGCTGACCCCACAAACACTTAACAGCTGACACTACGAATTGTGGGGTGATCCTCCCCAAAATCAAACATAGCAATGGAAAATACGTTGATTTCCCAGGATTTTCCACATTGAGATTTCCCAGCCACGTTGACCCCCGGGTGACTCAGCCCACGACCATCTCCCACATCTTCGTGGATGCGCGGCCCCCTCATCGAACAATGCGGGAGTCGGGAAACCGAGCGAAATGGAACGAGTCGGGTCACCACAAGTGGCGTGGAAGATGTGGCACAACCAGGCGTTGTGTTTTGTAGATGTTGGGTGTTCCATTGGTTTGATTTCAGGAAGTTCAGGCCTGCAGGAGGGGGGGCTATTTGAAAATTGAGGGGCAAACCTCCAAAATCATGTGCAGTCTCATTGTTTTCCTTATATATCTTATATTTTAAGTATTCCATTGTTCAACAGACCCAAAACTGTATGGTTAATTGGGGTTATCAACCAACTAACATAACGGAAGGGCCCTTCCTCTCTGGTGTTTGGACATGAAGCAGTCTGCAGTTTCTGGAGCTACCTTTGGGCTCACTGAAGTTTCTCCGAGGCAGATTCTGATTCAGATTGATTCAGAGGATAAACATATGTATGCACCATTTGGAACTTGGCTTCAGAATTGTGTAAACAGTCCAAGGAAGCCCTGCAAGATCAAAAACATGGTGATAGGTACTATAGATATAGGTAGGTGAAGGTGCAGGTGAACATTAGCTGAAGATCCCAGATTGCATGTTGTTGTTGTTGCTGCATGTTTGCAATCAACATCTATGATGTTTCCATGTGACCCATGTTTATCCCGAGCCACATCAGTATATATTGAGATGGAGAGCAGGTTGAACACTGGCCTTTGCCAAGAATTGCTGGAGAACATTAAGGACTTGTTGAGAAAATACACAGTGACCCAACTGCACTGCTTCCGAGTCCATGAGTGGCTTTGTAAAGGTGGCAGGACCCCGCAGATATGTTGCTAAAGTGTGCGAAACCCATATGCCTCGTGGAATATTTACGCACATTTACCCTAAAGTCAAACAATAGTATGGGTAAATGTAGCAGCGCCATGGGCAATATGTGCGTGGTCAAACTTGAAATGCACATATTATCATACTATTATTATCTTGGCAAAGAGTCAGGCCCATAAACATCCCCCATTCGTATGTTGTGTAAATCCCTATCAAATGAAAATACATGTTATGATTCATCTCAAATTTCATCCACATTTTCTCAAGTTAATCCATATTGATCCATATTGATCCATGTTAATCCATGTTAATCCATGTTAATCCATGTTAATCCATGTTAACCCATGTTAACCCATATGAATCCATATGAATCCCACCATGAATCCCACCAGTCGTCACCTTTTTCCACTTCAACCATTGGGAAAACCTTGAGAAAAGCCCTGTTGGGATGGTGGGACGGCCCAGGTTCAAGCCCGGCGATCCGGTCATCACCAAAGGCGGTAGGCGCGCGGGATTTCCCATGGGATTTCCCATGGGGATTTCAATGGGATTTCCATGGGGATAGGGATGTAGCCATAAATCACATGTAGCTGGCTGGGATTTTTTCTAGAACATCTTCTTTTTCGATGGGAATAAAACAGTTTTGAATGGGAATGTAACTTTGCTACTGGGACAGTTACCATGTGGTCAAGACAGGGGGTCGCTTACCGATGAATGAGTTCTAGCCATTCTGAACCTGACTCGGGTTGATGTCAGAGCTGCAATCTTCCTTTGAGCTTTCTTGACACATTCAAGGTTGGCATTCAAAAAGGAGCAGAAATCAAAGCAACTCTAAATAAACATCTGTTTATGGCAATCCAAAATCCCATTGTATAATTAATTTGTATCAATTCCATCTCCCTATTGCCTCACAATATTTCATACTTCACTTAAAGACCTGGTTTAGTCTTGTCTCTATTCATTTTGGTGGCCCACATAGAGGCTGGTGCATGCTGTTGCATATTTCGGGGAAAGGATTGCTCCAGCCAAACAGGGGAGTGTTTCCACAGCTGCCACAGGAAGGGCATTGCGGAATTCCAAGTGGGTCGTTGGGATCCTTAGAGCGCTTGGCAGGGTTTGTCTAAGAATGTGGATGACCCGGCAAAGCCAGTCATTTTCGATGTACTGGAGCTGGGTTTTCAAGTTTTCCCATTGGTTAAGGTGACTGGGGGATTGACCTTGTAAGAAACCCCATCATTGATCCTTTTGGAGTGGCACATTTTGAGTCTAGCCCATGTTTGAACAAACCGGACAAATGCTGTGTGTGTGCGTTTGGAAAGGCATGGGAGGTAAGACATGGTAAGACCATCCCACTTGCACACCATCTTCCTGGAAGGTACCATGAAGCAGGCACCTGTTGCCTAATGAGGACAAAAAACGACTGATGTGTGGTCCTTTGCCTCCTAAATGTTCATCCATACCGTACCGCCGTACCAGTCCATCTCGCTCTGCCATATGCTGATAGGACTTCTTTTCGCCGCTGAATGTGGCTTAAACCGCCAGGAACAATAGTCCATGGTTCAGCCATAGCTTAAGGCTTCTCAGATTCTGAATGGTTTGACACATTGTTGTTTGATCATCCAAGTTCGCGAAGTTTTCATGTTTCCTCAGTTTGGTCTTACCAAGTTCTAGCCATTGGCCTCCCCTTTTTGGCATTTCTATCCAGGATTTCACCCGGGCAAAGCCACAGAGGTCGATGGCGGGTGCAGTTCGATGACGGCGAACTGATCCAACGCAAGGTCCTGAAAAAGGCCAGGGGCCAGACGGCCAGACACATAGAAGGTGGTGCATCAGACAGTTTGCTAAGTTGGTATTCACAAGTCCAATTTTGCTCGGGTTTATTTATTGTAGAATTTGTAGACACCTGTATAGTTATAAACCAATTTAAAACTGGGAAGCACCAGCACCATCCAGCACCACCTTGTATCAGAAAAGACACAAGGCTACGGGTTAAAACTTGTGGGTCCGATATTTGTGGATGAAGATCCAGTTTTTAGGGGTGAAAAAATAGCAAAAGGATATCAGGTCTCTGACACCTGGCCACAAAAATATGGAACTCGTTTTTTTCCTGATCTATACATGCAAAACCACCAGCCACTTGGCAGCGCTATGTGGTCGGGCCATAGATCTCATAGGACTTCATCAGCCTATCCAGGCCTTCAGTTGGCCAAAGATGGTGTTCCCTTAGGAATACGCCAACAATATTTGGCTGTTTTTTTAATATATATTTTTTGGCCAACCTTTTTTGGCCAACCTTGTGGCAATTCAAACGCCTGCCAAATTTTGCCAGGGACGATTGCATCATACAAGTCTGCGGACGGATGGTGCCAAAGTCCACAAGCTGGAGCTGTGCTGAAGCCCAGGGGATGAGTGGGATAATGTGGGCTACGACATCCGCAGTTCTGCGGCTATAAAAACCAATCAGGTCAATCCCAATATTGGACGAGACATCTTAATATGATATAATCAGGATGTGTAGTGAACAGTAGACTTCGGGTTGGTCTTGAAATCATGGGTATTTATGACCCCCTTCTACATGGTCCAAATGGTTCGGATTCAGTCAGGACTGGTATTCATTCACTGGGATTTGAATGTGCCTTGGCATCTGAAAGATGTTCGCTGCAAACCCCAGGTTTGCCCGCGGCGAATCCCGCATATCCTTTGACATGCTCAAATCCCTGCGTAGGGTTTAAGTTTTCTACTTTCCAAAACAACAAACCCTAAAACCCTAAAACCCTAAACCCTAAATTAAAGCCCTAAATCCTGAAAACTTGAAGTCAAAATCACTGCGTATAGCCAGTGTTTTCATTCATCCTCTGGTGATAAGTATATCATATTGTTTGGATGTGTTGTTTGAGCGTGGGCGAACCCGGGGTTTGGAGGGAAGATGTTTTATCCGATACCTGCTGGAGGTGGAATGAGGATGGGGCTTGGATGGAGTCCTGCTAGATCAAACTGGGGCCCCGAGTATCGATGCCTGGGTTTGTTTGTCTTAAAAAATGATGGCTTGGCTTATCAACATGTTTTCAACCTTAAAATTTCCTCGTACCCTCTGGTAATTTAACATAGCTATGGAAAATCAACATTTTTAATGGGTAAATCCACTATAAATGGTCATTTTCAATAGCTATGTTAAATTACCAGAGGGTAAATCAGCATGCTTGGACACACCGTTGCCAGTGGCGCAGGCTACGGGAGATTCTGGAGACCAGGGATTTTGAGCAGGCTCGTTGCAATGTCGAGTCGTGAGAAGACCAGAGGTAACACCAAAACTGCTGGTGCAGCCGTCATTGCGAAAGGAACCACAGACATTACTGTACCATATTATTACTATTATATCATATATCAATATGAATCATGTGATATCATATTTAATTAGTTATCGGGTATGTTAGGACGAGAGAACTGCATTGGTTCAATATCTGAGGATATATGGAAGGTTCATTCTTGATCGACACAGGTAATTACCTGATTTTATGTCAGAAATCAGACTTCAAGCAATTCGCAAAGGTCCCCAATATCTAAAAACATCAAAGTACAAACATTGTGATCGTTTGAAAACCAATTTTATTAAAAAAAAAACAGAAGCCTCTAAAGCGAAATTGGAGGTTTCCAAAAATGGGGCTACCACGAAATCATCCATTTTATTGAAGGATTTTCCATTATAAACAATCCAGCTATTGGGGTACCCCCATGACTTAGGAAACCTCCAAATGGAACGCACAGCGACCTCTTTGAGGCTACCATCATTGTGTTTTGCCGAAGAAGAGACACAGCTGCTTGACTTCAATAGCTTGTGGAGGGAGTGATGGAAAGCGTAGCTATCAAATACCACAGGCCCGTTGGGTTGTCTCAAAATAGGGGACAACCCCAAAAATCCAATTATTTTAGCTTGGAACATGATGCCTTTAGAATATTTTAGACTTTTAACTGTGTTTTTTTGCTGCATATGTTTAACCCTTGGATTTCGGAGCCTCCAGCGTCCGGGTTCCGAAAAATTCTGGGTGAGGATCCTGATATCCCAACCGATCCCAACATTTTTTTTGGCTCCGCAATTTTTGGCCACTTACTGGGGGAACATGATGACCAACCGGTAGATGGAATGTTCTTGTTTCCCAATATTTCAAGCACACCCATTTCAATCCAGCAAATTCATCGCTTAACCATCTATGTTACATAGATGTGTTTTATTTTTTTTATACATACCCTCTGGTAATTTAACATAGCTATGGAAAATCAACATTTTTAATGGGTAAATATCCACTATAAATGGCAATTTTCAAAAGCTATGTCAAATTACCAGAGGGTAATTTATAAATAATGTCCCAGCTATCGTTTGGGGTAACTGTCCGTCCAGGTCATGGAGGTCTTTCGATACCTCAAAGAGCACTTTCTTGGAGCCGCTCGGATCACGGGTCAGATGGAACTCGAGAGGATCAACGGGGAACCAAATCTCAGAGAAACTGGGGCAAATGGTCAGGGTCTTGGGTTGGAATGTGAAGAGGTTTAAAAGCCCTGTTGGTATTTGGTTCATGGCTTGATGGGGGTGATACCCAGGGGATTATCATAATCATTTACAATCCATGAGCTGGGAATGCCTATCACAAACCACCTCCTATGGTCCTATGATCTTCCTTGGTATTTTCATATCTTTGGATATCTTTGGGGAGACATGAAGAAACTAAACCATGAACAAGCAACTTTGGTGTTCAGGTGTTAGGGTACTCAGGGCCTCCAGCCCCATGCCAGAGTTGATGCATCAAAGTTTCGCGTATGTCTTCCCAGGTTCTCAGATCTCTTACTATGGCTTTGTTTGGAATGACATGTAATAACTATATAAATACTATAGGGGAAACCCCATTCCATCCACTGATTATTCACATGTCCAATGTCCAATCCCATTAAAAAATCCTAATGTTCACGGTTAAACCATGTTCGAAGGAAGTTTAGAAGTCAAATTTCCGACAATATGGACAGATGAAAAGCAGAGATGGGCAGAGGCAGAGAGAAGAGGAAGATTAGAAGAGAGAAGATCCGAAGAGAAAGAGTAAGAGGACAGAAGATACAGATGCGCGAAAAGGTAGGAAAGTCGCGAAACACTGTGTTTTTCCAATGATTTGTGGCTCCGGAGGGTCGAAAAGTAGGCTCGCTAAAGCGGC
>Ga0126342_10006457_pt1 | contig 20793 bp, 15 predicted proteins | sample Cyp1metagenome_FD_92528 | JGI IMG/M metagenome (GOLD analysis project Ga0126342, IMG submission 92528) | Coral microbial communities from Lord Howe Island, Old Settlement Bay, Australia - Cyphastrea 1 metagenome | ecosystem: Host-associated > Invertebrates > Cnidaria > Coral ...
AAAGTGTTCGAATCAATAACCCATCAAATAAAGAACTATCAAAATCTATACGAAACACTGCGCGCACGCAGGTGTGATACGACTTCAGGTCGATTGATACGACTTAAGCCTAGTGGTAGTATCCACCTATAACTAAATTTATCTACTTATTTTTATCGACCCATAGGTATGTATATATATATATGTATGTATAATATATATCGTCCTATATGTTTCTACCTAATTATCTATCCACCCATCCATCTATCTCTAAATTTCTATCTATCTACAGAAGTTAAGTCTGAGAGAGAGAGAGGCAGAGACAAAGACTTTGGGGTTTCATTGGTATATACTTGTATTAAACTGATGCTGAAAAGTCGTATATTCATCACGTATATTATATATATATAGCCATATGTGCATTTATGAATATAGGCAATTATTTAGCTACATACCAAATCCAGAAAGGTGGACAAATCAAACTAGGGATGCATTAAATGGTGGCAGCTGGAAAAGTACTGGACGGGACCGATATCTTCTCAATGTATATATAATATTTTTTTGTACATATACATATATATATATATATAACGCATATGTGTACGCGTGCACAAATACACATGTACCCATCCGTATTCAAATTTTGTGTTGCATCCCCTTCTGATAGACAAACATTGAAATATGTTCAAATATAGCGAAATAAACATATCTATCCAGTTCTATATATTTCTATATATAACAAATGTATACACATGTACTGATAGATATTTATCCCTTGATTATAGGGTCAGGACTGAACCAAGCAAAAACCTTCTGCCAGGGTAGTGCGTTTTGGTCGGCGAGCCGGCGCTGCCGAAGATTGGCGCTGCCAGACACGGCGATCTGAGTCGGGGAGTCGGGTCAAAGGGAGTCAAACATGATAGCCATATGGCAGTGTGTCAAAACCTTGTACATCAAAATAGCTGTTAAATGGATGTTCATCCCCTAAAAATGGTATTAATAGGTATTGATCCATACCCATATTAGAATTGGATGGGGATTATACAAAGGTCTCAGTTGGGTGATGTAATCCATTCATAATTTTTTGATAGTGATGAACTAGTTATCAGGCCAATTGAAAATAATTGAAAAATATATCTAGTCAACGTGGCAAACGCCAAAGAACAAACCATCGGCAATTTTGCCGGAACAGGATGGAAAAGGGTGGTATCATCTAAGATGTGTGCAGGTTTACGGTATTGGCTGTACCACATTGCAAACAAAGACAGGAGAGCTGCATGGGAGGAGAAACATATTAAAATAAAGGTTGCATGAATGATCAAAGATCAAATGTTGGATGATGTTCAAGTGTTCAACTTTGACCCGCAGCCATCTATGTGGTGGGCGCCTGTCGCAGGGTTGCGACGCGGACGCGCAAGATTTGCATTTGATCATTTGGACGTTGCAGTGTGGCATCATCTGAGACACGGCGGACTTGCCGAAGGGCAAACTTCGATGCAAGCGAAATCATGGATCAAAATATAAAATTGAATGTCCACCTTGGAAGTGAACCCTCCAGTTGCTGGCTACAATTTCAACAGCACATATTTCAAATGAATTCAAATGCTCCCATTTTTTGGAGTGACCCCTAATCAATTATATAAACCATGTTGTTTACGAACGTGGGCTGGTTGGCATCGGCAATTCAACAAATGTGAATCCCATGCGAGATCCGCCGGTTTCCTCGGCAATAAACTTTTTTGAGTCTGATTGGCTGTGAATTCCAGAAACAATGCGCATGATCATGATGGACATTTTTGCATGGGTCATGGACTGACTTCCAATAAGTGGCACCAGAGATTTCTGGCTGATACCTGATCTATCCTGTGTACTCTCATCCGACCGCTCCAGAGATGCTTCTCTCACCCTGCATGCCTGCGAGGCATGAATCTGAACAGCAATAACACAGCATGGTCACCAACTAACAAGTCAAGCAAAAATGGTCACCAAATAACAAGTCAAACAAATATGATAAATGGCGGCAAACAATCTCAACCTGCAAAGTATTGTTCGACATTCTATATATATATATATATTCATTATCGCAGTCATCTGGCTCGAGCTCCAATATAACCAAGCAGTTAAATGTGCCGTGCCCTACTGGGCAATGAGCTCTGCCATGCTCTGCCTAAGAGCTCAAGTGATTCCCACCACCAGGACACAAAAATTCCCTGGCGAAGATCGGCGAACGGCGGCTCACTCGTCGTCATGTTGCGCAAGCACCTCCTTGGTAACAATAACAAACGGGCCAAGGGCCCAAACGTGCGAAGAGCCACAATCACAATTCAAGTTCAAATGGGGTCGTACTAGGTTGGGGACATACTAGATGGGTTTAATACTCATAAATATGTTGATCAAATGGGATCTGTGCGTGAAAGTCATGACGAATGGACGTGAACGAAGTTTTTTATGACTTTTTTGATGCCACCTAGGGCCTAGTGGTGCCCTAATTATCATAGGAGCTGTGAGGAAGAATATGATAGAATATGTATGTAACCCAAATATCTCCAAACAAAGGGAACTCAAAGTGCGGCGCATAGTTTCACACTTCTGAATTCAATTTTAGGTATTGCACCGTGATAATGACGCAAAAGGAAGCATCATTTTAAATGAGATTGGATTGTTTTCTCTACACGAGAATCTGCAAATTCCCTAGATGGAAAAGAGCCCCTATCAACCAACATCACCAAAAAAAAAATATGTCCAGCTAATTCCTTCCAAATCTTTCAGATACGACCAGCGCACATGAGACCAGACCCTGGACCTCGGCCAAGGCCAACCATCATCCACCTCCAAGCCGTCCAAGTCACAAAGAGCACCGAAGCAATTTGAAGGCCCAGCCGGTTCATCGCCTGTCCGGAGATCTCCAGCTGGGGAAGTACAGATCATAGATGCCCCCGGCATCAAACATGAATAGCAATTCCCCAAGGTACAATATTGACAGATATATATATATATATATATATATATACATATATAAATGTATATATATATATATCTCTCTCTCTCGCCATCGCAATCTATATATCTATCTATCTATCTGTCTGTCTATCTATCTACCTATCTACCTATCTAATCTATCTAATCCATCCAATCTATCTAATCTATCTATCTATCCATCCATCTCATTATCCATCCTATCCATCCTATCTATTCTATCTATCCTATCTATCCTATCTATCCTGTCTATCCTATCTAACCTATCTATCCTATCTATCCTATCTATCCTATCTATCCTATCTATCCTATCTATCCTATCGATCCTATCGATCCAATCTATCCAATCTATCCAATTTATCCAATCTATCCAATCTATCCAATCTATCCTATCTATCCTATCTATCCTATCTATCCTATCTATCTGTCTGTCTGTCTGTCTATCTGTCTACCTATCTACCTATCTACCTATCTACATATCTATCAATCTATCTATCTATCCATCCATCTAATTATCCAACCTATCTAATCCCTCTAACCTATCTAATCTATCTATCCATATATCCATCTATCTATCTATCTATCTATCTACCTATATCTATCTATCTATTCATCTACTTATCTACCTACCTATCTATCTATTTATTTATCGATTAATCTATCTAACCTTATCTTATATGTTCTGTTTTATCTAATATAAATATGTATCTATCTATTTATCTATCTATCTATCTATCTGTTTATATATATATATCTATCTATCTATTTATCTATCTAGCTATCTATCTATCTATCTATCTAATATTATCTTATATTATCTTATATTATCTTATCTTATCTATTCTATCTATCTATCTGTCTATTTAACTATCATTATCTTATCTTACCTGATCTTATTGTATCTATTATATCTAAAATAATTATCTATATCTCTATCTATCTGTCTACCTATCTATCTATCAATATATATATATATATATATCCATCCATCCAAGTATCTAACCTATCTAATCCCTCTAACCTATCTAATCTCCCTATCTATCTACCTATCTATCCATCTATCTATCTATCTGCCTATTTATCTATCTAACCTTATCTTATCTATTCTATGTTATTCATTCAAATATATCTATCTATCTATCTATCTATCAATCGATCGATATCTATCTATCTATCTATCTAAATATGTATGTGTTTTCCAACGCCCATTAAAGAGGATGTTCAATTGCCATGTTGAATTACCGAAGGGTAACCACTAACAAGGTACCGCCGCCCATAGCAAACTCAGTCCTTTTTACCTTTCTCATTCGCAGATGTAACATCTCATGCGCAAAGTTCTTTCAGAACCTTGGGCACCATTTGCCACAAGGCATGGCGATGATTGCATCGCCATTGCCATTGGTAGACATAGTTCCATATCTCAGCATTCAAAAGTTTGTTCTTTGCATTCTTTGTATGGACACTGTTTGGAATGAAATCTTTACAGTAATCCCGACATTTGTCCATCGTCTGTGTGCCAACTGTGGTCTTACGACCATTTTGTCTTATCACTTCTCTGGCAAACTTTTGCAAGAAGACAATGTGAAGACATGTTGAGCGGTAGCATGAAAGATGCTAGCGGCATGTACAATCATGTAAAAAAGACTGGTGGAGCGAAGGATGAAAGATGTTAGCGGTACGTACAATCATGTAAAGAAGACATGTGGAGCGTAGCATGAAAGACGTTAACCCCCCAGCCCACCCAATCCAAAGGTATGTGTGATCATGTCAAGAAGACGTGTGTAGCGTAGCATCAAACACGTGACGAAGTGCAGAAAGACGTTAACACCTCCCCGCCACCCGAAGAATGGTGTGATGATGTCAAGAAGACGTGTGGAGCGTAGCATTCAACATGTGAGCAAGTGCACAAAGACGTTAACATCCCCCCCATCCGAAGGTATGTGTGAGTATGTAATGTATGTGTGATCATGTAAAGAAGCCATGTGTGGATGCAGATAAAAGTCATGAAAGTTAAAAAAAAAAACAGCAAAAACACCGAGTTCGCTACGGGCGGCGGTAGCATAAACAACCTGGAAAGTTCTGTGGCTAATGCTCCGCCTGTGAAATTACTGACGTCAATTGTCCTTCCCATCCTGAACTGCGAATGGGCGGTAGCCATCAATACTAGAGAACGAAGACAAGTTCTAGTTATAGGAATGACGGGCTTACCACTGTCTGGGAAGCCCAAGTATATAATTGTTTCTACCCTGGAGGATTGACGCTGAAACCCAAAAGCTGGGAAAGCTTTTCAGGACCCCTAAGGGGCCAGGGATGTCAGTGGTACAGAAAATGCCCATAGGCACCACTGTGGTTGGATAAGAGTTGTATCGAGGCTGGTTTGCAGCATTAGGATATTAAGGATTATTAAGGATTATTAAGGGGCAGATTTAAATATACTTACAGGAAACCCGGGTTTCTGCTCTAAATACGTTTCCTTTTCAAATTTGATTCTGTCCCTTCAACCAATTCTAGGAAAGAAGCAATGATCGAGCGCCACTGCCGTCCCCTCTTGGACCTTCTGAATGAAGACTTGAAAAAACTGCAACGTCAGTCCTATGGCTCTCATGGTGGATCTTGGTTCCCAATGGCATTGGGTAAATATAACTATGACTATAGTACATATGCGTGTGTATATATATATACACATTACATTCATATTAACCAACCAAAAATGGGTGTTGAACCAGCATACATAAGGATATTGATCAACCCACACATGTTCAATCTGTAGAATAGCATCGCTTAGCAGGATATGTAATACCCCCACTCATGGCAAACATGACATGGTTTAGCTCGTTGCAACCCACGTTTAGCTCCTCTTTGGGTTTTTGATTGGAATTTGGAAAGAAGCCTCTCAAGAGTCTCAGGGATACTCAGCAACATCAAACATCACTGCTCTGGGATTTTTATTGCGCCAAGAAATCCCATCCCAAAATTGGTTTCAAACAACCTGCAGCAACTTCACCTTGCACTGGACAATCACAACTTTCTACAAATGTATCATTTATAAATCACGGAAATCCCATATGAAAATCAGTGGAAGGTTCCATGTAAATGGAGGCTCCCTAGTGGGAACATCATCTACATGGCTCCGTGAGATTTTCCTCTGCACTCGGTTCCACAAAAATTACTGGGTAAGTCATTCTATGTCCTGATCCGACGCGCACACCAAGGTTGGATTGAAGCTGTGCGGTATCATCCTTAGGCGGGACTCTTGCGAGAGGGAGGGGTTGGAAGATGTTGGAAGTGATGTGGCAGAAAGAAAGAACCAGTGACAAACTGAGAATTCGGGAAAAACCACGCCAATTTTTTATAAAAACTCAAAGCCACGCCGATGTTCAAAACTCTTGGCTGAGACCCTGCCTGGGATGGTGAGTCTTTACTCCCTGCTGAAGATTTTCCCATGGATCCAGGCCAGGAAAATCAGGAGACCCTTTTTGTGGCATCCAACAGTTCATAAACCAACAGAAAGCTATGCAGAATCCAATGTCTTGTTTCTTGGTGGTATCATTCCCAGTTTATTATTTCCCTTTGCAACTATGAATCCTATAATCCTATAATATATATATATATATGCTATCACAACATCGGAACTATGCTTATACTGAAAATAGTACTTTATATCCTCACCAATACCTCATTAAATCATAATAATTTATTTATCATATTAAATCCGATAGTTTTAACCATGTTTATCCCCCCAAAGCCAACTTGTCTCAGCATCGAAGCAAATTTCCAGGACCGCTGCGAACTCATGCGCCTGCGGCCGCCTGTCGAAAAAAATGCCATGCCATGCCATGGCAAAATACATGGATGGGAAAATCTTCACCGGATTTTACACACACACACATATATATATATACACACATATATATATATACATATATATATACATATATATATATACATATATATATACATATATATGTATATAATATATACATATATATATATATATATGTATACATATATATATACATATATATATATATATGTTATAAACAGTATATGTTATAAACATATATGTGCGTATAAATATGTATAGTACATACATAATAGTGTTAACAGTGTTAACCCTTTTTACCCTCAAATGTTATCGTTTCTTTGCGTGCATAGATGTTCCCATATCATCCAATTCTAGGCAAAATGGGTTCAGAAGACCGTTGTTCCAATCCAAACATTTGAGTCTTTAGGGGAAAGAGCTCAACTTGTGTGCTTGTCAGTCTACCAATGGCTACAATAAATCCAATAAATCATTTCGAATGGGTCCGGAATGGGCCCTCTGGTCATTTAGGACAACAAAGGAGAATCACCATGTTTTACAGGGAACATCTATCTTCATTTGCAATTTTCCCATATAGCGATGTGAAGTGACCAACAATGAAGTCCATCTTCTCCAAATCCAAATCATACAGTACATTATCATAAATTGAGACCAAGAAGTCCTTCGAAAATCAAACGTTTCATCCAAACTCAAATGGCAGTGTGTCAAAACCTTGTACCCCTGGTGAACATCAAAATAGCTGGTAAATGGATGTTCATCCCACTAATAATGGTATTAATAGGTATTGATCCATAGCCAAATGGCCAACTTCGCCATTCCAACTTTCCACCGATGAGTCGTCGACCTCTTCTTGGGCATTGCGTCCCGCAAGTCCCCGGCGAATCCTTTCAGATCCACCTGGGAGCGACACGGGAAACATAAATGAAAGTAGTGGGAAACCTATAGAAATCATGAAGTAAACATATATCTATATATATATTATAACATTTTTGGTACCCTCTGGTAAATTAACATAGACCCCGAAAATAAACAAGTTTTAGTGGAAACCAGTCTTCCAACCCATAATTATCTGCCAGGGTCTATGTTAATTTACCGGAGGGTAATACTTCTCGGCATCTTTTTGATTCTTTTTGCTTGTGTCTGTATAAACAAAATCGTGACAGCCCACACAGTTCACACAGCTAAATCACGAAATCCCCCAGAATACCTCGATTTCGAGGTGAAATCAAGTCAAAAATTTGGGAGCTTCAAACCATGTTCGTGTGGACCAGAAGCCAGTGAGGACCAAACTATACTATAATGATCAAGATTGACTCCAGTATGCTTGGCGCAGTGTTGGGTACCCTCCAAACGTATATCACAACTGCACCCAACATGGCTATAATTCCAAGAAGTTACTGAGGATCGGCGTGAACTATGGTGAGTTTCAGACCCACCGACTTAAGATACCGGTCAAGTGTTGGAAATTAACCCTTTCCCTGTCTCTGTCTGAATATATGCACACCCACGCACACACAGGCACACACGTACACAGATCATCACAGATCTATAGTTATATAACATTTATATTATAGTATTATTATATTATTCCTAATTTGAGCGTACACATACACCCATATTTACTACCTGTACATATGTGTTGTTTTCAATCTACGTGCATACAAACACTTGTATGTAGACATACACATACCAAAAAAAAGAAAGGAATAGAGAAATTAAGCCTTCATCCGAGCGAAAGGTGGGTAATATCCCCAAATGATGCTCATCACTTGCCGAAGATTTCCCATGATCTTCGGCCATCATGACACCATCATGACAACATCATGCCACAATATTAGCCACAATATTAGCCACAATTCTTCCACAATAAACAGCAATGATCAGAACTAGCCTCTGAATATTTAACATAGCCATGGAATAGATGGCCCATAGAAATAGAAGGTTTACCTATTAAAAAGGGTGATTTTCCAGGGCTAATTATGTTAGTCATAACCAGAGGGTAATGATGACAACTGTCAGGAAGATGCCGAAAAGTCGGACACAACACTTCTGGATTGTTCCCATTTCTATACCCTCTGGTTATGACAAACAGTTCTGGAAAATCCCCTAAATAAATGGCGATTTATAGCTGGGAAAATCATCTATTTCAATTAGGGCCATCTATACCATGGCAAACTGTTAGTCATAACCAGAGGGTATTTTCCATGCCCCCTGAATCCATCTGAATCCACCAAAGTGCAAAGCGAAGAAAGATCCGTTGACCGCTGGAAGAAGTTCCAGTGGCATAAGAATCAAACGCCTCGTGGCCCGATGTGTTTATGTATCATGTGTATCCATATATCTCTATGTATTCCTATGTATTTCTATGAATCTCTATGTACGTATCTATCTATCTATCTAATCTAATCTAATCTAATCTAATCTAATCTAATCTATCTATCCATCTATGCAATCTATCTGTGATTCAATCTATTTCTATATATATATAATTCTATGAGTCTATGCATAATATCTGTATAGTCTGTACATGTATATATCTGTAATATTTATGTGGGAACGAGAACATAAGCTTGCAACACTAAACTTGTGGCTTCAATGTGTTGGATTTCTTTTGGTGGAATGACCTGCTAGACATGGTCTTGGGCAATTTTAAGTTGCTTTGATGGGACAACATGGGTATACTATGAATGAACAAAATCCTGCACCAGTTGGCAACTATTGGTAACTATGAAACACTACAAACAATGGGCTTCTAATGGGATAAACTTGGATAAACCATCTACCAACTGGTGCATGATTTCTTCCATCCACAGTATGTCTTACACGTCTTACCGTAGGTATTCCAACAAGTCAATAGCCAGTGAAGTCCCCTAATGGGATCTTTTTCCCACTGCAGGGTTCTTCTTCCAACTGTTCCACCTGCAGAGTTTGTCCCCGAGAATATCCAAGAATTGACACTTCCAAGTGTCCTCTTAATTTGACTACCTTTTCCGCCTGGGCAGCAGCAAGCTGCAGAATGATTGATTCATAAAGAAGGCACGCTTGCTTTACTTGCTTTTTGTATAAATCAGATTACAGCAGGGCCGGGATGCAAATACATTTAAATCACTGGGTGGGGTATAAATTCTGGACATGGAAAAATCATGAAAAGTCGAGAACGATAATCATTTCTACAGCTAAGATCGGAAAATGTGCGTCACATGTTTCCGCAAAAATCCCCTGGGATTGCCCCTTGGTGCACCCTGAAACAGCCCTACCTGAGAGATCAATGCACTTGAGGAGGTCGGAGAACCTCATGGCTTGGGGTTTCAGAGACGGTTCTCGGTTGTGACGGGCTCATAGGATGAACCGAGAACGACCTGGGATTTTGCCGAGTTTGCCGAGTTGTCAGATTGCAAACCTTAAGAGAAGGGACCCATCATTGTAAGATTTCTAAGGCATAGCAGGCGAATCATTTCATCATATTTCAATATATTTCATCCAAATGTGGCACTGTGGTGCCCAACACGGCCTTGTCTGGAAACTGCTAGTCCCTACCAGACTCTGATGTTGTCTGCCCATCAGACACTGGGATCCTTTCAGTAGATCTTCCCCAAAGTTCACGCCTTAAAATCCCCTCGGGGTATGATAAGCAGATGCAATCAGATTCCCTCAGAATATGATAAACAAATGCAATCCTGGTTGGATTTTCAAACTGACATTTTCCAGGTCTGATGATGTCCCACAGGTCTTCATTTTGAACTGCCAATTTTTCGTAGTCGTTCCATGCCTAATTCCCAAATGGTGCATGTCAGTAATGTAAGGCCAAGATAACAAACGCATTATCGTTAAAGCGGCCAATGTTATTTGGGCCAACTTAGCACGATTTCGGATGTAACATCATGTAACCTCCAGTAGACTAACTCAGCTCTAGAAATAGCGGTCCCTTGAAAATGATCTATAAACTGTTGTTTTCGCTATGTTATATAGTCTACTAGAGGGTAACCATGGGTAACTGGCCAGAAACCCGAAGTGGCAAGTGACTGCCTCCTCCCAAGCTATCCTCCTGTTTCGCCTCCGCGGTCTGACCCTCCTGAGCGGAGACTACAACCCCCTAATCTTCAATACCCCCAATCACTAGCGTCCTTTTAGGAAAAATAGAGGGGCTGGTTTCGTAAATTGTTACTGTTATCCGAGATATACCTTGATCTTGCTTGTTGAATGGAGGGAATCTTACTGCATATTAATCAACCAGCCGGTGGAAAAGGACATCTATGCCCACAACAATGGACACCAAGCCATGAATACATCCAATACCAAACCAAGGTTTCTGATAAGGGTGTTTTTATATTAATTAGGGGAAATTCGGACTAGTTGGGGAACCCCCCACCATCACCACCATCGGAGTGCGTCCAAATGGTCCAAGGTCAATGGTGAGATTTTCCACCCTTGAGGCCGGTGAAGGGGCCAAGGTTTGCGAACGCATTGCTTCAGTGGATCATTCAATATATCCCATAGGATCCATGTATGCTATATATGGTAACATGGATCCCATCAATATACCCCCAATGTTAGTATGTATACCATACATGGATCCTGTGGGTATGATCTTTGGCTAAGTTATTTGCAGCATACGGCTCTGGACCTGGATAGAAGCAGTTTGAAGCTTTGTGTTTGGCTTTTAGGAAGTGTTTTAGTTTCAATCCCAGAATTAGGAAGGAAACGGGACACTTCGCTATATGTTCCTAATTCACATTGTCATCTCAGACCACCGAATAGTACTTGTGGGATTTTGTGGGTGCAGTTCCTGTCAATAATTGCCAACATCGCCATCATTTAAAGGGGTTCATTTTTCTTTTTTTAATGTAAGTATGCAAGTCATTTCACCATGGCTATACCCCAAAAAACAAGAAATTGGTTAAACATGGTTAAACCATCCAGCTGGTTCTTTTCTGCTTGTATATAGTTGGTTATATAAAATGTACGCCAACTGAGCTGCGTCATTGTCTCCATCACTGGCACTCGAACCACCTGCCAGGACTGGTCACAGCATGTCACAGCGAAATCGCCACCAGTGGATGTTCATACATTGAAAAGGCATTTCCCCAAGAAAACACATCCAGCATTAGGTTTAAACATCATGGTTTATCCATCATACATAAAATATACATAAAATCATTATTTTATCAAACGTGAGGATGTTTTTATGATGATAAAATCATGGGCCATGGGTGGTTGAATACCCATCAGCCTTGGCCCAATTTTTGGGAAATCGTTTTGCATCGTTTTACGATGACCCAGGCCGGGTCACCAAAAAGTAGAAATTCAGAGCTGTTTTTCTAACATTCCATAGGGTCCGGAAAACTAAGATAGACATAGATAGACCATGGGCTTCCCCGATTGGAAACTGATCGATACTTTCCTGGTAGGTTTTCCAACAAACACATCCATAAATTTTCTATGACATTCAGCAACCGAAAATCAAACATAGCAATTGGAAATCCCCAAACTATGGCTGGAGGTTTATAGCTGAAGAAGTGATCTGAGGTTTTTCATCTGTTAGCAACAAAATAATCAACAAACCATATTTTCCCACTCATCAAACAGACTAACATGACTAACATGACTAACAGACTAGGTGATGAGTGGGATAGTCTGATTTTCATGATTGGAATCCCACTCATCAAAATCATCAACTGTTGGCAATGGTGGATCCGATTGCTTTACGAACATCAATGGCGGATTTTGACACTCAAAACTACAACGAAATTGTCTGCCTCGCGAGTGCGAAAGACTCATGGAGGTCTCCAAGGGAAGCTCTCCGAAGGCGCTCACGGACCGCCCGGGACCTGAATTCGGCGCCGCACGAAGGAAATCTAAACAAACAAATGTTAAATGGGATTTCTCTACTGTAGTGTTTTGTTTGGAGGTAAATCTTGAAGCAATTCTGGGATTTGTTTTTTGTAGCAGTAGATAGATTTTGCCCACACGGATGAGCAATAAACACAAAGAGATAAGACAGGTTTTCCACTTGATCACGGGGGCGGCCCCCCCAAAAAAAAAATCCCAAATTGCACAAGTATATATAATAGTATAGCAATCACAGTAAGTCACGTATTTAATAATCAGCTGATAATCATGATCATGACAAAATGCGCTCTGTTAATCCTTGGCCAGCGACAACGTTCCAACAACATCAACTGTCTGACAAGATTGGTAAAAGCAATCCCAAACATCTCGTGTATGGTCGGTTGGGGATTATATATATATGCTTTCTAATGCGGATTTCATCCTTAGACTTCTTCACTTGACTTCAATGGGATTGTATATAAAAGCTTCCTGCTCTACCTTCCGTCCCCCTCGTTGCGTGACAAACTGGGACATCCCAAACTTCAGTAAACGATGCTTGCAAATTTGGCAAAGAGGCAGTGCAAACATGTGACTCTTCATGTTCACTTTGCCTACGGCCTACTGATATTGTTATAGATTGTTCATTCCTCTTGGGCCACATAAAGTCCTTGGATGTCCTTGGTCAACTTCAATGGGCTATGGGACTTGGTCGAAATCTGTTCAACTCTTATCAATTCATCAATGGCCGCATTTCGGTCACACCCCAACAATACATGATTCGCTTTCCCCCTGGTTCTTGTGGTGGTTGCCATCCTCACCCAAGGCTTTTTTGTGGCAGAGCAACTCGCATCACCCGGATTTGAAAGGCTCCCAGATGCATCCGGACGGAAAGATCCTGCCTGGGCTGTCGTAACTGTGCTGCAAAGAAACAACTACTTGCATCTAGTTGCTCAAGGGGTTAATCTCACTGTTATCTTCTGCGGGAAACATATATCTAGCTATCCAGCTATCTAGCTATCCAGCTATCTAGCTATCCAGCTATCTAGCTATCCAGCTATCCAGCTATCTAGCTATCCAGCTATCTAGCTATCCAGCTATCCAGCTATCCAGCTATCTAGCTATCCAGCTATCTGGCTATCCAGCTATCTAGCTATCTAGCTATCTAGCTATTTAGCTATTTAGCTTTCTAGCTAGCTAGCTATCTATCTAATCTAATCTAATCTAATCTAAGCTAAGCTAATCTAATCTAATCTAATCTATCTATCTATCTGCACTACATATTGACTAATAGTTTCCAGCATATTTGCTGAAGGGTTTTTATTGGTGTTTCAATGAATCAATTCTGGCCTTTGCTTGAACCCAATTTTGTGATATTTTGTGGGTCCAATATGTCGCACAAAAATTAACACCATGGCCTGAATTTATGTTTAAGTTACTTATGCAAATATGCTGACTTGGAACCCACTTCAGACTTTAATAAGTGAGATCATTGACCATTTCTAGAAACTTCTGACAAGACTGCCCTCTTAGCCACCAAATCCAAATGACCAACTGCTGATGGAATGTGCTTCATTACGCCATTACGCCACGGCACGTTGGGAAGCTCCAATCCACCTACAATTCCGACACCTGACGAACAGAAAAACGGACCAGGAGGGCGATTTTTTGAATTCACAGGCAATGAACGAGAATCGGCAACAACGGTTTCTTTTTGGAATGAAGAGATATTGAAGAAATACCCTCTGGTAATGTCAAAATAGCTATGGAAAATGACCATTTATAGTGGATTTACCCGTTGAAAATGGTGATTTTCCATAGCTATGTGACAGTTTACCAGAGGGTAGTTGAGCCAAGCAACTAAAACTGCGTTGCAACATTCAAGCTTTCATTTGAATCCCAAAAAATCAAAACAGAAACAAACTGAACACGTATTGACTACAAAATTACAAAGCGCTAGCAAGTCTCTTAGCCCAAGAGAGATGCAATTCCCAAAAAGCCTCTCAAACAGGGTCTATCATATCCAATAATACACACCAATTGAAGATGGTTTTATTGTAATCATCCAATTACAGTTTTTGTATGTTTTTGTTCATCCCGGACATGTCACTCACTGTGCATCTGAGAAAAAACATAGAACTTAAAATTTGCGTATGGTTTGTATATGGTTTATATTATATACTGTCGGGTTTACTTAAGCTTCAAACGCCAACAGTACTCTTCGGCACAGTTTCCACATGGCCTCCACCATTGCCACCGACCTGGCTCGAACTTACAAGCCAGAAAAACATCGTCAAAATCCATCAAAGAATGCAATCCAAAAAAACAACAACCACTTGCCATGAAACATGCCATCCATCCGTGATGAACATCGCCGTGATTTTCTTCTCCAAAGCTCCAGTTTTTCATGGTTTTTCCCATGGGCAAGCGGCCTTGGCCTCGGTGGTTCCGGGACCTCGGAGACCGCATGGCCAGTGGCTCCGGCATGCTCCGGCGGCGAAATCACTGAGGAACTGGTGGGTGGTTTTGACAAAAACCCCTCTGAAAAATGATGGAGTTACCCTCTGGTAAACTAACATAGCTGTTGAAAATCACCATTTTTAGTGGGTAAATCCACTATAAATGACCATTTTCAATAGCTATGTTAGTCATTACCTGAGGGTAAAGTCAGTTGGGATGATTTTTCCATTCCCAACATTTCCCTTTTCTGAATGGAATGTCATAAAAACCATGTTCCAAACCACCACCAAGCAGTTAATATTGATTGATGATGTGATCACTGCACTATATAGATATATAAAAACAAACATAGGGTGATATATCATTGTGGATTGATGCTATCACCCAATCAAATGGAAAGAACACATCAAAACCTAGAGCAAACATGAGGTAAGCCTCTGCTGACTTGAGGATTTTCTCAAACAAATTTCACCAAAGTTGCATGATCTTTGGTCAATATTTGATGCGGACTGTGGGGGTCACCGATGTTCGCCAAACCCGGACTGTGACATGTCTGAGAGCCCGGACTGCTGGAAACGATCACATTTCGTTTGCCAGCATCGCCTGTTTCTTAGCAGCGATTTGGACTCTCTGACGTAATGGCTGGGAAGAATCCCTCTTAAAAATCATTTACAATTTAAAGGTTATATATATATATGTGTATCTATCCGTGTGTGTTTTCCACTGAAAACTCATTGTGTTTGAGTTGCCAGCTAAGACTATCAAAGGGGAGTTCAAGGTAAACCTTGCGCCGTAGGATGATTTTTTTAATTAAGCCATCCAATCTACACCACATTCCACCACGCGAACAAAAGGACCGCACCCGGAAGAAAACCACATGAATTCAAGAGTTCGGTTCCATCCGCAAATGAAAACCAGACATGACTTTCCTGTTTTGTTCATCCTGATTGTCCAATCTATACCCTACGGCCCTACGGCTGCAATGAATCAGGTGTATCGTTCAAGGCTACCTCAGGACCCGCAAAATTGATCAAAATTTGATCAATTGCATATCATATCCATTCTGTGCCAATTGGATATTATTAGCCATTCTTGTGGATGAATTCTAGTGATTAATAGAGTTCGCCAACTTGAACAATCTGGCCACCAATGGGTTAGTTACGGATAGTTACCCTATAATGTTGTAAACCCAATACTAAACCATCTCATCGACATTTGGCGGTCATTTTGCGTCTTTCCTTTGCTAAGGGTATACCCAATGCCAAAAACCTCAAACTTGGGGACGGTTTATGACATAGGGTGAATCGCACATTATTTCATTGACCATCACCATCATTAATCACAGTAAACCATAACCATTCAGAATTATCCCAACAATAAGTTAATCATGAATTCCCTTGACCGTGACCATCACCAATAATAATGTCACAATATTCATTGTCCAAACAATAACTCAATAATAAACATAAGTTAACCAATCTTAAACTCTTAATCATTAATCACAATTTCACATAATTTTTAGTCATTCATATCCCAATAATGACTTTCCCACCCAGATTTTGATTGCTTTATACTACACATTTATGGTAAAATTGGGGATGGTTTACTATTGGTTTGCTAGCATTCTTAGTCACCATGAAGTCATATTACTATATTGCCACCATTCTTAGTATGACAAACACCATTGTTGCTATTTACTACTGATAACTTACTAACATACATGAACCATTGTTACTACAAACATTGCTGACCATTCTTAGTCACCATGAAGTCACCAGTGACATTGCTGCCCCTGCCTTCTTTCTCGCTGCTGTGTAGGCCGACTTGACGAGCGACTTCGTGCACCACGGCCCGTTCCTACGGGACAACGGATGTGGGTGGCTTCCGTTGTGGCTTTCACCATCAACAAGTAAGATTTAATCGCCAAAAACGAGGATTTGACTATTTATATATATATATATATTGATTTATATCACCATTAAAAAAGCTGAGGACTTAACATGATCAAAAACCGTGTTTTTTTTTCAGCATGACAAATGAGGACCTCCTGCCATCAACCTGATGTGAAAGCCTGACATCCTGATGTGGAAACTAATCAAATCCCATCTAATCCCCACATGTTGATCTATATTGAACTGATCTATGCCCAACATAAGATTTTTTATATCAACCTGAGATGCACCAGCATAGATATATGGATAATCCGTGGTTTCCCCTGGAAATCATCTTCAAAATGGTGGATGTAGATCTTTTTGAGTTTGCTGCAGCGTAAGTTGGTATTACTATCCCAATTACGCTCCCTCCAACATAGACCCCCCTGCCATTTACATTAATTATTGGGGTTTGAGGTACTGTAAATTGGTAGTCTGATCACATGGCTTGATAGCATTTAGTCACTGGGGTGACAATAATAGTGATCATGAACTTATCATAAAATGATTAGCTGGGAAAACTGCCGTTAGGGGACTTATTCACCGGAGTTACTGCACCCGTTGCAATGAAAAGTGGCAATAGTGAGAACTTCTTGCCGGGAAAAGTTGCAATAACTGGGTTTTTTTCAGTGGAGGAAGCAGCATCAACCTCTTTCTGGATTGCCTGAGCATATCTAGGGACTCTACCAATGTCTACATCAAAAATGAAGAACCAGGGATACTGTGTGCACTAATCATGGCCCATATGCTCTATGTATTGTATATTTACCTACATTTGTGCCATTTTTGGGGTAAATGTAGGTAAATATTCCATACATGGAGCATTTGGGTGGGGATAACATGGAGATGGGTCAAATTGGGGGATGCACATCCCAGGGTGCCACGACTTTGACCCATGACACCAGGGCCATATTTTTTCAGTAACGATTCCCATGGGCACGTCCCATAGTTTTGTTTGGTCATTCCACTTAGTAGGTGGTTAATGATATTTAGTAACTAATAGTAATACCCTCTGGTAAACTAACATAACTATGGAAAATCACCATTTTGAATAGGTAAATCAATTATAAATGAGGTATTTTCAATAGCTATGTTCGTTTACCAGAGGGTAACTAATAACTAATCACTACTACTAACCCTAGTTAGCAAGTAGCAAGTTCCCCGAGTGGATAAATGCATTTATGAATCCCAGGTACAAAAAAAAAACGGCACGGCCCAAAATGGAGAAGAAAAATCATTTCGAAGCCCAGTTGGCTGACACATCTAGAGGTTCACATGTTTTCATGATGAAAACGACGGTTTCCCGTAGATTGATCGGCAAAAAAACATAATCTCTTGGGATGCAAATGAGGGACGATACTTCATACTACTGGTTTGGACATGGTTGGATGGCGGGGTCCTCAAAAAACCAGGGGAATTCCATAATTCCAGGGAAAAATCAACATAAATCAACCACATCCCACGATATTACCGAACCATGAGGGTACCAGAACAAAAATAAAACACCTCTGGGACCGCCATGGACTGTCACAGATCACACCGCGGCGTTGCCGTCCTCCTCATCCAGGTTTTTAAATATGAAGTCCTCAGGGCCACGGAAAATATGATCGGGGGCCACGGGGAAGTATCAACAAAATATAACAAAATGAATCCAACTCCTATAATTATATGATAAATATATAAATATATACGTATATATCATATATCAAACAAAAAATCATTATTATTATTATTATTGTTATCATCATGTATTATTATTATTAATAATAAAAACACATGTTTCGATCCGAAAGAGCCAAACCCGAGATCAAAATCTCTTGAGTTCAAGAATGTGCATTGATTCACTAGAGATTATATAATGACAGAAAACATCAAACATCAAAACATGGCCTCAGAGATCCTTAGAGCATACAGTATAATGTCCCGCAACTTCTGCGCTGATTTCCCCACAATTACACTTGTATATACTGCTCTCTGGTAATCAAAACCGGTAGTGGAAAGTCCGCTCATTTGTAGATAATTGTTCTATTCAAATCTGTGATTGTCCTGCGGACCAGGTTGGACTGCCCTAGGGTACTGTCGTGCCCTCATCCCAGCCGTCCTCTTTCACGTTGGCCAGGCGCTCTCGAACCTCTGACGCCCAGTCCGACCTGACGTTGCGGTGGTTTCTGCCATGAGGATTGGGCCGTTTTTGACATGGTTGGGTATATCCATATGGGGCGAAAGAATGTGAAAGATTCAAGTACTAAAGTACCATAAAGTACCCATCCAAGATGTGTGGAGTGCGGCGATTGTTGTTACCGGAAACACTGCCTTTCGTATCTTACTCTTCTCTATTTCGAATCATAAGCTCCAATATCTCCAATTAGTCGAGTTTCTGTTGATCATGCAAGTTTTGCTTCGTCCGAGTCTGAAGTGGCTGAACATGCTGAACATATCTGAACATGGTGGAATGTTCACCTGGCCCCACGTATTTGGTGAAGTTGAAGGCCATTTGCAATCAAAATTATCACTGATAGGAGCATCAATAGGAGCCCTGCATGGGGCATGCGCCACACATTTCGATCATCTTAGATCTTGGAGCAGAAAACATCGCTACAACAATCAGCACTTGGTTCATCAAAAAATATCAAACCACCAGCCGAAATCAATACCTTCGCAGCAGCAAACCTTGAAACTTTGAATGGATTGGCTGAGAAGGATACCGTATCAGCAGCAATCCGAATAGAGTCGTTTCAATCCATCCCACGACTTGCACTTATATGCCTATTTCATCCTATTTCATCCTAGTTTCCCAATGTTGCTGTTTCTGTTGTTCATGAAAACGCTGGTCAATTCAATGATACAACTGACAGCACCAAAAATTCACCCACTGAGCATCACTGAGCCGTTGGCAGGTTGTACACCTAGCGGCAGGCGGCTAAGCCGGCGGCTAAAGTTGTCCCTCCCGAAATCGACATCCGACAGAACTAGGGTGGAGACAGCGCAACAGCTGGTGATTGGTGGGAACTTACAGTAATTTACCATCACCAGTGGGACAATTATAATCCATATCAATCCTAGTGATGGTAAATAGCTGTAAATGCTATCAATCCATATCAATCCTAGTTCACAGCTGGGCCCTGAAAAAGTGTAGCAGAAGCGGGACTTCCGAACTACAAGTACCCCTATCTACGGGCCAGAGGCAGGGGCCAATTTGATCAACACATGGATAATTACCCTCTGGCCATTTATAGTGGATTTACCCATTGAAAATGGTGATTTTCCATAGTTAGTTACGTTAGTTTACCAGAGGGTAATTGCAACCATTTGCAAGGGATGGAACCCAAACAAGACTGGTGGGCAACGATGAAATCTGGAAGCTGTGAGCTTACCTTAACGACCATCTCTTCAAGATCGATTCCAAGTCGATCTACCGATCAAATCGATAGATAATGCATATGTCTGCACACAAAAGGCACACACACATACATATATATATATATTATATATATACGTATATATAAGGATCAAACGGATACCCATATACATAATCAAAACATGTATGTGGTCATAAAGTCCTTCCTTCCTCCTTCCACCAGTTGCTGCAGTTTGATTTCTCGCCTTCAACATGTCCTCGCCATTCTCATCGCGGTAGTTGCGCACCCTCAAACCCAACTTGGCTGCCTGCGCATGCACCTGAGACCACACTTGTGGCCAACGACATGAGGATGTTCAAAAATAGAGCAATCCTCATGGGAATAGCGTGGAACGATAATTGGTAATATGGATCTATTTTTTATATGGCTAATATATATA
>Ga0126342_10006458_pt1 | contig 20790 bp, 22 predicted proteins | sample Cyp1metagenome_FD_92528 | JGI IMG/M metagenome (GOLD analysis project Ga0126342, IMG submission 92528) | Coral microbial communities from Lord Howe Island, Old Settlement Bay, Australia - Cyphastrea 1 metagenome | ecosystem: Host-associated > Invertebrates > Cnidaria > Coral ...
AACCAATGCAAGGCTACCTCGTCGAGGTCGGCTAATTCTGATGAGCAAATTAAGGGCTGACCTCGCTAATTCCTGCAACCTGCCTCGTTGCCTCGGCTGTCCTCGCTATAATTTGTGCAGACATCATATTCCATTACATATACACATACATCAATTAAAACAAGTGCCAATCTGCAGGGACAATCCAACCAAATTTAAGGTCTCTGGTCAGCACGTGGATTTATCATATCACCACACAAATAACTGGGATGTGTTGGGGACCAGTTGGGGGCATGTCAAGTAGTTGCTAACACAAGATCCTAACTTCGGAGGATAGAAGGGCCTGGACAAATAAAATCATGGTCGCATATAGAAATCCAATGTCCTGGCAAATTTCCAGGACAATAAACAAAATCACCTTAGGCAAACCATTGAGGTTCCAATCTAGATTATGTTTGGAATGGAAAATGCGAGTAACTCCCTTATGCTGAGGCGAAGAAGTATCTTTACACGCTTAAACTACAAATATCAATGCCCTAACTTCAGATACCCTGTAAAGACAGATAAATTATCTCCGGGATTGAGTATTTTCGGCAATAACCTACAACAGAAAAGATACCTACTGAAGAAGCTGGCTGAAGTGACAGGCACATCGAGAGGCCCCTGGTCTCAGTCGATTGGCTACCTAATGCCTTGACCAACCAAGAGTCCAAGGATCCAATTTTCGACTGCGATGTCCCATGAACTAATTTAGAACTCTTTCAGAAACCGCCAGCAAGGAATCAGCCTTGCTGGTGTACTTGGAAACCTGTTCACCTAGAGTATTTGTGTTGGAACTAGTCATTGTGTAAGAACCATGGCTAAAAGGCTAGGTTATGATGGTTATAAACTCAGATATAAATAGGTTAAATCTACTTGACAAGACTCACTAGCCAAATTCCAATTCGAACCTTTCATTCCCCACGCCACAACCTCCATCCCACGACTTGGAACGATTCATCTGTCAATTTGGCATGTCGAAGAAACTCCAGAAACTTATGGTTTTACGAACCACACCAAATCGACATGATATTCCCATAGAATCCATGTATGGTATATATGCTAACATTGGGGGTATATTGATGGGATCCATGTTACCATATATACCATACATGGATCCTATGGGATTCAACCACAATGAACTTTAATCCGCAACAAAACTCTGGGATCGGCCGAGCATCACCAATCTGTCGGCGAGTTCATGAACATCCACATTGCTGGGGCGACTCATCTCGTGTCGAACTCCCAGTTCGGAACGGGTCCCAGGATTCAAACACCGAAAACGGATAAAAACGGTTGATTTGATTGACACATGTGTTGAAAGTGCGTTTCAGTAGGAGATGATCTGGATGATTTCACCGTCCATGTCATTTGCGGATCATCATTTCAAAGAGACATGGAAAACACATGTTCAAATCCACCAGCCAGAACGACTCAAATGTACAGTTGTTTTTGTTTTTTTCGAGCCAACAACTCAGACATGCCCCTTGCCGACCCTATTGCGATTGTCACAATTGACCCACCTAACCGTTCCGCCAATTGGAATCTTTCTTGGCTTGCAACCAAACCTTGCCAAACACAATGGAACATATACGACGCAACAACAGCGCGAAACCGTCAAACCCACTACGTAGCGCGGGCTTTTTCAACCACGCCCCGAGCATATCGACAACTGCCAAACAATCAACCTGACCCGCCCAACGCACCATAATACGGTAATTTGCGGTCACAAACCTTCGATTTATTTGGGGCCCATGCGCTGGAGTCGCTATTGTGGCCATATTTTGTTCGTATATCATTTTTTGTATGAACAAAACGGCCAAAAAAACATTGCTTGTTTGTGTGAATTACTTGGTGGTTGCTTTTCGTTTTAAGGCACTTGCGTGTACTTGTATGTATAGATGCAACCCTTTTGCAACTAGGTTGCAACATGTTGCAAGTGCGGCAAGTAGGCTGTAGTTTAAAAGTGAAGTTACAGCACTTATACAGTAAGTCAAAAACCAAATTGATATGTTTTTAGAAGTGTTCTAAGTTATTTGTTGAACAAACTAATACTAATAATAAGAAAAACATATGCTTGAAATGTCTTAAACTACTTTTACCTTACTTAGCCAACTAAACTGTTCCTTTTTATTAATTGCTTATTTGGACTTTCTTTTCCATACTCTATACGTATATATATATATGTAGTAAGCAAACTATGAAGGGGTGGTGAGTCAATCCATCCACCATACAGATCATCTCAAGTATATCTCATCCCAGCATCTTTAATTATACCCGTTGGTACCACCCAGGTTTAATCCTGCAGGTTCACTACGCACAAAAACAATAAACTCAAGACATGGTTTAAATCAAGTTACTACATGAACTAACAGTTGAAATATAGATAGTAATATACACATAAGATATCATAAGATAATCTAGTGCCCAGGAACATGGGTTGTATTTTTTGGATCTTGGCCATATGTAAAACAGATTTGAAGAGGGGAATTAGGGGACAGGACAAAAAAATGGTATGGTAAACAGTGTTTTTTTTAAAATATATGTTGTACCTTGACCAACAGGAAAAAAAACACTGAAATCACAAACCCAATGGTTCAGTGAAAAGCAGAATAAAACATTCCATATGCTCAATCGTCTATGATTATGAGTCATGATGTAGTGATTTTGATCTTATATTGCGTTATTTTGCACGTTTTGTTTGACTTGCCCAGACTGTTAATGTTGCTAAACACTGCACCAATTTTTTATGTGCTCCAGTTGCCAGGTCATGTGCAGCATTCCCAAAATTACAATAGCGAAAATAATTACAGTACACAAACATGATTTTCCTCAGGTCATTTTCATCTTGATGCTCCACGCAGCACCCAGATATATACAGATATGACAACTATGATATAAGACATTCTCAGACAATCTCATGACATGTAAAAACATACCAGTACTTAGGTGTCCTAAAATGCCGTCAAAGGGGGTTCAAAAAAAACAATTTAGGACACCTCATGTTTGACTGAATTTTTCCTGGAAGGCTTTGGCACTGCCTAAATAATCCCTAAAGTACCTGAGAGTATGAAAAAATTAAAGCATGGTTCAGAAATAAAATCCGCGTGTCCCTACATGAGGGTACTGGGTTTTGGCATTTTCTAGTTGGCCCCAAGCTTGAACTGAAGGAACATATTTGCCAACATGGTTCAGACAATAAAATCCGCATGTCCCTACATGAGAGTACTGGGTTTGGGCCGGTTTGTTTGCAAGTCCGCAAATCATGTTTCGAAGTCCATTTGCAAACAACATCAACCCGGGGCCCACAGCATAGCAGGAAGAAAAAAGAGGAAAAGAAGAGGCAAAGAAGAGAGGAAAGGAAGCGGAAAGAGGAGGAAAGGAAGAGGAAAACAAAGGAGGAAAGGGTCTATTTGTGGTTTGGGGATACTTTTTGAACAAATGGGTATCGCTAGGGGTATTGCATATATGCAACTTTGTACAAAACAACTTCAAATGTGCCATTGTAGGTATCGCTTTTAGGGGGGCGCCTATCGCTACACAGTGTTTTGTGCACTTTCCAGACAAGAGAACTCTCCTTACATTGGTAGTATACCAGAGTGTTATATCACAATATTCATATTCAACTAACTAACATCATAAGTTCAGCATAATCATACAACATCCACTACCCTCTGGTAAACTAACATAGCTATGGAAACCATGGCTCATCTGTAGATTACCTACTAAAACTGGTGATTTTCCATACTTATGTGTCATTATGTTTCATTACCAGAGGGTGAACCCCCTACAATCCACGGAAATGTCCCATAAAATCCCACTAAATCACCAATAAATCCCATAAAATCACCATTTTTCTCGGTGAATCCCATGCAAATCTCAGCATTCCCATGGCTACAGCCATGGCTTCCTATGGCGCCATGGGTGCCCCGGCATCGCCGTGGAAGCCCAGCCCAAACAGTTGGAGCTGCGCACGGAACCTACCAATGGGAATATCTATGGGAGTGTCGTTATGATATATTGGACTATATGGGGATATATAACAACTATAATAATTAGTGATTATGGGAATATGGAGGTTGCCTAAAATGGGATCCCCCAACGGCTGCATGGTAAATTTCATGGAAAAACCGACTAAAATGGATGAGAACTGGGGGTACCCCCATGGATTGGAAACCTCCATATCTATGGGGAGTGTCATTACGATATAACATGGTTATTATCATTGGATATAGGGGTAAAATTGATATTGGGTTATATGCGTCGTTGTAGTTGAAGCTGCTACAAAAACCTCACATTTTGCTCACTCTTTTTTGACAAGGTGCACAATCCCCTGCGCTTGCCACGCAAAACGACATCTGAACGTCCAAAAATGCTCCGCACCCCTCTTTTTTTGCTTGGAAATGTGCTTCGCGCAACGGTGGGCCACATCTCAACTTCCAAAAGTGGTCCGAGCATGGTGTGTTTTGTGCATTTTGACTTCGAAATGTGCTTGGCGCCACAATGGCGTGCACTTTTTCGACATCTCAACTTCCAAACTTGTCGGAGCATGATGTGCTTTGTGCATTTTGACTTCGACATGTGCTTCGCGCCAATACGGCGTGCACTTTTTCGACATCTCAACTTCCAAAAGTCGTCCGAACATGTGGTCTTTGTGCATTTTGACTTGGAAATGTGCTTCGTGCCACAACGGCGTGCAACTTTTCATCTCTCATCTGGCCAGATGGCTCCGCACCTGCTGCTTTAGCGAGCCTACTTTTCGACCCTCCGGAGCCACAAATCATCGGAAAAAACACAGTGCCTACCTTTTCCCGCACCTGGATTTTCTTTCTTCTGAGACTTTCTCTTCTTTGATCTTCTTTCTTCTTCTCTTCTCTTCTCTGACTCTTTCCACCTCTGCTTTTTCATCTGTCCGTATTGTTGGGAGTTTGACTTCTACACTTCCTTCGACAATAATGACATATATCATCAAATATATATATATACACTGACCCCTAATTCTGGAATCCTCAAGACATGATGGGATAATGGAATAATAATTTGGATAAGACAGGGATATTGATGAAACCTAACCACCATAGGGATCATAATAAACAAGAATACATGGATTATAGGGTCTAATCATCAAGCGATGGAGAACACAGGGAGTAAATATGGATGAATGGTTTATTGTCATCCCATATTGGGAATCCTGAAAACATGTATCAATCCCTATATATGGATAGATGACGATCCTCCAATATGGATATCACAATCCAACTTTTCACCATGGCACATCGCTTTTCAGTCGCTGCTTAGATGGATCATATGGAGCTGCTTCATCATTCAGATTCCCTATGTTCCCTTTTTATATCTTTTTATTGGATTATAAAGGGTTATAACCGTTATAACTACCTACTTGTTAAGGAGTTCAGTGCCTCGCCCATCGTGGGGAAAGCCTGATTGAGAGAAGGGCTGGGGCGAAGAGAAAATCATGTTGCAGCTACCGAATCTGGTAAACCTGAACCATATACCCATGCTTTTTTTGTACACTTGATTTAATATCTATTCAGAGTGAAAGTAATTACCTAAGAACTAAAGCAAGGTTTACTTAGATTTGTTTGCAGGTCCTCATAAAATCAAATCAACTATTTCCCCCTGAGTTCCCCGTAAAGTTGGCTTTCCATTGAAGAAAACTCAGCAAAACATCACTTCCTGCGCCATGTTTTCATCGCCAGGGGCTCTCGCCCGTCAGACCCGGACGCTTTGGCCCGGCAGCCAAATGCTCCTGCACGGATTTCCCCATGGTTTCCCCATGGCTTTCCCTATCAACGGACAACGGTTTGGGATGACAACTTGAGGTCCCGCAACTGTAGGTACATCTTGGAATGCCCTCTGATCTTAGTCCTTGCCATTTTAGTTCAAACCAAAAAATCATTATATAATACTATGTATATATATAATACTATGTATATATAATACTATGTATATATATAATACATGTATATATATATATATATATCATAATTATATATACATAAATATATATATATATATATATATATATATTTGTCACATACCGTGGCTAACCATGGATCTGGCCAGTTTACAGTGGTTGGCCGGTGAGGACACTGGCAAACCCAGATCCAATGGACCAGATGGATCAAATGGATGGCGACTGATCTGCTGGACACTCAATTTGAATTTAGAAGGCTAGCATGACTATCATGGGGATAAGTTTAGCCAACAAAAAAATGGATTAACAAATACATTTGATCAACACTCATTCAGTTTTTGAGCCATCAACTGGGTTTACAATAGGAAGAAAATGGTGGGGAGCCTATTTATCACTCAACGGGAAATTGGATCGGTAGCAACAATCTTTAATGCACTGGGTGGGGCAGTAAACCTTGCATAACGGGTATCATAGGGGTGATAGCGCAATGTCTTGGCCAGATTTCTCCAACGAACATGGGGAACATTGATCTATTAGCCAACATTAACCAACTATGTCCATCATATTCCATCATTATCCATGTCTATGCGACAATATCTGGCTGAAGACTAGGCCGAGGGACAAGATTTCGATCCGGGATATCTTGAAGTCGGGTAGGGATGGACCAGACTTGAGCGGGTTATATCGTATCTTATGCATCTTCTCATCTCTTCCATTTCATCACTCTTGATGACCTGGAATAAAATATCTATTCTTTGACATTCTTTGCAGCTTCATCTTCAAGAAAAACTGAGAACTTGGCAGGACAGGATGGACCTTGAACGATCAAAATCCATTGGTCTCCCACAAATTCTCCCTTCAACCAGTTCAAGGATAATCAAAACTCCTGGTTTAAGGATCTATCCCAAAAAAACATAGCAATGAATTGCTGCTTCAATATTCTTCAATTTCTGGGATTTTCTGGGTGTACTAGACATCTCCCTTGAATCATCCTGGATGTGTCTTGGATCTCTTCATTTTGGCACCGGGGAACCCGGGGAAGTTCAAGCTTTGGGACCCCACAGCCGGATCACCCATCGCTAGGCACGTCCTGCATTTTGGTCAGGAGCTGCGAATGCAAATTGTCAGGAACCTCGACCTTCTTGGATACCAAATTCATCAAGAACCTCACAGCGGTGTGGGGGATTATACTGTGTTACCATGTGAACCGGGGATACAATGTAAAATTGAAAAAAACACACCATTTTGATTGCGAGGATATTGATAGTTTCTTTTGAATTGAGGGGAGCCAAAATGATCAAAAGCTGGCCTTTCATGAGGAAACCAATGGTTTTCGGTGGACACAGAATTTTGTGACACCCCGAAAAATGGCTGTGGCGACCCAACCCACTTGGTCATAGAGTTTACGCATCAAGTCAGCAAGCTTGTAGCCGCAGCCAATAGCAAATATCCGAGGAATGCCGAGGAATTGCGATCAGATTGGCTCTTCTTTGTTGCATCCAAATGCCCAGCTGATCTGCACCACGCCAAATGTCTATTGCTATTGATGAGAAGTTACCCTCTGGTAATTTAACGTAGCTATTGAACATGGCCATTTATAGTGGATTTACCCATTAATAATGGTGATTTTCTATAGCTACGTTAGTTTACCAGAGGGTAATCATCTAAAAATATGGGAACGGTTCATGGCCAAGTTAGATCCCCCCGTATACCCAGAAGCCGCGAGGTGGCAGATCTAAACACAACCAGCCATCATCATCTGCTGTTTTTTAGTCGCACATCCCATAGAACATCCGAATCGAGTAGGATATATATATATATGTATGTATATATAATCACCCCGAAAATCGGTGATTATATGTGGCAAACCGATTAATAAACCATCATAAACCATCTCTATTTCATATTCCCACTTTTTTATGGGTGGTAAAAACAATCCCCAGCCATGATCCAGTCGACTGGTATATAAAAATGGCACTGAGTTGACCACATCCTGACCACATCGCTGTCCCTTAAAATGCGTCTCCATGGCCGGATCTACAAAAACGGCTTTTCTTAAGGAGAAATCAGATCTAATCAACAAGAAAAGCCATGAAAAGCCGTTAGTAGATCTACTAACAGCTTTTCTATTAATCAGATCTAATCAACACAAATTGAGGAATCATGGAGTCCACGATAGTCTACGAATCCAGCAAAACAGCCAAGCGGTATACGGTCAGCTGACATTGATTTACCAGTAGATCAGTATGCACACCAAAACGACATATTTTTCGAAGGGATGGAATCTCCAAGAACTTTGCCTCACCGCCGCACCAAATCTCCAGGTCATTTTTCGTTGAACCCAAAGTCTGCCATTGCTGTAATATTCCCCATGCCCATAGCCCCCATAGCCATATATATATATATATATATATATCATGCTATCCACCATTTACGGTGGGTTTGTTGCGAGGTAGTTCTGATTTTGTCCATGATGATCTCCAGCCACACGTCCGAATCCCATTGCTCTGGGTCTTGCGTACTCCTCGTCACACTGAATCAGGGTGGCCCAGGCTGCTTTGTCCTGCCATAGATCAACGCACAGAAGGCAAGAATAAACACGTACAGTAGAAAACATGACTCAAAACGGATCAAAACGGTACAGTTGAGATCAGTTGAGTGTTTTGTAGATTCACCTTACTCAGTGTCAAATTTACACTAGTCAATCATGAACACTTTATACCTTATACGTATGTTTCATGTTTGGCTTAAAACGGTGAACTTCGAAGAGACAGTATGTGGGCATCATGCTTGGGCGAGAATAGATCACACAGATAGGATCTCTGCATCATCCAAGGGCACTCTCCGGATGCAACACCTGTTCAATTGGCCGATCTGCAAAACTTTGAGTGAATCTCTAGCTGAGATTCGCTTAATACATGTGCCCATTTGGATCAAAATTAATCCATCTAATCCACTAATATCCAACATTATCCAACTAAGATTGAGTTGGATTTACCAAGTCGATTCTGTGTGGACATGCAGGCTAACCGATCTCAGATCGCTGTCAGTCACTTGATGGATCAAGTCGTTTCAGAACCCTGCAGGAAAGGCATCACTCGACCGAATCTTTTGTGGGATCAAGAGCAAAATTCCTCCAGTCCCATCCTCTTCAGCGAGATCACAAGACTGCACAAAACCCACCAGGAAATCGGCCAGCAACGGCTCTGATCGATTTCGAGCCTTCGGTTGAAAAAAGGCTCGGTTGGAAGGGGACTTGAAATGCAGGGTGTTTCGGGGTGTTTGGAGGGAGTTGAAGACATGGCAAGAGCGGTTACTTCTTGGTGATTTCTTGGTATCCTGCTGAAAGTGATAGTATGACAGCTTTCAGTGGGATATATGATATGTCGGCTCGGCCCTTAGGTTCTCCGGGACCCACATGCCTTGAATGAAGCCCTTCATTATGAAATGTGTACTTTGTATGTGTGGTTTTTTCAATGTTTTTGCGTTGTCCCTGAAGCAAGTATCTTCAGTAAGTCTTCTTGTGTCGCGCGGTCATTTCTCAAAAATGTCCGTTTTAGAAAACCGAGAATGTGTCTTCATCATTGTTTTGTAACTTATCACAAAGCAAAAACATTGGAAGGGTTGTCGATTTTGTCGATTGCATTCTTACCACCAAGTTCACAATGTGTCCAAAGTACTGTGGGCACCATGCAGAATGAACATCCTTTCAAAATTAACTGCAAATACCAATGAATTTGGTGGACTGCACACCGACTCCTGGGTTGATAGTCCGCATTGTTTCTTCTTCTAGTGTCTTCACATGTTCAACAGTGGTTTTTGAAAACACTGTGTGGGATTTGCTAACCCACTTGAAGCCTTCTGTCTGTGCAAGGCAAGAGCTCGAAGAACACGCTCCAACCCAGGCTCTTTGTCATATAGCTTACAAGAGAAGTTCTACAGCGTAGCATCAAGAGCGTCTGAAAGCATACAAGAGAACTTCTACAGCGTAGCATCAAGAGCGTCATAAAAGCGTACAAGAGAACTTCTACAGCGTAGCATCAAGAGCAACATAAAGCGTACAAGAGAAGTTCTACAGCGTAGCATCAAGAGCGTCATGAGGCGTACAAGAGAACTTCTACAGCGTAGCATCAAGAGCGTCATAAAGCGTACAAGAGAACTTCTACAGCGTAGCATCAAGAGCGTCATGAGGCGTACAAGAGAACTTCTACAGGGTAGCATCAAGAGCGTCATAAGGCGTACAAGAGAACTTCTACAGGGTAGCATCAAGAGCTTGTTAACGAGTCACCAAAAGAAATCCAAGAAACGCAGGCGACAGAACGTTATTACAACCCCGCCCACCCAAAACCCAAAACCCGATGTCAACGCGACGGGTCATACGTTATGCCGACATACGATCCACAAAAATGGAATAAATGAGCGTATAGTTTGGCTACAACTCATCCAGACTTTTATGGACCATGAAGTGTTGCCAACCAGCAAGGCGGCTTCCACAAATCTTGAGCAACCAGTCCGAACAAGTTGGCAAATAGCCGGTTGGTGGAGCACCTGGTAGAGCATCTTCTTTCCTGAGGGAAACAATGGCACTAGATGGCACTAGTGCACTAGATAGAACTTGCGGACATCTTGAATGAGTCGATGTACATAAATATATTATATATATATATATCTACCTATTTATATTTCACTTGTATTTTACACCTAAACTTAAGATGGAACCCCAACAATGGAGTCTGGCGAATGATTTCCTCCTTGGATATAGTCATTTGTGGTTACAAATCAATTAATTACGGCCTTTAGGGCTTGTACATCTGCTTCAACAAAATCACCCTGAACCTTCAAGGACTGCTCTTCGTCCTATTAGTAAGAGTATATGGAGCTCCATTGGACTTATCTGCTCTGTTTGCCTCTCATAAATTCATATGAATGTATAGAAATATATATATATATATATATTATATATATATATACACAACATAAACAAACATTATATATCATACATATAATAATTAGTGAAATTACAATCTCAGTAAGTGAGCAATGTAGGTTCCTCTCGGTCTCTCCAACTCGTTCAACTTCAGAAGTATCCCAGGACGAGTCTGTTTTTTTTGTCAAAAAATGATGGTTGAACGACTGAGTTTCCAATGAAAATGACCATGAATTGGGATATCCCCATTTCATCCCAATGATTCCATGGCTAAATCCCCATCGAACCATCATTCACCATAACCGACAGCCCACAATCATACCAAGTTTCTCAGAATGACCAGCTGTGAGTTCTCTTGCGAGAAGTATCGTCCAAACACCTCGCAGCGGGGAATGTTAGACATGTTTGCTGGATATACACATCTTGAAACAATGACAATATGAGGTGTCTCAATGTGATGATACAGTAAGTAGTAACAATAAACTATAATAAGAATGATAAACATATATAAGACTATAGTAAGAATGATAAGCAAAACTAAGCATAAGGGTGATAGTAGAGGCATAGTAGCAGCAATGTTGAATAACAATGGGTTATGAACACAAATACAGTAGATCCCTGCAGTAACACAATAACTAATTGTTCCTGACGACGACGACGACGACGACGACGACCACGATGACGACGACCACGACCACGACCACGACCACGACCACAACAAGAACAAGTTCAAGAACAATAACAAACACAAAAACAAACACAAAAAAAACAAGAACAAGAACAAACACAAGAATAAACACAAGAACAAACACAAACACAAGCACAAGCATAAGCACAAGAACAAGCACAAGCACAAGAACAAGCACAAACACAAGAACAAACACAAGCACAAGCACAAGAACAAACACAAGCACAAGCACAAGAACAAGCACAAGCACAAGCACAAGAACAAACACAAGCACAAGCACAAGAGCAAGAACAGCAACAACGACAACAACAACAACGACAGAAGCAGTGAACAAATCAAACACCAAATAAGACAACGTTGCTTGGATGGTTTCAGCATGCCCAAGAATCTGGGAACAAACTGTCAATTTTAGTAGGAACACCATCATTTTGGGATAACCCCTTAGTCAAACACGGCACCTTAAGATTTCATTAAACTTGTGATGTTCAGCGTCCATGCCACGTTGTTGGATGACAATCACACATTTAAAAATACACCAGGTCACCATGTTCAAAAATAAACACACATGACACACACGCAACAAAGGAAACAACGTGAGGATATCACTTGATATCACCTTAACCGTTGACAAACGTCCTGGGAAGCCCAACAGGAAGGACTCTGGTTGAACCTTCCATGGGATGACGCATGGGGAATCCCTGGTGCATGTTGGAAAATGCGAAAACTTGCTCCATATTCCAAAATGTTGAATACTGACTAAGGAAATACTAAACGGTTAAACAGTTAAACGTTCAGGTTGAATAGATACATTACGGAATGATCAAGAGTACTTTTTCCTGATGTTGAATGCTTGAATTCCAGAGAAAATAGGAGTTTGGGAACGGAAAATCACTCTCGAAGAGTCCAAACTGGGCCGTTTGGTTCTTGTGGGCCGTAGGAGTACCAGCTGCAATGAAGCACAAATTCCACTGCAATGTGAACAGAGCTGTGTGCAACTCGCTACACGAAACTTTACATGTCTCTGTCAGGTCCATTCCCTTCTAGCTGCTCAATTGTATCAAGCAATGTCTATATATATATATATCTATATATCTATATCTATATTTATATATATATAGATATCTATATCTATATCTATATATCTATATCTATATATCTATATATCATTATTATATAATCCAAGGTTATTTTCCAACCTCCGTTCCTCCCCACTCTTCGGCCCGTTGAGGGATCACCTCCACAGATCCGTGGCATCATGGCGAAGGCCAACACCGCCGGCTTCATGGCGCCGCGATGAGATAAGCGTCCGATGCTGTTTTGGCACTGGGAAGGATCTCTTGTCCTCTGGTATACTGTGTATATATACTGTGTATGTCATATATGAAGTCTACACATGTGTTTATGAAAAACCAACTGCATGGCTGAAAATGGAAACAAATGCCGGAACTTTAGCAGAATGAACGTGACCTAACTGGACCCAACTGTTACCGTTGGGGCATCAGTACCGCCATCTTGAGTGGCTCAGCTGAGATGTAGCAGCGAAAAAGTCAGCAACGTGACTGACGTGACCATGAATGATCCTACATGAAAGGCTGATTCCTTTGGACATCTGGGGGCAAATATTGGCATATATTGGCAACAAGAAACATATCATAAGTGGATGGATGTGGAAGGTATGGGTGATTGGTTCATCCTACGAATCGTAAATGGGAGATACAAATTGAGATATTTCTGCGGGGTGCCAAAGTCGACTGATAAGAAGGGATACCATATGAAACTCAGGGCCCAAATGATCGACCACCTGGCCACCAGTGGCGAATGAGGGTGACAATCTATGTGACCAAAGCCATTTTATACCCCGTTCACATAGATACATTTTTTTGGGTTAATCACTGGGCTATAGATAACACATATAATTGACCCTTCAATCCCCTTGGCTATTTCACTAATTTCACTAAGCCATTTTATATCAGGAAATTTTGTATGCGGATTGAATGGGTTCCTCCTGTCCTTATCCGCCAGCCTGTGTCGCTATGCCTTGGGGCAACCACGGGGATGTCAATCACCCCACGGTATCCGGTGGGCAAATGTGAAATAAGAAAAAACAAATCACTGGTAATATGAACACACATCACTGGTACATAATGATTTAATGTGTATACTGTGTATATCTATCTCTATCTCTATACAGTCTATATGTATCTACATCTATATGTATATACATATCATATACATACATATGATATTATGTATACAGACATGATACACCCGGAAAAATCAACACAGAGCAGCCCATTTTTCTGCAGCATTTTCTTGGGTCCGTCCAAAGGATTCATCTCTGGCATTCAGAATGGGCGGGTGGCGTGGCGTGGCTTCAACCGAACCTAGAAGCATCTAAAAATCCATTGGTATTGATGATGATAATAAACACATTAGATACCAGGTATCCATTATTTTTTTCATCATCCATTGATACCATTGATACCATTGATACCATTGGATGATGATAAACATCCATTGGTATCATCATCTAAAACATGGAACACGGTAAAACATATATAATCATCAACGGATTCAAGCCAAAACCACTATGATCTTACAATGGACCAAGATGACCACCCCATTTGAGAAACCAAGATACCGCATCCTGGACCGTCTCGCCTCAGTATGATGTTGTTTCTGCAGGGACATTTGCTTCTAAGATGTATAAACCAATGGTCAACTAAAACTATTTGACAATGGAAAGATCTGAAAAGATGGAAAGGGGAAGTTCAACCTTAGTAACATACAGACACTTTATCACACATTGAAATGGGTATAATTGCACCTTGAATGGCCCAAAATTGGCTGGTTCACTCTCCTTACCATTAGATCGGTCTTGATTTTTGCCCGGTAGGCCGGATGACTCCGGAGCCCATAACTTGGATTTGCTTGAAGAGCCCCCCAAAAAAGATACTTCCTAAATATACCAACACAATAACTACTGCAGTGAGTTTTCAACGGTTTTTCATTTATTTTCCATTGGAATTGGAAATCCATCGAAAATCACCCCAGCTGGGATTTCAAATTCCTTTCCATGGATGTACCCATCAATTTTCCATGGATTCTCCACGGTTTCCATGGATTTTCCATGGTTTTCCTCTGGTTTTCCCATGGAAAAGCCATGGGTTTTCTGCGTCCAACCCAACCCTCCCAGGTCGCCCAGCGCGCTCCGGCGTGCGGATGGGCTCCACGGACTCCGGCAAGCTGAAGACGGACAAAAAGGAACTCGGTCCTGGCAGCTGTTGATTGTTCATAGTTGATAGATGTTAATAGGTGTTCATATTAAGCTACATATAATAGATGTTAATAGATGTTAATAGATGTTAATAGATGTTAATAGACTTTAATAGATCTTAATAGTTTTTTATGGATCGCTACTATTAAGCATCAACTATATGTGGATATCTTAGATGTTAATAGATGTTCATAGATATTAATAGTTGATAGTAATGGCAATAATAGTTAGTAACATATCTATCAACATAACTATCAACTATAGTATAATTATATATATAACTAATAATAAAAAAACACACGCATATAAATATACTTAATAGTTTTCATAGTAATCATGTATATGAATGTATATATATATATAGTTGATAGATGTTGATAGTTAATAATAGTTCTTAATAGGTTCGAAAGGCGATGAAGATGGCTGGATGATGCTTCCGAAGCTGAGCCTTTACCAATATTTTACCGTCCAAAGTTTAGCAGTTGTGTAGCTATGTATATAGCTCATATACCACTCAAAACTTAGACATGTTACCAGTTTTGTAGGTATATTATGGTATATGTGTAGGTATATAACACAGTCTTGTCGGTATATGTTCACCAAATCGTGGACATTTTGCCAGTTTTTGTAGGTATATAAAGGAACCAATATGGCTAGGAAGCACTCCATTTCTGACAGGTACTGCAAATCATATTTTGTCAATGTACCATATGCATATTTGGCTAGGGAAGCCCACCATTTCTCATATGGGTAAAGAAGAGCTTTATACATATTTACATATAAATTACATATATAATATATGTGTTTTCAATTGTTTTCATGTGTTTTCAATATCTCCAAATGTGATATGCAGGTTTTCTTCCCGCTACTAGTATTGTTGACCCATGTTGACCCTCGAAATAGGTGGATACTACCAAGAATCCCCAGCGAATCCTAGTCCTGTCTGTCCACAGTTGCAACTAGCAATGCAGAGTGATTTATCAACATGTATCAACAGGCCTTTCCACAAATCTACATAATTCTTCCAGTTTCCAAAAGTGTTGATGCCAAAATGCTTCGACTCTAACCATGACTTCGTTGAGGTCCCAAGACCCACTGAGACCTCAAAGCTTCTGAAGGGTTTCGAACTCAGCCTCTATAAACATGGCCAACATATCTCAGCAACAAACACCATGGCAGTTGAATATCTATTTGTTTTTGGTCTCAAACCCCAAACCGGATTTGAAACCATGAGCTTGATAGTTTCCCCAATACATACTGTATAATTAGCATGTCAACCATCAGTTCTGCGGTTTGGTCGGCCAGTCTTGGTCGTATCCCCCACTTCATGGCAGGGTATATATATATACATAGGTAAATCCCGATTATTGTTGGCAAATTGTTGGATATTTGCCCCACAGATGGTTGGTCCCACAATATGTGCTGGTCAAATCCGCATAGTGTTTGATCCTGTAGTTTGATCTGATCCATGCGCTGGTCCAAAGATTTTTCTGGCGTCATAACTCGTTTCCCGACTTTTTCGTCAATAAAAACAGAAGAAGAATCACATTGTTGGATGGATTCAACCCATATGTTCATGGATTATCATAGATGATCATAGATTTTGATGGGTTCAACATGCTGAAACCGCCCATTGTTGGTGCTTTCCCCGGAGCCGTTGCTCTCTTGATCCTGGGCCAAAACGCAAGGCCATCTTTGAGCTGGTCATCGCCTGCAGAATTCATAGTTTTTAGCGCAGAAAAACACATCAAAAAACCATGAAACATATGGGATAAATTTGGTTTCAAGTAACAAACCATTATTTTTTCGGTAAACTAACAAACAAAGCATGCTTAAGTTTTCCAGGCATTTTTTTTGTTCAACCTTCTCATCCAACAAACATGTGTCGTTTTTCTATCCAACAGAAGTATACAAACATGGTGCGTGGTAAGCAACGCACAAGGTGTTGTCCGATGAATTAATGCCGCCGATAGCAAACAGGCAGAATCATCCCGCCTTCGGAACATCGATGTTTGACACCAAAAAGAACCAAAAAGAATGAGCTCGGAAAGCCAGCCATGTGCATCCCAGCGTAGTAAGTGGTCTATAATCCTATAAATAACTATATATATATATATCATACATATGTATATCATAGCCGTACAGAGAGATATGTATCGCATGTATAACTGGCGTCCATATGCGTCCATTATTTTCGCCTCGAACATCATATGATGTCAAAACTGATATCCCATAAGACGACCTGTTGATACACATAGATACGTGCTCCAATATATTTTATATGGCAATATTATATCGAATATACATGTCTATTTCCATGCATATATGTATATATATATATATATATGTTTCATGACATCACTAATGTAGTAACCCAATAATAAACCTACCATTTGGGGATGATATGTACCACACATTTATATCAATGTTGGGGATTGTTTATCAATGGCGTGTTTACAACATTTGATGGCAATATTATATATATAATATAGTAAAGCATTTACATCAATTAATGGCATTATCGATGTGGTTTACAACATTGCTACACATTTCATTGCCATTAGCATTAGCATGGGTATGGCTGCTTCCCCATTTCCCTTCTCCGTCAGCCGATCTCAGGAACTGGCCCGGGCGAAGTCATCGCGACGTTCCGTCAAACGATCCTATGGGCTGTGGAATGGACGACATGGGATGAACAAGGAAATGACATAGCTATGGAAAATCACCATTTTTAATAGCAACATTAACTATAAACGGGCCATGTTCAATAGCTATGTTAAAATACGAGAGGGTAAACCGGGTAAACCAACAATAGTAGGGATATCATGGGGAGATCATTGGAACTCTATGGGAAAATCATCTATGGAATATGATGGGATATAATGATATAATAGATCCCAATACCTTTTGATAGAGGTATTCTTTAGGGGCTTAAATACCTTTGGAAGTATCCATAGGGATGGGGAAACCATCACGATTGCGGAGAGATTTTCTAGCATCGGACATGGGGATATAATCTATACTGTATATAATTATATATACTGTATAGCTATATAACTATGATTATAATCAATACACCTGTTGATTTTTCTGGGATAACGGGGCTATGAATATCATCTCAATGGGGATATAACCAGAAATGGCCACCTCAGCAGTGTTCATCCCCCACCATGGGAAGACCTGGGATCTATGGAGGTTTCTATGGAGATTTCACCCATGGGCAGGTCTGGAATCCGCCCTGGGCCCTGAAACTGGAGGTATTCCGGTGCAAAAAGAACACTGGAATGAGGGTTATCAAAAGAACAGTGAGACAAGTGGTTTATTCATCGCATTCAACTTGACCACAGATTTCAGATGATTTCAGTGGGTTTGTAAAACGTAACCATTGCAAGAGTTCCATTCGACTTTCGGGACCCGGTCCCAGCCTCCATACGCATCAGTAAAACTTTGGAGAGTTGAGTACTTTGACTCCGTAACTTGATCCTTTCCTCCACCCACTCTGACCTGTCAAGACATTGTCTATTGCTGAGGGGAAGGCGAGGATCCAACAGAATATATAGCTAGATCAATGATTATTGTTAGATGTTATTAGCTGGTGCGTAGTAGATCCCATGAAATAACAACGTGATGTTGGGAGTGAAACTTTCAACACATCAATTCTTAGTATTTGGATCTGGAGGCGCTTCTGGGAGAAGTGCTCGAACCTGGATGGTAATGTGTAGTCAATGTGTTCAAAATAGCCTGTTGTGCTAGAGCAAGTAACCGGACCATCAGGACAAATGTTGTAAACCCTACAATAAACCTACCATTTAGGGCCATGGTCGTTAAACAACAATTTAAGGCAAGTCAATGCGGATGGTTCATGGCATTGCGTGTAACACATGATTGCTGATTCAGATGATCTTTTCTTCGAAAAAAATCGGCATCTTCTCTCACACAGGCTGCCAAGTAATTCTCAGTTGATTTGCTGCTTCTAATGCCACTAGTTTGTAGCAAAGTGGGGGTCAAAATCTGAGTTTGAGAACTCAGCTTTGACCCATGCCTTTGACTGATCCATTCACAGTTGGTGATGCTGGGGGTACACTGTCACTCCTAGATACCCTGAAAGTCCCTTCATAATAATGCCTCAATGCATCAATTAAATCACTGAACTAACCTTCAAAATGGTTTGCCCAGATATTTCAATATTTCCCCCTTGTTGTTGCTTGATTAATTCATCGCCTTTTGTCTTTGTTGAATCTCAATGTTTGTTGGTTAATTTCCTGCAATTCACCTACATCTTTCTTAAGCTTCACCTATACAAGATGGTTCCCCCCAGTTACAAATTTATTTATTGCCCATCTAACTATATTTGATCGATAGCCTACTGAGAAACCAACTCAGCTAGCTAAATCCAAGTAAATCGCATCAAATCCCATTGTATAAACCCCATCAAATCCCATCAAATCCCATTAAATCCCATTAAATCCCATCAAAATCCCATTAAATCCCATCAAAATCCCATCAAAATCCCATTAAATCCCATTAAATCCCATTAAATCCCATTAAATCCCATCATTAAATCTTTTTGAATCCCCTTGCAAACCAACTACAAATCCACTTCCGGGGGGCTCCAGCAGCCCATTGGTCACATCCCTAGGGCTCCACACAAGCGTCGTGAGTCCGACGGCGCAAAGGAGACGCAGAGCACCGCGTTGTGACCCAACAAGTCGTCTAAACAGCTGCGAAGAGCGCCTGGAACTCAGAATTCGTGGCTGGAAAATAGCTGGAGTCACGGTTAATGATTGTTAATAATGGTTGATAATGGCTAATAGTGGTTATTAATTATGGTTAATAAGTCCTATTGATGAATGGCTAATAGTGGTTCATAATTGTGGTTCATTAGCCCAATTGTGGTTAATAAGCCCTGTTGATGGTGATTAATGATGGTTAAACTGAAGAATCCCATGTAAATGAAGGTGTGAATGGAAAAAAACATCTACGAGTATTGTGGATTTTCCAGCAAACCATGTTTGGGTAATGGGTACCACCACCTTCCTTTGGTTACCGCCTGATCAACCAGGGGACTCTACAACAGGATTTGTGGATATTTGTGGGCAAATGTTGGGGGTTACACCAACAAAAAAATGTGGTACTAGACCAATCATTTTATGCAAATATCGTGGGGATAGAATGGGATATGTAAGTGACAGTACCATATATGTTGTTTTTTCCCAAACATTGGGTATCAATATATTCCTAACCTGTGATTTTAATAAAGAACAATGATCAAACTTGAAATTATGGGATTTCGCAATTTCAAACAAATCTGCTCATTAGCTGTTCAATGAATGCTGAAGGTGCTAAACAGTTCAAACACGATGAAACATGATGAGTTGCACCCCACTGGCGGAAGCAATTCCTGCTATTTTTTCCGAAATATTCCTCCAAAATGGGTAGCATTCCCATTATGATAATAATATGTACCAGCATTCCCATGTTTCGTTACTTTAGTGGTTTATCACCATGAAATCCCACTAAATCAGCATTAATTAAATCACATCCCATGAACTCCCATTAAATCACTATTAATTTCCATTAAATCATTTTTGAATACCATGACATCCCATTAAATCACTATAAACATCCTTATTAAATCACTATCAATTCCCATTGAATCAATATTGAATCCAATGAGATCCCATTAAATCACTATGAATTACCATTAAATCACTATATATTGCCTCAGTCTGAAATCACTATTGAATCATGAATCCATTAAAATCCCATTAAACCACTATTAAATCACTGCAGTAAATCAGATCACATGGATGCCCATGAATAAATAATTACTTTACTTCGTGTGATCCCCACCATGACATTTATACATGTTCTTACTGGCACATCTTCTGGCATTCTATCTGACATATCTTCTGACATTCTATTTGGCATTCTATCTGGCATAT
>Ga0126342_10006459_pt1 | contig 20786 bp, 23 predicted proteins | sample Cyp1metagenome_FD_92528 | JGI IMG/M metagenome (GOLD analysis project Ga0126342, IMG submission 92528) | Coral microbial communities from Lord Howe Island, Old Settlement Bay, Australia - Cyphastrea 1 metagenome | ecosystem: Host-associated > Invertebrates > Cnidaria > Coral ...
CTGGGAGGCTGCCAGGATCGCCGCGCCCGGGTTCGCGTCGGAAGCGTGGCGCACCTGTCCGGTGCGGCCAAGGGGGCTGACGAGGGTCACGTCGACTGCCAGCTGAGCCCCGTGCCAGAGCGGTATGTCGTTTGCGAGGACTTCAATCTAGCGTGCATCGGTGACCGGGACGCGAGGTTCATGCGCGAAAACGGCACATTGACCGCGACGCGGGCACCGGCCTCGCGGCAGATGCGGGCGACCGCGCGTTCGATGGGCGCAGCACGTGCCCGGAGGACGCCAGTGGTGGCGCATGCGGCACGGTGGTCGCCGTAAGGGTCGAGTGCCAACCCACACCGATACCGGGAAGGGCCGCAGCTCAAGGGGGCTCGGAGCCGCCGTTGCAGCAAGGTGCGGAAAAGCGGGTTGCCGAGCTGGAATTCCGGGCTGGTAGGAAGGGTTGTGACTGCGCGGGCGCTGTGTGGGCCAGCGTGGGATAGGAGAAGCGCGCGTTCCGGAGGGGAACGGTCAGATAGGAGCGCTGCGAGCTCGTCCAAGTCTTGGGCTGCACTAATGTCGCGCTACCGCCCCTGCAAGAAATCGCCCGGGGTCCGGTTTTCGTACGAGAAGGTATGGCGGCCGCCGATGATAGATTCCCAGGGTGGGATAGTCGTCCCGTTGTTCCGGAGGAGCTGGGCTGCCTGGGAGGCGGCGAGGATACTAGGTGGTTGTGGGCGGGTCTCGCCGCTGAGGAGCTGGAGAAGGCGGTCCGCTACAAGAGGAAGGCGCGCGTGGAGGATGGGCAAGGTGTCGGCCCATAAGGCCCAATATGCGGCGAGGCGCGAACGGTGGGCCGAGCGCAGGCCGCACCCCCCCAAGCGCAATGGGAGTTGGGCCCGGCATAGCTGCAGGTCCGAAAGGGCCGCGCCTGCCGCCACCAGGGTGCTAACGCGTCGTCGGCGGCTGCAAAGTCTAAGGTATCCGCCGGTGGGAGGACGCGGAGGAGATAGTTGCTCCGGGGGGCTGCGCAGAAAAGGAGCAACAACCAGGCGGTCTGCAGGTTCTCTACCCATGGGATGCGGTAGAGAAGGAGATCTTATTATGGCAGATATTTCCTTCCCACTATCTTAACATATGTAATTATAAAATCCAACATAAATTGTCCAGGTAATACCCAGGAAAACTACAAAAGATAATTAATATAATTATGGACAAATGATAAAAAATGTTAGTATGCGTCCAATTTTGCCTAATTTTTAGATCTTTATAGTTTGTAGTGGCCCTAAGTCCATTTAAGTTCTTATATAAGGTACTAGAAATATCTGAATTCCACTGGGGATATATGAATATTTATATATTTGTTGTTATTTGTTTATCTTTGAATCTGTTTATATATATATATATTTTTTTACGTAGATACGTTTATTGTGGAGTAAATGACGCTCTGAGACAGCAGAATGACATCTTATGTCAATTTCCTTATTCTCGTTCAAACAAGGTTTGATCATAATTTATTATTCTCATTTAAAAACGATCTACAGAACAAAAAGCAAATCCGATTTCAGGGAACACTCGGGGGACTGCATCTGCAGGTGGAGGTGGCTTGGTATTGACCAATACCGTGCCTCAGTGCACGATTTACTTGGCCTCGTAGCCATACTTAGCCTTGCCGCCCCAGCTGTGCCGTGTTCACCCAGCTGGAGGGAGGTGCGCATGGCTGATTGCTGGCATGATACCGGCCCTTTATAATGATCATTGTGATGGATGTTGTCGATGCTGGGGGCTGTCCTTGGCATCTGCTCTTTGGGTGTAATGATATTTCTCATGTGATCTTTTGTCAGAGTCATTCGCACTGTAGGCCATCAACAGATTGCCGGAGGCTTCGGAGGGGTTGAATGGAGCCAGGTGCCAACATTAAGGTTGTCGGAATGGGAAACCTTGAGAAGTGCCCTGCCCGAAGCATCTGGAATCTTCTCTGCGGGTGAGACGCTTGAGGCATCTTCAGGTAGTGACGTTCTTCTTTTGTGCATAGGCTTGAATATTCTGCAAACCGCACCAAAGGTCATCCTTCGGCTGCTTTGCTACGATGACTGATATTGTGGCAACAATAGACATATCACAGCCTACCGATACTTTATTTTCATATCATGTCCGAAATTTTTCGTCAATGACACCCAGCCAGATTTTTGGTTCATCTTACTTCTCCAGAAGAACGCCTGCCACTCACCTGACGAGCCCACGACTGCAGTGGGCTGCAGCAGAAAGCTCACAGCAACGCACTAGAGTCACTAGATGCCCTCAATGTTCTTCATGGCCTCGGCCAAGGTGACGGGAACTGGGAGGAAATGGAGGAAATGGACATTTGAGGAAACGGACTATGCAAAGAAATGTTCCAAAAACTCGGGTTTGTTGCTCGAAGCCAGAGGGAACCTACGACAGTAGATTTCAGATTAACTTAAGGCCTTAAAGTTAAACAAATGCCGGAATAGCTCTTCTTCCTCCATCCACCACAGCAACCCCTGCGTTTTCCCAACAGTTTGATGTACTCAACTCTACCCAGTCGGTGGCTCTAATCCAAACTACCAGAACTTTCATGGTCCCATCGGGCCATCGCTGCTCCAATAAATCCTATGCCCAAATTTCTTGGAGGCGTCCAAATTTTGTTTTGCTTCCAATCTTTGTTTGGTTATCCAGCTTGATGTGCCTTTTATGAACCAATACAGATTTGCGTTAGTTACTAATAATTAGTTTGCATTCATTTATGAACCTATGTATCTGTCTGTGGGTGTGTAAATGGATACATGAGTGCACACATGTACACCCATGCGCATATGTTCACACATTTATGCAATATGTATGTAAGCATCTGTGCAGCACTAGTCCGCTAGTGGCTACGTGTTACGCACATATGGCACATAGCACATGTACACACATATATACATATATGCAAATATAAATGCGCACACACACACAGGTGTATATATATATATTTATACTAATTATATTTAATATATGCATATATATAATTATATATATACACATTTTGTGTACTCATCATTGGCCGCTGACACCCGCCTCTCGTAGTTTCAACTGGCTCTGCCACGTGGTGACCAGGACCTAGACATGCAACCAACGACTGTCTGTACAACCACCACTTTCACTTTCACCCCTGCATGCCCTCAAAGGCAACTCGGAGCATCTCTCTTGGTATTGTACAAAGATCAAAGAATGAGTATGGTGATACAAAACAGCTCAGAAGGTCAAAGGGACAAGGATGGCAAACTTCAACTCAAAGTTATTACTTCGTCAGAATCATCAGAGATGTCCATGGCAGTCGGCATGTTTCTGTGGTGTCTTCTCATATGCTTGCGGAAATCCTTCTACACTGCGGAAATACTGCTCATACGCTAGCGGAAATACCACAAAGGTCACATTTCTGCAACCGAAATAGTAAATAATGCGATGTATTGGCGGGCAAATGACATATGTCAGATTGTATATACAGGATATTAAACCAAAGATTCAGGCAAGGTTGGTGGGATGTATGCGTACAGTAAACTTGACATTGTATGATATCATGGAGAGAATAACGATAAAATAAACAGGATAAAGGAGAACGGGTAATTATGCCTGCTAGCCGCATGGCTTACCGGAAGGGGTGAGCCTGCCTGATAGGAGGGATGCTGATACTGGAAGATTGCTGGAGGCATGAACGGAGGCAGTTCAAGCTTCAGGATAGCGCTTGCCCCAAAATGGGCTTCCTGTTCCCAAAGCCACAAATATCACAATGGGACAATTCCACAAAGGATATCCACCCATGAGCCAGCCATACCAACAGTATCAGGGGTCTCGAAGGTTACCGACGAGTACAGCATCAAGCATCCCTTGTTCAGTTGCAGCCATGCCTTTCAAGTATATACATTGTTATGTCCTTTGATGCTTTCACGTTACCTTCACTTTCCACTTGGCTTCAGGTTCACCCCTCAGCTTTGGGCTGGGGTCATGATTCTGCTTCATGCCAAGTTCGTATTAATATCCCCCCCAGAGGGTCTAGATCCATGAGAAGGTTTTCACCCCCAAACAATGGGCCCATTGGTTTTCCAAATTGGTTCTCCACTGGTTTTTCCATTATTTTTTGAATCCCAAAATAAGGATTTTGCAGAAGGGGGTTGTTTTATAGGGAGTGACCACCCATGTTGATTAAAAGGGAGGGGTCAACCCAAAGTAGCATTGCCAACAATTTTTTGGATTGCGGGTGTTGATTAATTTGGGGTGATTAATATGAACTTAACCATAACTTAACATCACTACATGGATCCAAATGGTTTGGAAATATGTTGTCACTTGATCCATATCCGCATTCTCCAAAAACCCCGCTCTATCCCCAGACCAGCCTCGCGATGTTGCGCAATCTTCTGCTTTTCCATTTCACGGTCCAGCTCCATTTGAGCTAGACCTCAGTGGGGTCTTCAGTGTTTTAATGTAAGCCTTTCCAAACCAAGAGATAGCAGGACATTTGACCATCATAGATCCCATATGAATGCTCATATGATCCAAACACGCACACACACACATATCTATAATAATAATAAATAGTAATAATAATAATAAATAAATATATATATATATCATTATGTATCATTATGTATCATGAATCATTATATATATAATATACATACTTGTTGGTAGCCACTAATCACTCCCAAAATGATGGCCCCGAAATTCTAACTCCAGGATAAGCTGCAGCCTGGACCCTCCATGACCCGCTCCCTGAATCATATGCTGAAGGCTCTGAGAGTCCATTCCTTGCTCTACAGGGGTTCTGTTTCTTTTGCGAGGGTTGTTTGGTTGTCAAGATTGATCATCTTCAAATGGGCAGGCCGTGGCACTCGAATCAATACTTTTATAGGGAGGGGAGGTTTTGTATGTTTGGTGCCTCTAGGGACTTTAGTGGCCTAACCACCCAACCCCTTCCCCAGCGCAAGCAGTTTGACTCCTCACCGAATTGCTGTTACTGTCGCCCTGGCCTGAGAAAACGGTCGCGACCAACACGCATATTGCGATGCACGGCCGCGAAGGCACGGGTCGGCTGGCAACAAGTCTACGGCGTCACACAGCATCAACTGCTGGGACATCACCCCGAAGCAGCTGGGCTTTCCCTGTGAAAGCCCTGAAGAACTGGCATGGGGTGCTTCTATATATGGTACATCTCACGTTCAAGTATCAATTTGGGTGTTGACTTTTCAAGGTGCATGTGATTGTGTGATACTCAATGTCAAGACTGCAACATTTTCTTTCTTGCAACATTTTCTGTGCGCTCGCTCATCAGCGCAGCTGGCGTCAAGAACTATGTGATCACCCACAGATTCCTGGAGCACATCTCTGTCTTAAAACAGTGGCGACATTGTGACAAAGAGCTTTCTGTTGAAAAACTTTGGATCGTTGTAAATGGATTTGGCATCGTGTCTACTGGCTCCACTTGGGACCTCTGGTAGCCGTGGCCGGTCATGCACGCCGCCACATCAGCTTTCACATCTCTTTCCTGAGTGGTGCAAGCAATTGTGCTCCACCATGTTCCACACAAAACTAACTCCATCATACTCCATCTCCATCGGTCATTGGGACCATTGCAACCACTTGAAATCAAATTGAAAGGAAATGTGCCCAAATGAAATCTCCAAAGTGTGTGTGTGTGTGCGTGCCATCTGCTGTTGATTGCTCTTTAGAAGCATCATTCTCGGCTATATTGCTACTTGTTAATGATCATGGAGCGTATTACCCAAACAAACACCCCAAATTCTACCCAACTTATGACCAAACCTCGCCAACCCATGATTTCCGGCCGTCTTCCCTATAGACTCACCCGATATTCCCAGTATGACAGTAATACAACATAATACAACATATATAATACAATATCGTTTCATTTTCTCCTGTCTTTGTCTCCTGTCTTTTCATCATCCCAAGTACTCCAGTATCATTCCCAGCTTTTCGAAGTACTCATTATTTACAGTCTTTCTTCATCCTCAGCTTATCTCATTCAAAAATCACCACTTCTGCTGAAACATGCTGTTTGGACTGCTTTTTAACTCCCATCCAGCGCTCTCCCCGCTTGCCTCGTCTCATCCATCGGCGCCCCAGGCTGGAACGAACTCCGGCGCCTCCGCCCGCAGGGAGGCCGCGGTGGCGCCGGCGGCGCCCTTGGCCTTGGCACCGGCCTTCGCCTGCGTCATAGATCATGATGCATTTACATCACAAATTGGGATTTGGAATTGTCAAGCAAACAAACAAATATGAGTATATGAGTATATAGATGACTTTGAACATTTAGGATCGTTTAGCTTTTTTTTCACGTGTGAATGAACATATGCCCCTAATATGCCCCTAATATGCCCCTTAGTCCGAAATGTTTACGTCAGAGCTTTTGGGCAGTGGCATGCAAGCAAGGCAAGAATGCAGGACCCATCGCCCGCTCACCAGGACGTGTTGACTAGTTACATAGTTCTTGCCAAACTATACAAATAGGCCGCGACAAATCTTGATGCAAATAAACCATGATGCTACTACTTCTTCATGGTTTTTCAAGATTGATGAACATGACACCAAGGCAAACACAACGACGTCACACCATATGACAACCCTATAAAACAAGCAAATCCATCCAAGTCAACCAGCAAGTTCACTATCATGTCAATGGGCACGCGCTTTTGAAACTCAAACCTGCAAATTCATCCAACCCACTGATACTACATGATATTACAATCCCGCTCATCCTATGAATCACTGAACCAAATCATCAACTATTATCAACTATCACCAGCCATCATCAATCTTCATCTATACAATCTGTACCTTGGATCAATATATTTCAATACATTTCAACATAGCCATCCACCATGGATCCACCAAATCGATGGAGACCCAAGGCTTCCCAAGCCTTCCTAGCCACACCACGCCTTAGGCGCCTTCTTTTGCGTCTTCTTAGGCACCGTGGCGGGCACCGCGGCACCCGGCAGGGTGCTGCGGAGGTAGGCCGCAGCCGCAGCGTTGGCGCCGGGGGGAGCGGCTCCACCAAGGCCCCAAGCGCTGTACATCTGCTGCTGTACCTGGTGCAAAACAATCAAAAAAAATACAGGACATATACAATACATTTATAAGTCTATAAACAAAAACACAATCTTTGACATGTTCAGATGTTGATGAGTTTTCATCACTTTTCATGAGTTTTGTATATTTGTCTGAGTCTCTGGTTTGAGGATGCTTATAGCTGATTTGGTGTACTTCTTTGGGCTGGAGGATGCTACATTATGGCTCTCTCATGTTTTTCGTTCGGGATGGTGTATCATTTTTTTGGCTATTGTTTAAGTTTAATGTGGAACATTGCCTAGTGTAGAGTGTAGGGCCCCCCAAACAGTTGATGGGGAGTAACTAAAATAACATAGAAATGTCTTGCCAAATTGTAACGAACTTTTCTGCAAATATACCAGCCTTTCGTTTTGCCAGTATCTTCATATGACACGCATCCTGCAATGATGTATGATTGTATGTAATCAATTGCATGCGTACGGATTAACACATGAACATAAAATAAGGTAAGCAGCTGCTTTCATTGCTCAAATCTTCAATGCGAGTAAAATCTCCTAAGCTTGCTTGTTTTCGTGTGGTTTTGCGTCTTTTTGCGGGAACTCCATTCCCATCTTCTTTGTTGACTTGCATTCATTTTGTTGACCTCATCCGGCTCTCTCGCTACGATCTAATCCTCTAATCCAATCCCCATTGCTGTTGCTTCACATCGCCATTTTAACGCCCTGTGAATCTGAGGTCTGCCCAGGCCCGCCATCCGGCGCCTGAGTCAAGCGTGCCACCAGCTGGTCTGCCTGTGCCTCGCGCTGCATCTCGCGTTGCAGCACCTTATCCACCTGCAGGTGGCGATTTGAAACAGCAGCAACAGCAACAGTGGATGATAGTGGATGTTTGCAGCCAAAATCACCAGGTCACCAGGGGTGTATAACGATAAGTTTTCCGCCTTTTCTGTCTTGATTCTCAAGTGCCACTACAGATATTGAGCGCTGCCGTTGTGTAGTGTTCTATATTGACAATCTTGGCACTTTGCTGGTGATGTCTTTATGTAATTAAGGCACCGTTCGCCACTACCAAGCAAGATAAATGAACTATTCAACTCTACCGCTCCGCTATGGGTAAATTATCTTGGGGGGATCTACATTCTCGCAATTTCTATCAAACCTTTCCGGAAATCAACAGAAATATGTCTCGGCATAAAACTTTGCAACCAACGATCATCGGAATATCACCAACATTTGGGTGAACACAAGGCCAAAAACATCGGGTATTCGGCCACGGCATGTTGCAAGACTAGATATTGGTCAGCTGCCATCTCTGCTGGACACCCCACCAGGAGACCACCCTGCAGGAACCCCATCCATCACTCATGATCTTCTGAAGAGAAGTTATAAATTGAAGTTTCATCACAATCAAAAAGACTATTGAGTAACTATTGCCTATCTAAACATATTTAAACATATTTAAACATATTTAAACATATTTTAACTACCTTAACTGGCTCCGCTGTCCAGATCGGTATTGACCCCGCCTGGAGCAACTGGAGGTGAACTTGGTCCAGTTCCGGGTTCGGAGCCTTGGCCAACTGGCCAACGGGAACGAAGAGACAATGCGTGTAGCCACAGTATAGCCACAGTGACAATTACAATGACAGATAGTGACAGATAGTGATATACATAGTTTGATATATAGTTTAGCGATAGTGCATACTTGTGAGTATTTTTTGTCCATTTTTGACTTATGGATACTTATGTGACTTGTGTATGTGCAGCTTATGTGGTGATTGAAATGCCGAGTGAAGCATAGTGACACAGACACATGCCATGTTGTGATTTGTAATTAATCATGCTGCTGTGTTGTGTGACATGTTTCAAGCGTCCGTTCGCTGAGGAGATTGAGGGCAAAACCCTGACAATGCGGTTCCGCAACACGGGACCACGAAGACTTGTGAAACTTGCACCCCTGCTGCTATATAGATCCTGATGTTTGGAAACAAGCAGAACTTCGACTCCCTACCCAGCATGCAGGCAAGTGGCAACATCGGTCATCCTGCGAGATTCGCTGTGGCATGCTGTGGCCATGAAATTCCAACATTTACAAACCGGGTATGGCTCGAAATTGTGATGCAGATTGCTGCAGCAAACTGTAGGCCGGCAGCCCACAGATTTAGACCGCTTCTATCTGATTCAATCTAATATCCAATGGAGTGAGTCCACCCAAAATCAGGGACGTACATTCTCTAAGATCGGTCAACAACCCAGTGCTGCAACTCACCATGGCCATCATGCCTGTCCCCGTCAGTCCTGTTCTGCACTTGATCTATGGCGTCCTTGTGGTGCTTTAAAAGGTCCTTTGTTCTCGCCGTGCCCGTTTGGCATCAGCCATGTGGTACAGAAAACTGGCCGGGCAAACATCGTAGCTATTTAAATGCGGGTAGCCACAAAATACGCTAGTTCAAGGTGGTGCAGAATTCAATGAACAATTGCTTATGTTTAGTTGGATCATCCTAGCAGCACTTAATCTGAAGGACCCTGTGGCCCACTGCCACATTAAAAACTCTTGGATAAACATACTGACATACACACACAAATATGTATATTATATATATACACTTCCCAATGAAGCTGAACATATTTGACACATAAAAACCAACCCAAACGACCAAGCATTCACACATGGTTCTCTATCTGACAGTGCAAGCAATCACATCGGCTCGAGCACTCTTTTGAGGACTGGTCATTTGAGCCTTGAAACCATCTGATTGCGAACCGTTTGGTGTGCCCAAACCACTCTTCATTCTTCAATACATCGAAATACCACCATATACCAGCTCAAAGCCAAGGCTCCGCATTATGATTATGAGCCTGAATGGTCTGCCACAGCTCATGCTTCAGGGTGCTCACCTCGCCTGGACACAGCATGCCAGGACATGCCACAAGCTGGAAACAGCATCTGGAAACAACATCAGCATGGACACATTGATGGATGAGTAACCTGATGAATCTCCATTGATGAAATATCAATGGAATATGTATATATATATATATAATGACATATCCACATCATCCCCATTTCTCTTTTTAAATATTATTAATATCCCCATGTTTTTTTCGATATCACCGGCATCCCGATGGCCTTCCCATACTTCCTCAAGCTTCGCAATGGAGCTCTGGAGGTCCGTCTTCAGCAAGGCGTTTCGGTCGGGCTCAACAAGCGCCACCTTGTTGTTGATCATCTTGATCTTTTCCTGATGTGGGGATGGCATGGGTTAGGCCATCTCAGAAATGGTTAAATGGTATGCAAAGAATTGTGAAGATGTATAAAAGGATTGAACATGGAGATCCGATTCTGGTGTCAGGATTCGGATGGAAAATCTGATGTCCACATGAAAATCAGCAAGATTGCTGAGATTTGAAACCGAGAACATATGCTCGACAAAATTTTAGCCACTTCGTCCCCACAACTCATGATTCCGCTGTCTTCTACCTTGACCCTTGCGGCAGCTACAGCCACGGGACAGCCATGTGCTCCATCTTCTGCTTAATCTTCTGGATCTCCTGGCGCGGTGAGAAGGCCTGGTGCTAAGGAAAGGATACATTCTGAGTCATCACGGTTATCGGCTATAATAAATTGCTTGATTATGATTCAATTCATAATTATACATCGAATCCCCAGCTGCACCAACTGAATCCAATGCCTCGGAGCCTTCTCAGTTGATTTCTGGATAAGTCGTTGGTGCCCAACTTCCATGACTTTGCGGGATCTCCTTCCCCACTTTCGTCTCGGACGCGTGCTTTGCCTGGATCATGTGTGATTCAAGACTGTCGGTAGCCTTCTTGCAGTCATGTAAACACAAATGCTGATGGTCTCACTCCCCAAGGTATCATGTCACTCTTGAGCTTTGGGGCTGGACATGGACAGAACCCGGTAAGAAAAACAACATAACAAAACATATTTGAAACCACCCGCTGCTCAGGATGCCTGATCCTTCCTAAACATCCTGCAAAAGGAACTATCTCCGGCTGGGCCTCAAGGATCATAGCTTCCACCTGCTGCCCGATGTCGCGTGCGATGTCATGATGAAAGTCGTCTCCTGCAGGTCCTTCCAAGGGCTGCAGCACAGCAGGATTGAGGGAACCTCTGAGGTGGCGTACAACACACCGTATGATTCAAGATGTAAAGCCGTATTTCAATAATTTTCATTATATATATATATACATATAGATAAAATTAAGTTATATCATATAATTATGTATATATATATATTCTCTCTCTCTCTCTCTCTGCCATTAATAATATATATATATAATTATATACATACACAGTTCTAGTAAGACCAGCGCTCAGGGGTATGGGCATAAACACGCAAAACTGCCAAAATGACATTGCCTGGACTCTGACATGCTCTGACAATTTTTGATTTTTCCAAATCATTTCCACATCATTTCAAGCCGGCCAAAACCCTTACCATTAACTCAGCAGAAATTCCCCAGCTTCCCCAAGCACTTGTTCTATCTTGTTCTATTTTCAGGGCTCCAATGGGCTCCCCAGCCCCCACCCCACACTGGTGCCAGTCTCCTATTCCGGGAGGAGGCGCCACGACTGCATCTGTGCCATTGCTCGCCATGTCTCCCAGCGCCGCAGCGCTGTTCTGGGGGGTTGCACGGCGCAACGCTGAAAGCAACGGCGAAGGTGAACGCTGGTCTTATTTGTAGGTGGGGTAACCAATCCGCCGTTACCCAATGGTCCCAACCTGTCATTGGATTAGGTACTTTTTCAATCGAATCACAGTAGCGGCCCCAGGTCCTCAACCTGTTCCAAGCCTGATGCTTTTTGGGAAAGGGCTATCCCATAGGGGGCCAACAATCAGAATGCAGATGAATGCAGCGTATGAACTGCCCCCCAGCTCTTGGGAAGGCACAGTTGTTGACGATCTGCTTCTCTTGCCTTAGCCTCATGCTCCTGTCCACCACCTTTCGGTTCTGGTCCACCTCGTGAAAACTGGGAAGCTGAGCAGTTCCGGTGGTTAGTGGGCGAGGGGCATATGACAAGTGTGCCATGCAACCTTTTCCATCTAATCGAAACACAGTATGAGGTTTGTGGTCTACCGGCATCAGAAATTGGTAGCAATATATATATATATATGTATATATATAGATATGAATAATCGATATCATTATCATATAATATCTACATAGTAAAATACAAAAGAATATTGCACTAGCGTTCATAGGTGGCGACTTCTGATGGTGATATATTCAGCCTTTTGTAGGTCATGTCCCACAGCCCAGGCCGCGCCTCCATCTGCTTGATGAGGTCGTGGCAATGGGATCGATGCGTAGCATTCGATTGCGTTGGCTTATCCTGGCAGCTACTGCGATGTGTTCACTATGTAGCTAGAAACGAAACAAATCAAGTGTCCTCATCGACACATGTACCACAAAAGTGGCACATGAATCATCACATATCCTAATAAATATGCGTATAAATCATGTAGACATAAAGGTCATTGCTTGCCAATTGCTTGCCTCTGACCCTGGCAGTGCTCAAGAATCATTGCGGCTGTCTTCATTGGCCAAGTAATGCATTTATGATCTTATCATGCTACATCCATCTTCATCAATCTTCATCCACTTTTTTCAGACCTCCTTGCTCAAAAACGGAATAAACTCAGGGCGGGCAACCCTGCCGGCCTCCGGTCCCCAATAGCCAGCTGTTTCCCTCCTGAGTCGTCAGGGAGTGTGTTGAAGTTTGACCCCTATGCAATTTGTTTGCCAGCATTTGTTCAACCATTATCAAAGTGGATTATACGGGATGTTGCTGGATCCTCTGAACCAATAGCGTTGTTCGACTCTTGTGGCACTGTCTGCAACATCGAAAATCCTCTTATGGTTTCCACTTTTGAAGTTCTCTTAATTGTGTTTTGTGTGTTTTCAAGACCCAAGGCAAAAAAAATCAGAAACCATACTGTCGGAACCAGTCCGACAAATCCAAGTTTTCAGAAAAACTATTGACCTTTAAGTAGAGGGATTGCAGCCGGACACCGACATGGTATTTGGAAAAAGTAGCCACAAAAAGAAATGTCGAAACCCGTGCGGACAGAACATTTTGTCTTTATGGTTTTCCAGTTATATAAACATCATAATATGATAATAGTTATGATTTATATATATATATATGTATATTTATGTAGACTATATACACATTGTATAATTTGTCAGTCCATCTTTGCACATATGTATCATATTAATTCGATTTACTTCGTACATATTCGTACTATAGGGCCTCCCATTGTAACACATTGAATCCCCTGGATGATCTGCCAAGATTCTTCTTGTCCGCCTTCTCCATCTGTTTCCGCATCTGCTGCTCTTCGATCTGCTCCTTGAGGAACATGGCCTCACGTGCCGATGGCGAAGCCGTGCCTAGAAATCTCCATGATAATGACATATATCACTAAAAAAAATGAACATAAATGGCGATCTATTTTATATATATAGATATATTTTAATTTGTGCACACTTACATTCCCAAGTACTCCATGTATGGAAGGATTGTGCATGTTGCGCTTTGATCTGAAGACCTCATAATATATCATAATATACCGTAAAACCATGTAAAACGAAATGAATTCATGTGGATGAATAATTATCCTCTAGACTCTATCCACAGGTGGATTGTTCTGGTAAGGTCAGTGATGCGACAACTATTCTTGTCCAGGAGCGTGTCTCCGCCGGGCATCTGCTTTGGCTGTGGTGCCATCCTTAGAGCATCGCTCGTTAAAACGACTTGGCAAATCTCGGGTTCCAGCGACCCGCAGCGACCATCGTCCTCTCGAAATTCCATACGTTCCTCATGTTCAAGATTTTCTGACGGAAACCTGAGGCATACCCTCTGGAAATTTAACATAACGACTGAAAATAGTCATTTTTAGTTGATTTACCTGTTCGACATGGTGATTTTCCCAATGTTAGGCAGCCAAGGCACATGACGCAAAGCGTCGGCCACCAACATGGAATCCTCCAAGGTTGCAAGCTCGTCCTGCCACAACCACTGGGCCATTGGGCCTTTAATGGGTATATGATCAACGAAAACCAAAGGAAACACGTGGCTCCAATATGGCATAAGCATACACACATAATCATCAATATCAACAATATCATCAACTGATAACATCAATTTAATCACCCGAATTGTCCACAAAAACAACAACAAGAAGAAGAAGAAGAAGAACAAGAACAACAACAACAAGAAGAACAAGAACAACGACACAACGACACAACGACAACAACAACAACAACAACAACAACAACAACAACAACAACAACAAGAACACAACGACAACGACCACGGCAACGATGTCGTAAGGGTTGGAATATGCACATCAGAATTGGGAATTGCAAAAACAGGAAGCTGGCGATATTGGTGCATCTTAGTGGTTATTAAAGCCAGGACCCACGTCCTTTTTGGCCCGCTGCCAAATGAAATGAACCCAAAAATGTCCACTGAGCATGTTTGATTCCAATGTGCTTCCAAGAAAATCCTGGACTATGTTTTGTCATCACCCCCCGTCACAAAGTACAAAAAAGTAGTCTGACAGTGGAAATAGAGCGTGGAAGATTTGCTCGACCGCTAGGGAAAGCTCTATGCTCCACAAGCGGTCATGCCACCGCCCAGTGGCTGCCTTCCGCTTCTTTGCTTGTTGGGCCAGCTCCATCTTGGTCTGCTCAACCTGTTGCAGGGAACCGCACCTTCCCTTCATCACCGGACAGGGACCTGTTTTTATCTTAGTTTGGCAATGGGAATCTCCCATCAGGACATTCTTTTCATCAACGTTGGCCGCGGAACATTCTAACGCTTTGCCTTCTCTTCTAACGTTCTTCTCACATGATCGTCGTAGAGCCGCCTGGACCTTGGTCGGGCTGAGGCCTGGGACGTTTCAAATCCTGAGGGTGAAAAGATCTAAACGTAAGATTATGTAATGCATCAAAGCGGGGTATCTTTTGATATTCTAGGATGATAAAATTCATGCATCTGAGTTCAGCTTGTACGGGTCTGATAAACTTCTTCAGTGGGATGTTTGATCCTATTGTAAGAGCTCCTGGGTTTGCGCAACTGGCTTCACGACTCCACTTACTCCACTTCAACATGATGATTGGTGCCCAGGCTAATCGGCTAACCACCTTGACGCCATGTCCTGAGGTCCGCTGCTTGTGATCCCGAGCCTTTGTCAAGAACACTGGGTGCCTCTCGCGGCGAATCTAACTGAGGGATAGGATGTAGAACAGGACATGCCGAAGAACAGGACATATTTATACATATTTGTATATCATTTGTACGGAAATTGCTAGGTATAAGTGGCATCTATGGACTTCAGGTGATTTTCGCTGTCCAAGTGGCTGCTGACAGGTCCTGACTTTCAACTGGTTCAACCGTTCAACCCATGTACCATACCTCAAATATCCTCAAACGCAAACGAACCAACAGGTCGATGGTCTATCCTGTCATAAACATCTGAGGGGTAAATATGTTTCCCAACGGTTTCCCAACGACTCCCAATGGCCCATACTTCTCGCCCCCTCATGATTCACCCCCACTAAGTACATATACAGTAGACATCTGTAGAGATAGTGCCAGCGTTTCTCTTCCCAGGATGTTCTTTCGTGTTAGCATCGGGTTAGCACATGCGTCCTCAAACACAGGAGTATGGTTCCGGTCGACTCCGTTGGTCGTTTATTGATTTCAAATCGCTGTGTTATGGCGAATTCATCTCTATTCCCTCATTCACCAATTTTCAACAAAGTCTCAAAGAATGAGAGAATATCTAAGCACCATCCTCAATCTCAAGGATATATTCTCTCATTCAAACGTTGTTTACATCCCTAGTCTGAAACACCTGGCCTCTGCATATGAGGACACGTTTCGTCCACCAGCTTCAGCTCCTGGTGGCGAATTGCTGTGTGTTTTTCAGAAACGCTGGCACGATCTACTGGGGCTTTTGAAGCATACCGAAGGCACCCAACAGTTAAACAATAATATATATAGACTATATAATAATTAATATTTATTTATATATACATGTATGTATACATGCGTGGTTCCCTATAGCCAATGTAGTGCATCCTGCAGGGAGAAGGATTTGGAAAATGTCATGGCCGTCTCGGTAGCCGGAGACAGCCCACTGTCCAGTATGGTCTAGTACCATAATCCCAAACCAGCCGTGCTTGGGTCTTGAAACACGTTTTCAACCAGGGGCTATCAATCAATGATGTCTTTTTGAGACAAAATGAGGCAAACATGCCATTTACTAGGGTGTACCTATTGGTACTAAAAAAGGAGGTTATATACCCATCCAATCCCATCCATTTATCATCATTTTCTGGCTTGACTCTACAATTCCCATGTTCCAAGCCTTTCTGATTAACAGTTTCAACCCATCTCCATAACTCATATAGTTGGGGCCGTCCTGCTAAATATATATATATATAGTTGAACATTAAGACATGATTGAAGATTGAAACCGCCGACCAGCAAATTCACTTCCAATTCTTCTCGGTGAGCAAGCTATCCACGAAGAGCATATTCAAATATCATTTATAATTAGTTAACCTTAAAAAAACATCATATAAATCAACCATTGTCAACCATCAATCATGAAAGTTCAACAAAATCTAACACACAAATAGCACCATAAATATCATAAACACCATTTAAATATCATTTAAATATCATCATAAACATTCATAAACATCATGAATATCATACATATTATGATGTTTATGGTGCCATTTCTTTGTTAAACAAAACCATGGCATGGTCCAGACTCCCGCGCACCTCGTCCGGCACCGCGTCTCCATGCTGCACCTCTCCGGACTCGGGCGGGGAGGCTTCAAAGGATTGCACCGTGGCCTGGAAAAAAACACAGGTGGAACCCGCCAAAAAGCGGATTTGGCAGCCAGAATTCAGATGTTTTATGAAGTTTTTATGATTTCTGTTCGATGATTTCCAGTGTTGAAACATGCAAAAACTGGTACAACATGAATTGAGTTGAAGAACTTGGAATCCTGTTTTCTTTTTGGCAAGTGATGTTTTGCATCATACTCTAATTGTCATACTTGGGCAACCCATTGTGGTAAAACCCCAGGAGCATTCTGAAGCAAATTCCTCGTCAACTTGGGCGAGTGCACCGTATCGAATGACCGTGCCTTTGGCAGCACGGGGTACAAAAGCACATTATCCACACGCGTGTCCTGGCATCATGAGAAGCCAAATCACCACGGAAGATCCTCAACTGGATAATTCATGAAAGAACCAGCGGTCCCCATGCAGTGCTTCCAGTTGAATCATGAACCATCCTCAAATTATCATGTCTACATCATTTTTGGTGAGGTCTCTTGAATCACTAATTAAACGATATCACTATCCAAGTGTTCAAAAATCGTAGCAAGTCATGTTTAACCATGTTTCCTTGTGGACCTTGTTTGCTACACTGAAGCTCAGAAACTGAAACGAATTGACACCAAATTGACTAGCTCAAAACAGTTCACGAGGTCATGATCGAAAGGCATAGACTCTGGCATAGACAAATGATGACACATGTGAATGTCGTCAACCAAAGTGGGCTGATTTTGCTCTGGTGATCTCTGGCGTCCCAGCCATGGCAGGTCCTGGATCAGTGGATCCTTGGTGGCCAAAGCATCGGGGCCATGAGATGGTTTCTTGATACACTAGCATCAGCATCCACGAGTATATATATATATATAATATGTAAATGGTAAATCTATATCTATATTTATCTATGTCTACATCTATCCAGCTATCTACCAATCTATCTATCTATGTCTGTGTCTATATCTATTTATCTATGTCTATATCTATATCTTTCGTGATGTATACATATATATATATAATTATATATATAGACAGTTCTGGCATATCTTTCACCAACTTCATCACCGATCATATTTGCGATGCTCCTGTAAGATCGCCAAAACATTTGACACGGTGCAGCCAAACTGCATTGCGCGGGGGCTTCATTTCCCGCTGTTTCTGCAGAAAGCCTTGCATTTCCTCACGCAGCGTGGCCACGGGCGAGGCAGTTTTCTCGATACAAACCCATCCAAATCAGCAACCATCCGCCCAATGGCAACCTGTTTTTCTGTGTGTTGATATATATATATATTATACATATATAAAGCATTTGTTCAGCCATATGCAAAGAAGTGACTTACAGTAAGTTTGGGGGGATTTTGACAGCCAATATGATTCTACGATTCGAATCGTCTCCTGGAAGGTTCTGCAAAACCAAGATCTCCATGCGCTTATCAATTGGAAAACCCGTGTAACAACCATGCCGTTTTGACATTTGGGTCTTGATCTTTCTGAAGATATTTTCAAATATCAGTCCACTGATTTTAAAGTATATCTTCAGTGGCAACCAGAAACATTGGTTCCTCCCAGTTCACAATTGAAACATCTTTGCATGTTGTCAGCCACTGTCAAAGTTCCAGCCCTCTTTCCATGCCACTGTGGGCACTGCGACCCCCCAACACAATCAAGATATATTGTGACACACGTACTATATTCAAATATCTTGTCGCGCAGTCCCACCTGTTTCTTAACTTTCCTCTGTGTGCAGCTTGTTTTCAACAGGGTTGTGCAGTATTTATTCAACCCAAATTAGGTTTCCAAATTATCATATCTATGATTGGTAGCAAGCCCAGCTTGAGACTGATTGTATTGTTGCAGTGGTGTAGCAAATTAAGCAAATATGTGCATGTGTCGAGGTATGGTTTCTACATACATGTTGCTCCAGTGCAGCCCCATCAGCTTCTGCCATCTTCCGACACCCATCTCCTCACGCAACACTGCGCTCTTCGCAGCACGTCCCTGCAAGTCATGGGGGTCTCTCACTCTGTTTCTCTCTCTCTCTCTCTATCATGAGGTGGCATTTCAACTTGCAAACGAGATGGTCCCGCATGTGTGCAACGCAGTCAAACACGCCACCATATCATCAGATTCGCCAAGCCCAGGCCTTGGCAATGCGCTCGCCTTCCACAAAAGGGAAATAGGAGGGCGGCTGCCCTGGCCGGGGGGTCTCGATGCATCCTGAGTCCATCCTGTGGCGATCTATCGGTAGCTTCTTAGTTCTGGGATTTGGATACATTCCTCGTGGCCGAATGGATCACAATGATCACATATAAAAGGAAGATAAAGGAAGGATCCTCTTCCCAAGACTTGGCAACGGCCTTCTGAACGGCGCCAGTTACATGGCCGTATAGCTGATTGTCAAATGGTGGAAACACTTGGGATCCAATCAGCCTGGTTACCCACATGACTGCTCTGAGCACAGCAGATGAATGCAAAGACCGATCCTGCCTTTCTTGGAAGTTTTCAGGGCAGCTCTCTCCTCCTCCTTCTGTGTGATGCTTGCTTTGTACTGTTGCCTCAGTCAACAAAACAGGTTAGGGATGGTTAAGGAACCTGAGTAAGGCAAAGGATGTCACCGGCTGCCCTTACAACCCATATAGCACCGCAGCTGCCAGCGACTGAGGTCGCCCAACGCCAGGTCCTTCAACATGGAGCGTTTACTTTGAACCGTGGCCTTCGCAAGAGGCCAAAAACTTGTGGAACAGTTGGGAACTGCCCAAATGTTGATTGCTTGTCTACTAATCCTTAGAGAGCTTGGCCTGCAACAAGATGACCAGTAGTAGTATCGAAGCGGGCATCTTCATAAGCTTGCGGGAGAATTTTTCCAACCCAATTTCTGTGTTTGGGTGCCCATTCGTCAATATATGCAATTTCCAGAAAATCAAGCATTTCAATATTTGCAATGTGGTTGGCCACGTCCAACGCCTTGATGCCTTCGCTCTTCATCCGGTCCTGTGAAGGTTGCGAAGGCTCTCCATGAGTCCAAATATTTCGCAGCTCCATTTGCGGAGACCACAAAGGTGTAGGTCTCATGTGTAGATCAAATCAAACAATCCAATCTACCCGATTGACATTTTTGCTCACACATAATCATACATAATCAAATTCCAGCCGATCTATCATCTCATCTACCTGCCTGCATCTGCCTGCACTGTATCCCCACCTGTCTTGGCTTCCATTTAACTGGTCCACTTTTGCCATTCCTTGCGTCGCCAAGAACTGCTGGGCCCGGCCTCCTCAATCAGTTTCTGCACCATCTCTCTGCTGTTCTTTCTCGCCAAGGCCTGGATGATGATGAAAGTGCTGATGTGTGCCAGTGCTGTGCCAACATGTGCCAACCAAGAGATTGAATCACAAAATACATGAGAAACGAGCACAATGACACTACACGAACGACGTGACACACACACACACGCACACCATACATGTTACATCACACTACATGGTAGGCGGCTGATAGACGACCGCCTGCTTTTCCAACCACCGCTAGTTGATTTCGCCTGGTTTTTACCAGTTGTTTTGTCTATTGCTGCGCTTTTTGACTCTTCCAAATCCAGCTTCGAACTACTTGCTTTTTTCATTTCATGTTTCACATTTCACATTTCCAAGTAGATGTCTTTCTTTCATTTCAGGATTTGAGTCAACTTCGTATACACATCTTTGGGAGAAGAAGACTAGACCACATTCTGTACAACCATTGCTTCACAAGCACATTGACCTCTGTGTGAAGCTTTGAACCAAATTGTCCCTTCATTTTGCGAGGGAAAGCAGGGCCAATAAATTCTTTGAGACTGCGC